>ERZ1292629.2744-Hain-H43-01um-R1-2744-length-14390-cov-7_pt2 | contig 13141 bp, 13 predicted proteins | sample MGYA00564399_ERZ1292629 | MGnify/ENA primary metagenome ERZ1292629 (study PRJEB36523, sample SAMEA6512636) | groundwater metagenome | collected 2019-01-08 | study: AquaDiva: Metagenomics assemblies of 32 groundwater samples | reverse complement strand
CATATCGGTTAATCCCAAAAATCTTAATCTAAGAGTTAATCTTGGTGTTGTTTACTTGATAATGGGAGAAAAAGATAAGGCAAAAGAAACCTTTACGGAAGTTTTAAGCATTGATCCTAGTAATCAACTGGCAAACCAGGGTCTGGTGGAAGCCAGTAAATAATGTTTAGGTTTGCACCCGCCGGGTGATATAGCTTCACACCTTTTCTTTTACATACAATTTGTCAACCTGGGGAGGTTGTTTAGCTTCTTAATCAGCCCGGCCGGAGGAAACTGTGAATATTAGACTCTGTCCATTTTCTCTATACCGGAAGTTTTTTCAATGATATATCACCATGTTGAACCATATTCGTAATAACCTCTAAAGGCGCATCAAAACGTTCATCAACTGCAGATATAGGAAGCAACATGCGGGATGTCCTGAGTTTATCATGACGGATGAGTACAAAGGGAATTACGGGATGATTATCGCTAGTATCTACTCTAAAGCCAATAAAATTCCGGACCATTGCTCCTTCAAAACCGCCGCGACCTGCTGCTTCTTCAGTTATTTGTCTGACAGTTTGTCCTTCCTGAGCTTCCGATGGCGGATTATAACTTAGAAAATACTCTGAATCTGCTTCCCCAAGTATTATTCGCATTGATACACCATCTTTTCCCCGAACTCTGATCTTACCGGTCGAAGATTCTCCAAAATTGGGATGTTCTACTACTCTCCTCAAAGCACCAGCCAAACTTCGGGAAAGCTTAACCGGTTCTTTATTTAAAGTATCAGCGCTATCAGTTAACCTTTGCCGCAGTCCATCAACATATACTCTTCTTCCTTCGACAGCTAATCTTCTTTTTTCTGCCTGGAATCTAATATGTTCCTGGGTCTCCCGGTCTTTCTGGTTTGCCCTCAACTCAATCTCTGCTTGATTCATTGTCTGCCTATGTTGCAAAACCTTAGTTCGCACGTCGAGTAATTTTGCATCGACCGGTGCTATATGTTCTCTATATAAAACTTCTCTTAATTTATAAAGTTCTACTCCAGCTTCATTAAGAGATACAACGCTAGCAGAATTTTCTGCTAAAACAGCTTGTAGTTCTTCATCTGACCTTCGTTCCTGAGAACCTAAATCTTCTTCTTTTCTTCCTGACATAGCGGAGAATATACCAAATTCATCCCTAAATTGCAACATTTGGACCAACCTATAATTTAAAGTACGCCTTTAAGTGAAATTTACAAAAAATTTCAGGAGCCGAAGGTGGGAATCGAACCCACGACCCGTGCTTTACGAAAGCACTGCTCTACCACTGAGCCACTTCGGCTGGAGCGGGATACCAGAATCGGACTGGCGGCTCTACCTTGGGAAGGTAGCGTATTACCACTATACAAATCCCGCAGATCCATCATATTTTACCAGATTTTGGTATACTTGAGACTCATGGCATACAGGTATCATTCCAGAAGATCAGTTAAAAGAATTGCCCGCCGAAGCCGAAGAAACTTCCTGATCACTCTAATCATTATCGCTGTTCTGGCCTATTCTACCGTGACTTGGGTTCTTCCATCTTTTATTAACAGCATTGGATTTGTCAAAAATGTTATTAAACCTCCTCAGAGAACTCTTTCTCAGTCTTCAGAGAATACGGCTCTCGCTCCTCCGGTCCTTAATATCCCTTACGAAGCAACAAACACCGCCCAAATTGATATTAAAGGTTTTGGAACCCCAAACTCCAAAATTAAACTATTCATTGATGACGACCCCAAGCAAACAATAAGTGTCTCAAGTGATGGCAGTTTTGATTTTGAAAAAGTACTTTTAAACCTTGGTACTAATAACATTTATGGGAAAACCATCGATGAACGCGGTAGTGAAAGTCTACCCTCAAAGGAAGTAAAATTAATTTACATTAACGAAAAACCCTCTCTCAATATTAATGAGCCAGAGGATGGAAAAAAGATCCAGGGAGGAGATAAAAAAGTAAAAGTTTCAGGTAAAACAGATCCCGGGGTGCAAGTTTTTGTGAGTGGTAATCAAGTAATTGTAGACCGAGATGGCAATTTCAGTATCGATTTAAATTTAGACGAGGGTGACAATACTATCTCCATCAAAGCAGTTGATGCGGCATCCAATTCAATCGAGATACAAAGAAGGGTTAACTACACCCCCTAAGAAACCCAATAACCTGTAATAAAAAGTGCAGTAAAAATAGCAAGCAGCATGATAGAAACTACCTGAAAGAAAAGGCCTACAAAACGGTTTTTTATAAATGCTACCAAAATAAAAATGGGAAATACGGGAAGTAAAAACCTTGGCATAGATGAAAGAGTAGGTGTAAAAAGCGGGATACCGACTGAAAGTAAACTATATATTGCTAAAGAAGGTGGCAAAAACCTAAAAGATCTGATTGCAAATCCCACTCCAAATATAGCAAAGGCTAAATCAATCTCTCTGCCTGAAATATTTTTTAACGTTTCCCAAAAACTAACCCCCGGGGTTGCAAGTGTCCTTTGCCAGTAATTTTCAGCTGTAATAAAATAGAACGGATCACCAGTTTGCTTATATAAAAATATGCAATAGATTATAAACCCCAATGGAGCAAGTACTAGATACCAATTTTTCCGGTTAAATCCTCGTATCGTGATCACCTCAATCAATAATCCGGCAACAACGGCCAAACCGACCAACCTGGTAGCAGAAGCGAGCGCAGCCGCAATAGTGGCCCAAAACAACTTGTTTTGTCTTAACAAATAAAACGTTGCAACAGCTAGAAAAAAGAATAATCCTTCAGAATAAGCCGTTAATAAAAAGAAGGAGGCTGGGAAAAATAAGAGAGCTATCACTGTCTTTTCAGCAATTTTTTTGTCAAAATCTACCGCCACTAGCTTATATAAAAGATGCAACCCTAAAAAAGTTGATCCTACACTTACTAAAATTGCCGCCAATAGATGATTCTGAGTTATCTGATTTAATATTTTAATAGTCAGCGGGTAAAGCGGAAAAAAAGCATACTGGAATTTTTCACTATAACCTGACTCCGCAATTCCTAAATAGTGGCCTCCATCCCAATTAGATAAACTCGCCCAAACATTATTATCAAATTTACCGGAATGTGGTAAGGTAGAAAAACCGAAATAAGCAATTAACAAGACTGTCGCCAACCAGATGATAAAAATGTAAGTCACATTAGGATATAATTTCATCAATGACTTTATCTTTGATCTCGATTCTAGCACTTGCAATTGCAGCCGGTCAATTAATCAGGGTACCGATTGGGACACAAGGCGGTATTACAATTTTAGATATCACTGCATCCTTATTCTGTTTCTGGGGGCTTTTGAAGCTGAAATTGAGGCTCCATAAACCTCCTCCTCAAATCATTGCTGCCCTTTTCTTTATTTTAATAGCAATTATTTCTCTTGTCTTTACGCCTTTACACCCAAGGATAGAAGAATACATGATAAGTTTTTCGTATACAGCCAGATTTCTTCTCTACGTGCTTTTTGCCTGGCTCGTCTTCTCTAATGCATTTGGCGATTTTAAAAAATATCTGACTAAAGTTTTTTTGCTTTCCGGAATCTCGTTTGCTATCTTAGGGCTTTTGCAGTTTATATTCTTCCCCAGCTTGAGTTTTTTAAGTATCAGCGGATGGGATCCTCACTACTTCAGAACTGTTTCCACCTTTTTAGATCCCAATTTCGCCGGCGCATTCTTAACCTTAACTTTGATTCTCCTTACCCAATCCCACCTGGGGGATAGTCCAGGTACGACACCTAAGGTATTTATCATATTGTTTTCTATTATCTATCTTGCCCTTCTAACTACATTTTCCAGATCCAGTTACTTAATGTTTTTAGTCAGCGGTTTAACCTTTTCTTTCCTAAAAAAATCCAAGGCATTTGCTTTTACAACAATTATGCTTTTCAGCCTTCTTTTAGCAGGATTTCAAATTTATGCTAATTTGGTTGCAGAACCCCGTAATATAGACAGGGAACAATCAGCTTCTTCCCGCTTAAATACCTGGCAGCAGGGAATAACACTTTTTCAAAAATCTCCCGTCTTAGGGATTGGCTATAATGCTTACCGGTATGGGATAAAAGAATACCGCCTGGGTGACAGGCAGTTTTTAGAAAGCCACGGGGCATCCAGTAATGATTCCTCTCTGCTGTTTGTCTTATCAACCACCGGAATTTTAGGACTTCTTACTTATCTATATTTTCTCTGGAATCTTTTAAAATCCTCAGCCGGGAAAAACTTTTATTTAACTGCCGGACTTGCAGGGCTATTGGTCCACTCATTTTTCGCCAATAGCCTTTTTTATCCGCCAATACTTGCTTGGATCCTACTCATTTCCATAAACCCCAAAAAGTAACTTTCTTTTCCTTCAGAAAACTTTCAATATATTCATCACTTACTTTTCTACTCGACTGAATATTTTTTCTCTGGCGAAGAAGATGGGGTAGATGAAAAAGAATCCACAGATCTGCCATAAACGGGGGCCAAAAAAATCCGTTTTTTAATTGGTAAAAAATAGTATTTAAGTGAACTAAAATAATTTTCAACCATCGCCATTTTTTAAACAAAATACTGGTAGGGAAATCCTTAATTATGGTCTGGGTCATATTCCTAAATTGCCAATATTCTATGTGAGCAGGTAATCTTTTAGAGGTTGCTTTATGTTTGTGGAAAATTTTAGCTTTTGGACAAAAAATGGATTTGTATCCTAAAAACTGTGCCCTAAAAGCAAAATCAACTTCCTCCGAGTACATAAAATATTTTTCATCAAAAAAGCCTACCTTGATGAAATTTTCTCTCCTAAAAAGCGATGCACCACCTGTCGCCCCAAAAATATATTGCTCCTTATCATACCGACCCTTATCTTTTTCCTGCCAGCCAATTGACCTAGCCTGTCCAACCTCATTGATCAACATACCTACACCGTCTATCGATTTTCTATCATAAAAATTTAGTAATTTTGAATTTACAGAAATTACCTCGGGGTGAGATTCCGCACATTGAATCAAATTCTTTAACCAATCTTGATCCACTTTTGTATCATTATTTAAAAAGACAACATACTTTGTGTTTGATGCTTTAACTCCTTTATTTATAGCACTGGCAAAACCAAAATTTTTCTGCAAAGCTATTATTCTTATTCCGGGGAAATTCTTTTCTGCATATTTCACTGAATTATCTACTGAACCATTATCAACCAAAATTGTTTCAAAGTTTTGGTAAGTTTGATTCCTCAAAGATTCAAAGCAATCTTGTAATAATTCTTGTCCGTTCCAGTTGGGGATAATTACAGACGCTGTAACTCTCTTATGCATAATCATTTTCGAACTGCCACCATGATAAAGTGCGAAATAATCAGGTTGGGAAAAAACTTTACCAGATTACTACTCACAACTCTATCTATAAATAGACCAGGGTAACCAAGCTTCAAAACCTTAAAACGCAAAGGATAAGATATTTCAGTTGGAATGATATCTACTATCTTTAAACCGTTTTGTTTAACTAAAGATTGGGCCGTATAATAAGTATAAAATCTCAAATGAGTTTTATCTAGGATACCGGTTTCCTGATAATTAAATTTCCCTCTAAAAAATAAATCTTTCCTAATAGCCCAACAGGCAATATTAGGAAGGGCAACTAAAATCTTTCCATCTTTCTTTAACTTTTCTTTAATCAATTGCAAAGTTTTATCCGGATTTTTGAGGTGTTCTAAAATATTGGAGGCCACAATCACATCATATGTATCGTCTATTCTTTCAATAGTATTAATTTCTTCTAAGGACCCTACATAAGCTTTTCTGGCAAAACGCTTGGCCGCTCTCGCGTCTTCTTCATCAACTTCTACTATATCTACCTGGCAGTTATTTAAAACCATCTGTTTGGTCAAATATCCGATCGATGAACCTAATTCTAAAACCCCTTTATCTTTTCCCACTAACTCTACTATCTTAAGATGAGTCAAAGATAACCCCTTTTCATCAAAAATTCTGCCATAGATTTGAGACATAGCTAAAGGTAATTGTAGCATTTTTTGGTTATGGTAGAATCACTGCCAGTAAATTAAACTAATGGCTATGAACCTCAAGGACCAAATTTATCAGGTATTTAGCTTAGTTGGTCATTTTTATGCTAAATTGGCCAAAAAATATTATTTTGAAGATTATGTCAGGGTTTATCCACAGGGAATAATTTTTAACCGTTATGGTATTAAGAAGAAAGCGTCAGTCTCCGATGTTAAAAACTTTAAAAATCACAGCAAATTCTATGCTTTTGCTGCTCAGTTTGTCAAAGGTAAATCTGTAGTTGATATTGGTTGCGGTAGTGGATACGGTTGCCAAATCATTAAACAAGCTGGGGCTAAATCAGTATACGGAACAGATGCCTCTTCCTCCGCTATCCAATTCGCAAAAGTCCACTTCGGCAAATATGCACGCTTTTCAGTCCAATCCATAACCGATATGAAAAAATATCCCAGCCATACTTTTGATATAACCATCTCCAGTGAAGTGTTAGAACATGTCAAAGAATACAATATGGAACATCAAGCAATAAAAGAGCTACAAAGAGTTACTAAACTCAATGGTTTAATTATTATTGGTACTCCCAATAACGAAATGCTCGCCGATCACGGCTTCTCTTATATCGAAATCCATAGACTTATAAAAAATAATTTTACCGACTTTATTATTTTTGAGAATGCTTTGGTACCATTTGGCCGCTCAAAAGTTCGCTGGGAAAAAAGACTGGCAAAGGGTAAAACCGGTGTTATTGTTTCGGAAAAAATCAATTTGAATGAAACTTTGCTTCCACAAGACGTTATCCCACAAATTAAAACAGGTTTAAAGCCAGGGCGATATAAATTTAAATCCTATTCCATCAATACTACGCTACTTCATAATACCCACTCATGGGTAATAATCGGCATTAATAATCACCCTGCGTCTAATACTTTCCTCTTAACTAACAAATAAAAGACTACAAAAGACAGTATTTCCGATAAAGTGGTAACCCAGGCTGCTGCCATAAAACCGAATCGAGGGATAAAAATTAGATTGGTTATGATATTAAAACCAAGAGTTACAAAAGATAGCAAAATAACCGGCTTTAAAAACCTATCTGTTGATAATAGTACCGAAACCGCAGGTATGTGAATAAACATAAATGGAATAGACAGAGAAAGAATCTTAATTGCCGCAGTGGCGGATAAATAATTTGGCAACACTACTTTAATAATTTCCGGCAAAATTAAAACATATCCCAAAAATACTATCAAACCTAATCCCAGCATTATCTTAAATGATTTAAAAAAAAGTTTTTTAATATCTTTTGCAGAAGAATCATGAAGCTTTGTTAATACCGGTAGCAGTGCCATCGAAAATGCCGAAGGAATAAATATAACAGCCTCTAAAAACCTGTAGGCTGCACCATAAATACCCGTTTCAAAACTCCCTTTTAGATAGGAAAGTAGAATAGCATCTATCCTAAAATAGAGCAGGCCCAATATCGAAAGCAAGCCGTAAGGCAAAGACCCAATTATGATTTTTTTAACTTCGGCTAAATGAATTGCCGACAAAACCAATCTTTCATTCTTATATAGAAAAATAATTAAAATAGCCGCATATACAACTTGTCCAATAATCAAAGCATTAACCGCGCCCAATGGACCAAAACCATTACCCACCAAATATAAACCAACTAAGGTTGTGAATAATGAGGAAACAAAAAGTGAAGTGGCAGAAAACTGTAATTTCCGGACTGCTACAAATATTGCGTCAAAGCTAAAAGCAATTGCCTGAGGCAGAATTGCAATGCTAGCCAGAAGAACTAAACTAACTCTCATCTTGTCAGGATCTAATAAATATAAAATAATAGAAAAAATAGCAAAAAGAATCGAAGTTAGAGTTAACCGAAGTACTACAACATTCCAAAGTAGTTCCGACGCTTTTGAGCTATCTTTAGCTACTTCCCTAATTAAAAATCTGTTAAATCCAAAATCAGCCACTCCTGAAAGAATGGAAAAATAAGCAAGCGCAGCTGTTAATAACCCAAAATCAGAAACTCCTAAAGTTCTGGCCAAATAGATGATGTAGAAAAAACCAATACCCCTGGTTAAAACCTGGGCAAAAAATAGCCAGGATGTTTGTTTTAAAATTGCCTTCACTAAACTATTCTAACAAAATTAGGAATATATTGTGGAGTCATGTGGACTCGAACCACAGACCTCTTCGATGTGAACGAAGCGCTCTAACCAACTGAGCTATGACTCCATATAACGATGTCATTTTAGCACCACAACCCTTGCTTCACAACCTAAATTTTTGATATAGTCAGGAACATGGATCCAAATGTTTATTACAGTGATATGCCTCAAAAAACTTTCTTTGGGCGCCTAGGCGGGTATTTTGTTGAATTCTTTGAAACAATAGTGATATTCGGAGCGATCTTTGCTTCAATTTATCTATTTGTTGCTCAATTCCATAAAGTCCAAGGAAATTCAATGGTTCCAACCCTGCATACAGGAGACTATCTCATTACGGAAAAATTAAGCTATCGATTTAGAAATCCCAAAAGTGGGGAGCTCGTTGTACTCAAAAATCCCAGAGATGAATCTCAGGATTTTATCAAAAGAATTATTGCTGTACCAGGGGATACAATAAAAATTTTAAATAATACTGTTTATCTTAATGATCAACCTTTACAGGAAGGCTATTTACCTCCAAGTACTTCAACCAGATCGGGAGCTTTCTTAACAGAAGGATCGCTTATTAAGGTCGCAAGCAACCAATATTTTGTTTTTGGAGATAACAGGGAACATTCCTCCGATTCAAGAGAGTGGGGTCCGGTCACCAAAGAAGAAATCATTGGTAAAGCCTTTTTCCGATACTTTCCACCACAAAACTTAGGATTACTTACCAATAAGTAAACGAAGATTTACCCCTTAAGCTTGAAGTAGCCAACAATTGCCTGGTGCAAATCCTCTAGAACCGTAGTTGTCTTACCTGGCTCACCATTGATTATAAGTTCCAATCTTGCTCTTTTACCGGTTAGCTGACATTTGACCTGCGCCTTATCTATCCTTTGAGACAAAATGTCACTTATATCGGCTTGAATTTTATCAATATCTTCAGAAATAATACGCATTGAGTTAACATCAGCCTGTTTTTTAGGCCCCATACCAATGTTTGCCCTAAGACGGCGAACCAATTCCTCTGTGCCTCTAACGGAAAGATTTCTTTTAAGAACTTCTTTATATGCATTTATGATTATATGCGGATCTTCCAATGCGGCTAAAGCTCTAGCGTGACCTTCTGTCGTGGCGCCGGACATCAGAGCATCCTTTAACGCATCTGGAAGGATGAGCAACCTTATTGTGTTAGAGATATATGATGGGCTTTTTGATACTCGCTCTGAAATTTCCGAATTAGTCAAGCTGAACTCATCCATGAGTCTTCTATACGCCTGAGCCCGCTCCAGTGGATTTAGATCTATCCTTTGCACATTTTCAACTATAGCCATCTCCAGCATTCCTTGGGGACTGGTTTCTCTAATAATTACCGGAACTTTAGGTAAACCAATTGTTTTAGAAGCCCTCCACCTGCGCTCACCGGCTATAATTTGATAGCCTGCAGGAGTCTTTGCAACAACCAAGGGCTCTAAAACTCCATGAGATCTTATTGACTCTGCAAGTTCTGATAGAGATTCAGGTGTAATTAATCCTCTTGGTTGTAGGGGGTTCGGTTGTAGAAGGTCTATTTCCAGCTCATATATCTGCTCATCCATATCTAGATAATCTTGACAATATTTTTATTTAATTTCTTTTTAAATTCCACTTTACCTGAGACTGTCGCAAAAATTGTGTAATCATTACCTTGCTTAGTACCAACTCCGGGATAAAATTTGTTTCCTTTTTGACGTACTATGATGTTTCCGGCCTCGGCCTTTTCCCCGCCATAAAGCTTTATACCCAATCTCTTGGAAATAGAATCTCTATTCTTTCTGGTACTTCCTCCACCTGTTTTATGTGCCAATCGGAGTCCGCCTCCTAGCGGACGAGATCCACTTGCCCCACCAATGGCGGGGACAAGGGCAAATCGAAGTATAATATCTGTGAAAACAGAAGTCAAGCTTTTTTCACAGTCAAGACAACTTTAGTAATCTTGGACCTATAACCAATCGATTTGCGATAATTTGCCTTCGCATGAAATTTACTAACTCTAATCTTTTTACCTTTCACATCTCCGACACGTTCTAATTTCAAACTATCTTTCAAATAAGGATTGCCAATCTTTAATTTACCGTCCTCAGATAAAAGTAAAACTTTTGCTTCGATATTTTGATCAGCCCCTCTTTGTAAATTAACTTCCAAGGTTTCACCCGGAATCACCCTGTACTGTTTTCCCGAAATTTCACAAATAGCATAATTTAACATGGGGAAGATTTTATCCTTTCCCGAGCTCAATGTCAATTTCCCCCTTTGTTTCTCACAGAAGATGCAACCATCCCAAGCGACAAAAGAGTAGCTATCAGTGAACTTCCTCCATATGAAATTAACGGCAAAGTGATACCCGTTATTGGTAGTAACCCCACATTCATCCCAATATTCACGAAAACCTGAAATAAAAACATTGACACTACACCCATTATTACTAAAAGACCAAAAGGATTATTAACTCTTTGGGCCACTCTCAAAAAGTAGACCAATAAAAATAAGTATAGCGATAAAAGCAGTAAGGAACCTACAAATCCCATCTCTTCTGCAATGGATGCAAATATAAAATCTGTCCTAAATTCCGGTAAAAATTGCAATCTCGACTGAGTACCCCTTCCTAGCCCTCTTCCGAAAAGCTCTCCTGATCCCACAGCAATTGTTGACTGTATTAAATTGTAACCTTTACCCAAGGGATCAGATTCCGGTGCCAAAAAACTTAAAATCCTTTGTCTTTGATAATCATGCAGAAACGACCAACTTGTGGGAATTACAAAAATGATAATTAAAGCGATAACCAGTATCTTCTTAACAGAAATATGGGTTACAAGCAACATCCCTAGCCATATCGCAATCAGAGTAAGCGCCGAACCTAAGTCCGGTTGTTTAAAAACTAAGATAAAGAAGGGTGCCACCCAAAGCAAACTTTTTAGGATATTCAACCAGGTCGCTCTCCTATCCGACCAAAATTTTGCTAAGAATAGTATTAAAATTGGTTTGGCAAATTCGGAGGGTTGGATATTAAATATTCCCAGAGGTATCCAACGGAGCGCTCCTCTTGTTTCAAACCCTAAGATTAGCACAGCAATAAGCATTATTAAAATAAAAATATATAGTGGTTTAATTAGATTCTTAATTGATTGAAGTTCAATCTGAGTAACTAGAAAAAAAAATATCATACCAATTACTGTAAATATCAACTGCTGAATAGCCAATTCTTTTGAAGAAGAATAGATTACGAGGATACCAATGGATATAAGTAAGAAGCTAATCAAACTGATGGGCAAGTTAATATTACCTAGAATTTTCATCTACTTTTAAGGACTTTAAAATCTGGACCTTCTTCTATTGAAACAGAAGCTGTACTTTTAAGTATTTGTTTCTCAAAAGAAGCAGGCCAGGACGAAGCAACAACCTTAGTTTTATCAGCTAAAGTTAAGCCTTGTTCTTTTCTAAGTTGTTGTATTTGCCTGATCAAATCTCTTGCTTCTCCTTCTTCTTTAAGTTCTTGAGTAATTTCAGTATCCAAAGAAACTTCCGGCTCCAGCGATGAGGATTTTTCGTACTCAACCTTCTTTATGTTTAATTCTTCAGCAAGAATCTTTTCTAACTGCTCATCGAACCTTTCCGGTAATTTATATGAAACAGAAGCTAAAGGTTGCCTTAACTTAATCCCTGCCTCTTTCCTTCTAGCATGCCCTATCTCGGCAATTTTTCTAACCTGTAACATATCTTTCATGAGCTTCTCATCTAGTAAAGAACTATCCCCTTGGGGATAACCCTCTAGATGTACCGACTCCCCATCTGTCAAATTCTTAAATATTTGTTCCGATATAAATGGCATAAACGGTGCTAGAAGTTTGCTAATGGTCACTAATACCCCGTACATCATCGAAAGCGCTGTATTACGATCTGCCTTATTTACCTCAGGTCCTACTCTATCTCTTGATCTTCGGATATACCAAGTCGAGAAATCATTAACTAAGAAATCCTCCAAAGCTCTCGCAGAAGTCGCTGCGTCATATTTAGCTAATTTCTCATTTACCAGTAAGGTTACTTCTGTTAATCTAGCCAAAATCCACTTATCTAAAATAGACAATTCTCCTTTTTCTATTCCGTAGTCCCAATCAGTAAGAAGCGCATAATCAACAAAAAACTTATAACTATTCCATAAAATTAAATAAAATCTTCTTCGTATTTCATCTGTTACTCGTAAACCAAACAGTAAATTATATTCTGGGTTTTGGCTTAGATATAACCATCTCATAACATCTACGCCAATCTTTTCTGCGGCTTCATTAAATTCAATAGCATTTCCCTTGGATTTATGCATCTCTTCGCCTTTTTCGTCCACAACAGAAGCATGCCCAAGTAAATTCTTAAATGGATTTGTCCCCCTAAGGGCGGTGCTCATTGCAATCATCGAATAAAACCAATTCTTGAATTGTCCAGGAAAGGCCTCCGTGATAAAATCTGCTGGGAACCAATCTTCAGACATTGTTGAGAAAGGGACAATCCCGGCATCAAGCCATGGATTACCCACATCGGGTATCCTAGAAGTTGTCTGACTGCATTTTGTACACTTTATTTTTATTTGATCCACCCATGGTCTATGAGGTGAATTACCCTCAAAGTCTTCCCAACCCTCTACCGCTTTTTCCTTCAATTCCGCTTTGCTCCCGATAACTTCGAAATTACCGCAGTTCTTACATTCCCAAACAGGTAAAGCCAATCCCCAATACCTTTTTTTAGAAATCAACCAGTCGTGCATATTTTTCAGCCAATCCAACTCTCTGTCCAAACCCCACTTCGGTATCCAGTTAATCTTTTTAGCCACCTCAACCATTTGCTCGCGATAAGTTTTACCCGAGTCGTCTGCGCGATCCATACTTATATACCACTCATCCACAACTCTCCAAACAAGCTCTGTTTT
>ERZ1292629.1444-Hain-H43-01um-R1-1444-length-22968-cov-4_pt2 | contig 13151 bp, 12 predicted proteins | sample MGYA00564399_ERZ1292629 | MGnify/ENA primary metagenome ERZ1292629 (study PRJEB36523, sample SAMEA6512636) | groundwater metagenome | collected 2019-01-08 | study: AquaDiva: Metagenomics assemblies of 32 groundwater samples | reverse complement strand
CCAAAAGATAATCTTTTATTTGAAGCAAAGAATAATATTTTTTTAAGTAAGAGACTTCTTCTGTGGCGCCTAAATTTTTCTGACTCCATTCTAATTTACCACTCAGTTCTCCCAACTCACTGGAAAATACAGAATCAGAAATATTTTTACAAGACAATTCAGAAAGCAGAGAAAATTGAGTTTCCGAAGATAAAATATCGATTGATATTTTATCTTGAATAGATTTTAATTGCTCTATTTTTTTATTTCCAAAATAATTGCTTACATAGCTTGCGGTAAAAAACAAACCGATAGTTAAAAGAAAAACTATTAAATATTTTTTCCAATCAATGGATTTCTGGGTCATATTCATATAAAGCTATCTCCAAACAGGTTTCTTTGATAAAAGAGTATTATAAACCGCTCTTATCAACCAAAATGGAGCGAGAATGCTAAACACCAAGAAAAAATAAATGGCATCAAATGAAATCACCCATCTATCCTCAACTATTTTTCTTCCAAGAGTGCTCACTAATATTATAAAAGAATACATAAAGATTATAATGATAAAAGAAGAATGGTTGGGAATAAAAAATGTGTCAAAATTATTGGAATTACTAAAAACATGGGCGCCAGTTGTTGTTAATGACATAATTTTTATAAATAAAAAATTAAGTAAGTGATAGATTCCGACAATAAACATACAAAGAGCTGAAAGCATAAAAATGACAGCAGAAGGAACCACGATCATGGAAAAATCTCCATATTTCTTTTTAAGAATAACATCTCGATAATCAATAATATTGTTTATAATACCGTAAATCCAGCGCAGTCTTTGACGATAGAGTTTCATGACTGTTGGAGGCATAACTGTATAGACATAAGCGTCATTGCAATCATCAATCTTGTAATGATTTTTGTGCATACGATACGCCATTTCGGTATCTTCCACATTATACGCCTCACGAAAAAGACCGAGATCATTAAATACCTTTTTTTTATATATTGAGAAAGGTCCAGGAAGCACAGCCACCGCGCCCAAAAATCCATGCATCTTTCTCATAAAAACGGTCATATAATGTTCAAAGGCTTGCGCCTTCTGTATCAGAGTCTTTGGATTATACACGACCACAGAAGGAACTACTGCCATAGTATCTTTATCTTCCTCAAAATAACTCATAATTCGGACAAGGGATTCCGTATGCACTAATGAATCAGCATCTAAACAACCCACAAATTCAGTATCAGTGTGAAGAAGACCAAAATTGAGCGCCGTATGCTTGCCTCCGTTTTCTTTGTGAAATATTTTTATATTGGAATATTCTGAAAATTGTTGGATAACCTCCCACGTGTGGTCAGTCGAACCATCGTCAATTAGTAAAATTTTTATTTTATCTTTCGGATAATTCAAAGAGAGTAAAGATTTTACTGTCTTGTATATGGTTGTTTCTTCATTCCAACATGGCACAATGACAGTAACAGCTGGATAGCTTTTTAATTTTATTTGACTTCGTCTCGTAACCAATTTTTTCCTATTTTCTATAAAAGTGACAAGAAAAAAAATCTGCACATAAACAGCTAAAAATGTTATAACAAAAAATATTATATCGGAAATCGAAACCATATTCTTATACTATCAATTACATACCGCCCTCTACTTTAGGGTCAACACAACACTCAGCACAAGCAACTTGGCATTTTTTGCACTTGCAACCAAAAATTTTCACAACAGCCGCAACACCCACAAGCATGTAAATAATCGCTTCAAGAGTCGACCATTGACCCAAAAGCAAATTGACAACATTCCAATTACTGCTCATCAACATTCCAATACCGACCAACCCCCAATTTATTCCTCCGATAATCAGTAAAATTTTACCAACCAAAGCAGGGATACAAGAACCCTTGCAACAACCATTCATGGAATTACACATATAATTTTTTGATTTTCGCTCCGATCCAAACCGGAACAAGTTAAACTAATAAAAGGACCTTTAATGCTAATAAGTCAAGTATAGCACTATTCTCTCTAAATGCTACAATGAAGATATTAACAAATAATATAAAAACAATGGAAGAAAATATCACTGAAAATAAAGAAGAAATCAGGGACAATGATAAGGGTAAGGATAATGGTCCAAAACAAATAGCCGGAGCAATAATCATAGCAGGGATTATCATCGCTGGAGCAATCCTATTAAAAGGAAACACTCCGCAAAGTTCTATCGGTAACAAAATTCCACTTACAACCTTAGCCCCTGTCGATAAAAACGATCGAACGCTGGGAAATGTAAAAGCAAAAGTCGCTCTAATTATGTATGGTGATTTTCAGTGTCCTTTTTGCGGAGCTGTCTCTGGCCTAGCATCTGATACAGATGCAATTAAATACTTGAAAAAAATTGACAAAAATTGGACACCTTTTATGACAGGAATTAATGAATATGTAAAAAATGGAAGTGTATTGTTTACATACAGAGATTGGGCGTTCTTAGGACCAGAGTCGATAAAATCAGCAGAAGGAGCCAGATGCGCTGGGGATCAAGGAAGGTTCTGGGAATATTATGATTATCTTTATGGACACCAAAATGGAGAAAACAATGGGGCTTTTTCTGATGATAATTTGAAAACTTTTGCAAAAGGTTTGAATTTGAATATTCTTACTTTCAATCAATGTCTTGATAGTGGTAAATATACACAAGTAATCGTCGATGCTAAAACTGAAGGAATAAACGCAGGAGTTACAAGCACGCCAAAAGGATTCATTTTGAAAAATGGAAAAATCGTGGGAACCATAGACGGTGCAGAACCTTGGACGACAGTAAAACAGAAAATCGATAATGCGTTAAAATGAAAATTACAAGACGATGTATGCTACTTTTATAAGTGGATAAATAATATACCACAATAGACACGACCGTGGTTATTGTGGTAATATACAAATATGCGTTTAATTGATCAAGAATCAAATTCGGGAAAAATAATCCGTGCTCTCGGTATAGGAATAGGCATCTCTGTGGCTTTAGGAAACAGAAGAACAAGCTATGGAATGACAAAAACATTGATCAAGGAGATTTTTGGTTTAAATAAGAAACCAAAAAATTATTCTAAATATTTTTCTAAATTAAGAAAACAAAAACTTATATATATCAAACAAGTTGGTAATGATCACATAATGTCTCTCACTGATAAGGGGAATAATATATTTTTAAGATTCAATTATGAAAACTTAGAAATAAAGCAAAAGAAAATATGGGATAGAAATTTTCAGATGATTATTTTTGATATTCCAGAAACCAAAAGGGGTGCCAGAGACTCGCTTCGAGAAAAAATTAAAGAGTTGGGTTTGGTGAAATTCAATGATAGTGTTTGGATATATCCATATCCATGTCAGAAAGAAATTGATTTTATTGCTAATTACTGGAATATAGGAAAATATGTCCAGTTTGCTTTAGTAAAAAATATAACAAACAGAGATTACTTAGAAAAGTATTTCAATTTATAAATCAGCTATCTTCCTTAATAACAACGGTCGTGTTGATTATGGTGTTATTAGATAATCAACATTACAAAACTTAATCAAAGTAATTTTTCAATCTCGCAATCTTTTCATGCTGGCGGAGTTTTTCGTGCACTTTGGCTTCAATTTGACGAATACGCTCTCGCGTTACGCCAAACTCTTCCCCAACTCTCTCCAGAGTGTGTTGAATGCCATCAAGCAATCCATAGCGCATTTCAAGAATTTTTCGTTCTTTGGGATTAAGCTCGCTTAAAACTTCGCGGATTTGGTCAGAAAGAATTCGACGAGAAGATTCTTGATCGGGACGCAAAATTTTATCGTCTGGAATAAAATTCTCTAGGGTTGATTTATCATCATCATCTCCAACTGGTTGCTCCAAAGAAACTGTCTCTTGGCTAATGTTTTCAATCACATGAATTTTCTCCACTGGGATACCCATTTCAGTGGCGATTTCTTCCGCTAATGGTTCTCGACCCAAATCTTGAGAAAGTCTTCGATGCGTTTGTTTATATTTAGAAATTGTCTCCACCATATGAACAGGTATGCGAATAGTTCGAGATTGATCAGCGAGCGCGCGAGTAATAGACTGACGAATCCACCAAGTCGCATAAGTGGAAAATTTATATCCTTTAGTCCAATCAAATTTTTCAACTGCCTTGAATAAACCCAGATTGCCTTCTTGAATTAAATCTAAAAGAGTTAAATTAGCCGATCTTCCCACATACTTTTTTGCGATAGAAACCACAAGACGCAAGTTTGCGCGAGCAAGCAGATTCTTTGCCTCAAGATCGCCATGCTCAATGCGTTTTGCGAGACTTTTCTCATCACTTGCGTGAATAAGCGGATATTGACCTATCTCTTTTAGATACATTTGAATAGAATCATGCATGGAAGATTTATTCAAATCTTTATCTGTTAAATCTGTATTCAAATTAAGCAGATTTCCACCTTCTAGCACATCGATACCGGCAACGCCAAACTTTTCATAAAGTTCATCTAAAAATAAAATATTATTCTCAATATCTGGGAAAATTTTTAGTATTTCATCGTAAGTGATAAATCCCCTCTTGCGTCCTTTTTCGATAAGCTCATTTGAGATGCGAACCAAACCCTCAGTTTTTCTTTCAGACGAAGACAATTTCTGGATTTTTTGCTTCAAGATTTTTTTGGCCTTATTTTTTTTAGCTTTTTTTATTTTTACTCCCTTATTCTTTCTTGCTTTTTTTATAACTTTTTGTTTTTTTGTTTTCATATTTTTATATTATTAACGACTATTTTTAATTTCTTCCTTTCTTTTATTTATTTCATTTATCTTTTTCAAAATTTCCACCTCTTCTTTTCCTGCCCCGTGGGAAGCCAAAGACTTTCCTTCGGAGTTGTCTTTAAAATTTTTAAGTTTTATCATCTCTTTAATCAACTCTTCATTTAAATATTCTTCTTCAATTGATAATAACATCTCATTCACATCTTTTTTTAAATTTTCACTATTTGAATAAAAAGTTTCCGCCTCGTAAATCAGGTCTTCTCTTATATCTTTAAAGGATTCTTTCGCTTTTTCTAATTTCTTGAAAATCAATTCTGGCTCTATGATTTTATCTTTTACGCTCTCTTGCCAAAAAGCTATCCCTAAAAGCCTGCGCTCGATCGGATCTTTTCTCAATTTTCTCTCCACATTTACTTTAGCAATTTCTGTTTCTTCTTTTTCATATCTCAATTCTTGTTCAATCTTTTTAAAATCATCCTGCAAGGCATTTTGTGGAATTCCTGACACATCGCTGATTTTCTTTAAAAAATGCATTTTCTCGATTGAACTTTCTATGGCATTCACAAAAGGAAATATTTTTTCTTTGATTTCTCTGCCCATTTTACGCGGATCTTTGCTGTAATTTTTAAAAGCTTTATTTAAGAGAAATTCAATAATATGCTTAGAATTTTTTATTGCCTCACGCCACGCATCACTGCCTGTCTTTGAAATCAAGTCAGCAGGATCAATTCCTTCTGGCAAATCTATCACTTTTACATCCATACCGAGAGAAAGAGCTATTTTACCGGCTCTAATCGTTGCGCTAGATCCAGCCTTGTCCGCATCGAAAGCAAGCGCGATGTTGGAAGAAAGGCGACGGATAAGTCCTAAATTGCTTACAACATTTTCTTTGGAAACGGTAGAATCAGACAAAGCTGTGCCAGATGTGGCTATGGTATTCCTATATCCCGCTTGGTGAGACAAAATCAAATCCATTTGACCCTCCACTAAAATAGAAAAATTATTCTTACGAATAGCATCTTTGGCTTTGTCTATACCGTATAACACAGCATTCTTGCTGAAAATAGGTGTTTCGGGACTATTTAAATATTTAGCAGATTTTCCATCATCAACTAGAATTCTGCCTGAAAAAGCTATAATTCGCCCACTCGAATCAGAAATTGGGAACATTATGCGTCCGCGAAATCTATCATACATTGGCTTATTTGACTTACTCAGATCTGCTTCCGGTTTTTTTGCCAACCCCGCGCGTTCTATCTCGCTATCAATAAAACTTTTCCCCTTTAAATAATCAAAGAGCTTGCGCCAGTCTAAAACCGCCAAACCAATTCTGAAATCCCTGACAGTCTTGTCTTCTAGTCCGCGAGATTTCAAATATTCTCTTGCTTGTATACTTTCTCTTGTATTATCTTTTAAATTATTTTCAAAAAATTTTGTAGCTTCTTCCATTGCTTCGTATAGCCTTTCTTTTTCGCTTTTCGCTTCTTTAGTTTCTTTACTGTAAGTTTCAAGTAAAACTCCCGCGCGATCCGCCAAAAGTTTCAACGCGCCTTTGAAATCAAGCCCTTCAAATTCTTCCACGAAAGTAAAAATGTCCCCCGAAGCCTGACAGCCAAAACAATAATAACTTCCTCGTTCCGGTGAAACAAAAAAGCTCGGCGTTTTTTCATTATGAAATGGACATCTCCCCTTCCAACTCGCCCCAGCCTTATCCAGCTTCATATATGATGAAATCAATTCGAGTATATTTATTCTTGATTTTATTTGATCAACAGATGAGGACATAAATATTTTTCATTTATAAAGATTACTGTGCGTATCAATAATTACGAAGTAGTTGCAATCTCCTTTAATTTTATATATTGCCCTTAAATCTCCTGTTATATTTATACTTCTGTATCCAAGATACTCTCCGTGTAGGGCATGATTGTTTAATTCAGGTCTAAAAGGATTATCCCTAAATAATCCCAAACATTCATCGCATTTATCTTTTAATTTTGTGGATAATTTATCATATTTTTTCACAAAATTTTTATGGAAATCGATTCTCATTTGATATTCATAATTAAGATCTTAATGCTTTAATAGCATCTTCTGCTGTATTAAATGGCCCAATAAGATTTCTTCCTGCTTCAACATCTGCAGATAATTTAGCTAGAAGCTTCATTGTCCTCTTGTTTGGCATAGGATGATCAGTAAAAGTAATTTGTCGCACATTTATAAATTCCTTTATATTTTGATTTATAACCGCATTCAAAGACACTCCGAGAGTATGAGCCACCTCTTGAGCTTTTTCTTTTAAATTCTTATCAATTTTTATACTCAACATTGTTTGCATAGTTTTTCTTTATTATAATGATAATATCTAAAGTATATACTTTTGATTGATAATGTCAAGACTTTTGATTTGATCTACAGATGAAGACATAAATATTTATAAATATCAGTTTATTTTGCTAACTTTGTATACCAAGGAATAAAATTACAATAAGTTTTAATCTCTTTAGTAAAAATATTTATTCCACTTAAATCACGCTTACAAGCATAAGAATTAAATTGACGTATGCTAGCGTATATACATAATACATAGATTAGAGCTACACACAAAAGAATACTAACACCTTTAAAAATTTTTATAGATAATTTACTTTTTGTAATGTTCCTAAAGCAAAAATATATTCCTGCAAAAAACAGAAAAGTTACCAACGTAAGACCCAAGAACTCAAAGATGGTTTGAGCACCCATATGAATATATACGGACACAGATAATGAAACTATAAGGTAAAGATATAAATAATATTTTTTGTTCATGTTACTTCTGTTTAAATAAGCTTATAAATTATGAGTAATTTCGACTTTAGGTAATAAATTGCTTGACATAAATCTTTGCTTGATATATAATATCATTATATTTGGGATTTTCCCACGACCCCACCGAAAGGTGGGACAAATTTTTGTCCAAGATATAAATTATAAAAGCCATTTTTTATTTTTTTGATGTCTTCTGGTCTAGAAAATTTTTTACTTTTACCATTCATTTCTATCCCAACATTCTCACCAATAGCACACCACCAAACTTCACCCTCTTTAAACAAGGGGATTTTTGCATTATTTTCATGCAATTTTTCTTTTAATCTTATCCACTCGAGAAATTTCTTTACGATAGACATATTTTTGTATTTATTATGCGATACTTTACATGCAAATGTCTTCCCTTGTCGTAGACCCCGAGAAACCCCCCGAAGGGAGTTTCATATTTTCAGTAAAAATTATTTCTCCACTTCAGTTTTGATTTTGCTTTTGAACCCCGTTCCCGCGGGAATGAGTCGTCCGATTATGACATTTTCCTTCAAGCCTCGTAAGTTATCTATTCCACCCTTGATAGCGTTCTCAATGAGGACACGATTAGTGTTTTGAAATGACGCGGCAGAAAGCCAGCTCTTGGTTCGAAGAGAAACTTCAGTAATACCGAGCACTACTATCTCTGCTTTCGCCAACTTTCCTTCAGAATCTTTACCATTCAATTCTTCAATTCTAGCATTTTCTTCTATAAAGGCCGTATTTTCCACAATGTCTCCAATAGAGAAATTAGTGTCTCCCGCGTCTTTTATTTTTCTGCGTGAAAACATCTGACGAATGATTATTTCAGTGTGCTTTCTGGAGATTGAGGCGCTTTGCAGTTCATAAACTTTATTTATTTCTCGAATGATATATTTCTCCACCAATTCCTTATTGCCAAATTTAAACATGGCAGTAATGTCAGCTGACCCGTCAGTCAAAAGATCTCCTTTTTTAACATGATCGCCGACTTTAACAATCGGCATTCTGTGAAAAGCTACTAGATACTCAATCTCATTTTTAGTGTTTACTTTTTCACTATCAATATCAGAAAGCACTTTAATTATTTTTTCTTTTCCATCTTTTACAGTGATAGAAACAATTTCTCCATCAGTCTCAGATATAATTGCCGGATTTTTTGGTATTCTTCTTTCAAATATTTCTTCAACGCGTGGCAATCCAGTAGTGATATCGGTTCCAGCAACACCCCCAGCATGGAAAGTGCGAAGCGTAAGCTGAGTGCCAGGCTCTCCTATAGCTTGAGCGGCAATAATACCGACAGCCTCACCAAGCTCGACTAAATGATTGCGTCCCAAATCAAGTCCATAACAGTTGACACAAAGACCATGAGCAGTGCGACACGTGAGAGGAGAACGAACAAATACTTCTGTAAAACCCGCCCCTTCAATATTGCAAGCTTCTTCCTTTGTCACCAAAAATCCTTTTTTATAAACCACATTTCCATTCTTGTCTTTCAAATCACTAGCCAATACACGTCCACGAATATTTTTTGAAAGAGGAATTTCAATTCCGGAAATATCCTCTCTGGTGACTATTCTTCCTTCTTTAGTGCCACAATCAACTTCAGTAATGACGACATCCTGCGCCACATCAACCAATCTTCGAGTCAGATATCCAGCCTTGGCAGTGTTTAGCGCCGTATCCGAAGCACCCTTTCTGGCGCCATGAGTAATAACGAAATATTCAATAGGCGAAAGTCCCTCTTGATAACAAGGAATAATTGGGAACTCCAAGGTCTTGCCTTGGTTATTTTGAATAAGCCCGATCATTCCAGTCATCTGCATAAGACTGGACATGGTGCCTCTGGCTTTAGAAGTGAATAAATCGTAGGTGGAACTTTTTTTATCAAGAGTTTTAGGTAAGACTTTTTCTAAATTTTTCTTCGTATGGGTCCAAATCTCAATAATCTTCTGATACTTTTCTTCTTCAGATAAAAGACCGTCATTCCATTGCAATATTATTTCCGCTTCAAGTTTTTTACCTTCCGCTATAATTTTAGGTTTTTCTAAAGACACAGAAACGTTATCCAACCCCCATGTGGTGCCAGAAATAGTGGAATATTTAAAACCAAATGTCTTAATTTTATCTAAAATTTTAGGAGTGCTGTCCACGCCATAATGCATAATAAGTTCGTCTAAAAGAGAAGAAAGTCTATCCTGAGTCATTTCATCGCTCACATAAGGAAAATCGTCCGGCAAAATACTATTAAAAAGAAGTTTGCCAGCCGAAGTCTCAAAAATTCCTCCATCAAATTTTCTATATTTTATTTTTTCTGGATCTGCCAAAACTTTCACCTTGGCTCGCAAGGAAGTGATGCCATATTCATAGGCGCTAATAGCCACATTTGAGCGTGAAAAGTACTTGCCTTCACCTTTTTCTCCATCCATAGATTTTGTCATCCAATAACTTCCGAGCACCATATCCATGCGAGGGTGAACGATGGGATCTCCATTTTGAGGTTTCAATAAATTCTTGTTTGATGCCATTAAATCCTTCGCTTCCCTTTGCGCCTCCTCTAAAAGAGGAACATAAACTGCCATTTGGTCTCCATCGAAATCGGCGTTGAAGGCCTGACAGACGAGAGGATGAACTTGTATAGCGTTACCCTCAATTAAAATAGGATTGAAAGCCTGAATACCTAAACGATGAAGAGTCGGCGCACGATTCAAAAGAACATATTTGCCAGTAATTACCTCCTCCAACATCGCCCAAACATCAGGAGTGCGTTCTTCGATAAGCTTATTTGCTCCACGAATGTTGAATGCCAGTTCCGCTTGTAAAATTTTAGAAATAACAAATGGTCTAAAAAGTTCGAGCGCCATGTGTTTCGGCAATCCGCATTGATTGAGTTTGAGTTCAGGGCCGACGACAATAACCGAACGACCAGAATAATCCACTCTTTTGCCAAGCAAATTCTGGCGGAAAAGACCTTGTTTGGATTTTAAATTGTCTGAAAGAGATTTCAAAGGACGCTTTTGAGATTGACTCATTGCGGCGGAATCATTTTGCTTTGCAATTGAATTATCAATCAACGCATCGACTGCCTCTTGAATAATTCTTTTTTCATTGCGCAAAATCACATCTGGGGCGTTAATTTCTTTCAACTTCTTTAGACGATTATTTCTATTGATAACTCGGCGATATAAATCATTCAAATCGCTAGTGGCATGTCTGCCTCCATCGAGCGCAACCATCGGACGCAAGACTGGCGGAATAACCGGAATAATAGTCAAAAACATCCACTCAGGACGAATCCCGGCATAAGTCATGGCGCGAATCAGAGAAAGTCTTTTTTGTAATTTTTCTTTTTCAGCCACGCTCGCCTTCTCGATCATGGCTTGCGTCAAGCTTTTTAATTTATTTAGATCTAAATTTTTAAAAATGGAATAAATAGCTTCAGCCCCTATATTTGTTTCAAAACAAGTTCCATATTTTAAAGAATAATGATGAAAAGAAATTTCATTTAAAACTTTCCCTTCATAAATTTCTCCGATTTCTTTTTTTGTGACAGAAAACAAATTCTTTAATTTTTCACGAGTGTCGTCATCCGCAGCATTTTTCAATTTAGCCTTATATTCCTTTTCTAGACCTGATACGATAGACTCTTTTTCTTCCTCATGAACTTTGGTAATTATGTAGCCGGCAAAGTATATCACCTTCTCAAGATCAGAAACAGATATATTCAAAAGAATACTCATGCGAGAGGGCACTCCGCGCAAAAACCATATATGCGACACAGGGGTGGAAAGCTCTATATGCCCCATACGCTCACGTCGAACAATAGAACGAGTAACTTCCACTCCACATTTCTCGCAAATAATATCCTTGTAGCGGATTCGGCGATATTTTCCGCAATAACATTCATAATCTTTTTCCGGTCCGAATATTTTTTCATCAAAGAGACCCCCACGCTCACTCCTACCTGTGCGATAATTTATCGTCTCCGGCTTGGTCACTTCCCCAAAAGACCATTCTTTTATTTGCTCCGGCGAAGCGAGTCTAAGCCCAATGCTATCAAATTCAGTTGTGTTTAAAGTTTTCATATGTTTTTTTATTCTTTATCTCCACCTTTCTTTAAATTCACATCCATTGCCAGACCTCGCAAATAGTTTAAGAGAACATTGAATGAGGCCGGAGAATTTGGCGGTCGAATAGTCTCATTTTTGATAATAGAATCAAAAGTCGCCGATCTGCCCAGTATGTCATCTGATTTTATAGTAAGCATTTCACGCAAAGTGTAAGCCGCGCCGTAACCCTCGAGAGCCCAGACTTCCATTTCTCCAAATCTCTGTCCTCCTCCTTGAGCTTTTCCGCCAAGAGGTTGTTGAGTGATAAGAGAATAAGGCCCAATCGAACGCATGTGAATTTTATCTTCCACCATGTGATGAAGTTTAAGCATATACATATAACCGACAGCCACATCCTGCTCAAAGGCTTCTCCAGTGCGTCCGTCAAAAAGTTTCAATTTGCCATTTTGTGGCAATCCCGCTTTTTCTAATTCAGCGCTGATCTCTTCATGTTTGGCTCCCAAGAATGGAGGAACAATAGCTTGATAGCCGAGACTATTGGCTGCCATGCCGAGATGCATTTCTAAAATTTGTCCCAAGTTCATGCGGGAAGGAACACCGAGTGGTGAGAGGACGATATCAATCGGCGTGCCATCTGCCGTATAAGGCATATCCTCTTCCGGTAAAATTGTAGAGATAACTCCCTTGTTTCCATGTCGCCCGGAAAGTTTGTCTCCAACAGAGATATTTCTAATCTGCGCTACTTCTATCACAATCTTTTTAATAATTCCCGCTTCAAGCGTATGCCCCAAATCGCGAGAAAAAACTTTCACGCCAATTATGCGTCCACGCTTGCCATGTTCCACTCGAAGCGATGTATCTTTGACATCACGCGCTTTTTCAGAAAAAATAGAACGCAATAATCGCTCTTCTGGAGTAAGTTCAGTCTCACCCTTAGGCGTAATTTTACCTACTAAAATATCATTTTCTCTGACCTCCGCCCCAATGCGAACAACACCATCTTCATCCAGATCTTTAAGCTTCAGTTCTCCGACATTTGGTATATCCCGAGTGGTAATTTCAGGTCCGAGTTTCGTATCGCGAACTACACAAGTAAACTCTTCAACATAAACAGAGGTGAACTTGCTCTTTTTTACCAAACGCTCAGAAACAATTATCGCATCTTCATAAGTCGATCCAGACCAAGACAAGAAAGCCACAAAAATATTTTGTCCAAGCGAAATTTGTCCGCCCATCGTGCTACTGGTGTCCGCCAACACATCGCCTTTCTTTACTTTATCTCCCACGTTGACCAATGGACGCTGGTGAAATACGGCAAAGTTGTTGTTCCTCATGAAATTAACAAGAGTGTAGACAGATTCTTTTTTTCCTTTAACAATTATTTTTTTGGCATCCAAATAAGAAACAACGCCGTCTTCTTCGGCGATAACCAACCGCCCCCCATCCCTAGCCGCCAATTCTTCCACACCCGTGGCAACAAATGGCGCTTCTGGCAACACGCAGG
>ERZ1292629.3098-Hain-H43-01um-R1-3098-length-13160-cov-5_pt1 | contig 13160 bp, 12 predicted proteins | sample MGYA00564399_ERZ1292629 | MGnify/ENA primary metagenome ERZ1292629 (study PRJEB36523, sample SAMEA6512636) | groundwater metagenome | collected 2019-01-08 | study: AquaDiva: Metagenomics assemblies of 32 groundwater samples | reverse complement strand
AAGTAATCAAAGGAAAACTGGGCGAAATGACAGAAGTTGATTTGGTTCCTTTGGAAGAAACAATTGTAACCTTAACCACCGGCGGATATATTAAAAGAATCAATCCGGCCACTTATAAAATCCAGAAACGCGGGGGCAAGGGAATTATGGGAATGAAAACCATGCAAGACGACATCGTTGAGCATTTCCTTTGCGCTTCAACCCACGACAATTTAATGTTCTTTACTGACTCTGGGAAAGTCTTCCAGACCCAAGTTTATGAAATTCCCGAAGGCACAAGAGTGGCGAGAGGCAGGGGACTTTTGAACTTTTTAGAGCTTTCAACGGAAGAAAAAGTTTTATCTTTAGTGCCCACAGTAAAAGACGAACTTCATAAATATCTTGTAATGGTTACCAAAGACGGCACAATAAAGAAAACCGCTCTGGAAGAATTTAAGAATGAGAGGAAATCGGGAATTATAGCAATAAAACTGGACAAGGGCGACCTTCTGCGCAAAGTTGTAAAAACAACGGGCGAAGACGACATAATTTTAACTACAAAGCATGGAATTGCCATTCGCTTTAAAGAAAAAGACATAAGGGCAATGGGCAGGGCGGCTGCCGGCGTAAGAGGAATCCGTCTGAAAAAAGAAGACGAAGTAATTTCAATGGATGTAATTGCAAACCCCAAAGCCCAAACCCCAAAGCCCAAACAATGGCTTTTGGTGGTTATGGAGAACGGATATGGCAAGAGAACCGAAATTTCGCAATACAAAGTGCAAGGCAGGGGCGGGTCGGGAATCAAAACAGCAAACATTACCTCAAAGACAGGCGGCATTGTAATGGCATGCATTTTAGAGGACATCGCCAACGATGAAGACCTGATTGTAATTTCAAGAAAGGGCAACGTTATAAGAACAAGCGTAAAATCAATATCTTTGCTGGGCAGGGCAACGCAGGGGGTAAGGATAATGCGTTTGGACGAGGGCGACAAAGTTGCTTCAGGCGCGTGCCTGAAAGATTGACCCCGTTATTCAACGGGGCAAGACTTATCCACAGCTTGCATCTTGTTTTTCTGGTATAATAGAGTAATTATTTCATGAATAAGAAAATAGCTTTTTTTGTTGTATCGGCAGGCCTCTTTGTTTTGGCTACAGGGGCTTTCGCAGCGGGAGTTCAAATTGAAAACCCCTTAAGCGGTGTCAATAATTTTTGCGACCTTTTCAAAAAAATAGGCGATGCTATTGCATTAATCATCGGAGCTTTAGGGACTTTAATGCTGATAATTGCTGCAATACGCTTTCTTACGTCAGCTGGCAGCCCGGAAAAACTTACAGGAGCCAAACACGCGTTATTTTATGCTATAGCAGGAATAATTCTTGCGCTGGCGGCAGGGGCCATAGTGAATGCAATTATAATCGCCATCAATGCAGCGGGCGGACAATGCCCGATATAAACAAAATTTACCAAAATAATTTACAAGCTAAAGGTCGATTTTCTAGACAAAACAAAAAAGACAAATAAATGAACAAAGGAAATTTAGCAAAAATCATTATCGCCGGCGCCTTGTTGCTTCCAATTGCGGCATTAGCTGTAGATGCAGGCACGCCTCCAGCAGGAGGGTTAAACATCAGCGGTCTTTATAACGCAATTAAAATCGCCGCCTGGTCTGTCTTCGCAATAGTCGCGCTGGTTATGTTTGTTATCGCAGGCAGCTTGTTCCTCACTGCAGCAGGCAGCCCTGAAAAAATCCAACAGGCAAGGCAGGCGTTTTTGTGGGGAATCGCCGGAGTGGTGGTTGCAATAATCGCATATTCAGCATTGACATTGGTCGGCAGCTTGCTTGGCCAGTAAGCAGAAACGAATTTTGTTTATCACCCGCCACCCCCGCCCAAGGCGGGGGTGGCGGAGTTAACCTAATTTAAATGAACAAAATAACCGAAAAAATCTTATTTTTATATCTGATAGGCGTTGCGACATCTCCCTTATCTGCAAATGCCTTGGATTATACCCAGCCAAAGGGCGGGTTTACAACCGTACAAGGCTTAATGAATTATATAATAACTCCTGTATGGGAGGTTTTTGCAGGTCTTGCGGTAATAATGCTCGTTGTCGCTGGCATATTATTTCTTGTTGCTAACGGCGACCCAACCAAATTAACCCAGGCAAAACATGCTTTTATTTGGGGATGCATAGGCATTGGAGTGGCGATAATAGCCTTCTCCATAACAGCCATACTAAAAACGTCTTTAGCTGAATAAACGCTATAAAAAATGGCAGATTTAAAACAAATTATAGACAATCTTGTTAGTCAAATAGTTTGGCCAGTTTTTGTTGGATTATCTGTAATCATGTTTATATATTCTGGTTTTATGTTCCTCACAGCTAACGGCGACCCAAATAAAATAACACAAGCAAAACAAGCTTTAATTTGGGCTATAATCGGAATAGGTCTTGGAATTTTGGCATATTCTATACCGGCAATTCTCAAAAATGCTTTAAACGCTTAACAAAAAGTGCTATTTAGCACTGTTTTTTTGTTGCGAAAATAGTTTTCTGTGTTATAAATAATATATAATTACGCGGGTATGGCGAAACAGCAGACGCGCCAGCCTTAGGAGCTGGTGGGAGAAATCCCGTGAGGGTGCAAATCCTTCTACCCGCACAATTGGGTTCGTCAGGTCATACGACCTGACGCCCAGTCGAATGACTGGGCGAGTCCTCTCGGGAGCACAAAAAAACAGGGCCTTGCGCCCCGTTTTTTAGTTTAAGTTTTATGCTTCTTTCGTTTCTATTTTGGGAATGGTAATCGTTAAAAGCCCCTTGTCCATTTGCGCATTGGCATTTTCAACATCCAGGTTTTCGGGCAAAACCACTTTTCTTGAAAACGGCCCCCAATAGCATTCCTGATAAAAATAGCTTTTTTCGGGGTGCAGGGCAGGGCTTTCCCTGTTGCCCTTAATCACCATCATATCTTTTTCAACGGAAATATCCATGTCTTTTATCTGCACTCCCGCAATGGCAGCCAGCACTACAAAATCTGAATTGGTTTCATATATGTCTACGACAAGCTCGCCTTCACAATTGAAAACATCGCTTTCTTCTGCAACCCCTTCTGTTTTTTTATCTAAATTCTTTTTATCTTCTTTAACTTTTAATTTTGCCATACGTTCTGTAAAATTTTAAAATTAACTGCGACTTTTATAAAACTTACATATGCTTTTCATGCTCTTTACTTTATTAAAAGCCGAAAACACAAAAATTGCAAGACCCGTGAGTATGGCTATGGGCAGCAAAAACTGCAGAGGCCCCCTAAAACCCATTATCGAAAAATCGTAAAGGCCGTGAAAAAATGTGGCGATAAATATTCCCAAGAAAACAAGTCTTATTTTCTTTTCTGTTTCACAAAAAGCCAAAGCCATAAAATATCCTATTACGCCAGAACATAATGTGTGCAAAAATGTAGCGCCCAAGAAACGCACCAGGCTTACAACAATTGTTCTGTTCAACGCATCATTGAATGAAACGACGTCTATGGGGGAAAACAGGTAAAGAATATTCTCTAAAGCGGCAAAACCCAAGGCGGCTATCACCATGTACAGCATTGCATCTACGGGCTCATCAAATTCATAATGTGTAAACACCCTGAACCTTACAACCAGATACTTAAAAATTTCCTCCGAGAAAGATATTATCAAAAACCAGTAAATCGAAACTGCAATGATTCCAAGGGGTTGCAAATTTGAAAAAGACGACCTGAGCAAATAATTTAAATCCGGCAATCCAAAGCCTGCCAATGATATATTAAGAACTTTTTGCAAACCTATTTGAACAAAAAAAACAGGCAGGGTGATTGCAGCTCCCCAGATAAAAATCCTGATAATCATTTTCTTGGATTCTGGGTGGACATCTTTTCTCAGGTAATAAGAAAGCCACATCAAGCTGGGAAAAATTCCAAACATTATAAATATAAATAAACGAAAATAATCCATTGGCTCTAATTTTTTAATTTGGCCATTCTTCAACCATCAAACATTTTTGCTTGTCCTTGACGGGCAACTGCTGATAAATTTCTTCGGTAATAAACGGCATAAAAGGATGCAGAATTTTTAATGATTCAGACAAGAGGTGCAGCAACAAATACTGGCTTACTTGATTTTGTTTGTACTCTTCTATAATTTTATCACAGAACGTATGCCAAAAATAATGGTAAATTTTTTCTGATGCAGAATAAAACTTAAAATCGTCCATCTCTTTCGTTATTTGCTTTGCCAGCTTCTCGAATTCTTTTATTCTTTTTTTGTCCCTGCCTGCCGGCAGGCAGGTTTTGCTTGCGTCGTAATCTTGTGTGTTTATTAAAACAAACCTTGAGGCATTCCAAATTTTTGTGGAAAAATTTCTGTATCCTTTTATTTTATTTTCATCTAACGGCAGGGAGGTGCCTGGCGTGTTTCCCACAACCAAAGCCATCCTTAAGGCATCTGTACCAAATTTTTCGGCTAGTTCCAGGGGATTTATTACATTTCCTTTAGATTTAGACATTTTTTGACCTTTTGCATCTAAAACCAGTCCGTGCAAATAAACATTTTTAAATGGAACTTCTCCTGTTGCATAAATTCCCAGCATTACCATCCTAGCAACCCAAAAAAATATAAGATCCCCTCCCGTTTCTAAAATATCCGTGGGATAAAAAGTTTTAAAATCTTTTGACGCTGGAAAACCAAGCACGGCATATGGCCATTGCCCCGAAGAAAACCAAGTATCAAAAACCTGTCCGTCTTTGTCATCTGGAATTGGTATTCCCCAGACAATTTGCCGTGAAATGTTCCAATCCATTATATTTTTTAGCCAATGCAAAGATATCTTTTTATAATATGCGGGAATAAATTTAACTTTATTTTTTTCTATAGCTTCAATTGCAGGCTTTGCTAAAGGTTTCATTCTAATAAACCACTGGTCTTTTATTTGAGGCTCAATTAACGAGTTGCACTTGTAGCAAGTTTTTACAATGTGCTTATAATTTTCTTCAACTTTTTCAACCAGCCCTTTTGACTGCAATTTTTCAATTATTTTTGGCCGGGCCTCCAAAATTTTCATTCCAGAAAACTCGCCGGCAATGGGCAAAAGCTTGCCCTGAAAATCAATTATCTGCTCTTTTTCTAAATTATGCCGTTCTGCAATTTCAAAATCAGTTGCATCATGCCAAGGCGTTATGGTCATAACTCCCGTGCCAAATTCCATATCTATTGCCTCGTCTTTTATCACAGTTGCTGCAATCGGCCCATTTATCCATTCCAAATTAATTTTTTGGCCGTCTTTGTAGTCTTTGTATCTTTTATCTTTTGGATGCATTACCACATATTTATCTCCAAATTTTGTTTCAGGCCTGGCTGTGGCAATTGTAAAAGGCCCGTATTTTAAATAATAAAATTTATCAGCTCTTTCTTCGTCTTTTGTTTCCAAATCCGATAGGGAAGTCTGGTGCTTTGGACACCAGTTAATTATTTTTTTGCCGTTGTAAACCAAGCCGTCTTTTTTGAGCTTTTCAAATGTTGAGTAAACCGTTTTTACTATATCTGAATCCAGTGTAAACTTTTCTCTTGACCAGTCGCATGAAGAACCCATTCTTTTAACCTGCGATTTTATATTTTTTTTATTCTCTTCTGTAAAATCCCAAATTTCTTTGTAAAGCTGGTCTTTTTGAATTTGAAATCTTGATTTTCCTTCTTTTTCCAGTTTTTTTTCATAAACAACCTGCGTTTCAAAGCCAGCGTGGTCTAGCCCCGGCAGCCATAAAGCCTTAAAACCTTTCATTCTTTTATATCTTGTCATTATGTCTTCAATGGTCAAAACCAGAGCGTGGCCTGCGTGCAGGTTGCCGTTGGCGTTTGTGGGAGGCATTATTATTGTAAAAGGTTTTTTATGCCTTTTGGGCAAGTTATCCGGATTAAAAAAGCCAGACTTTTCCCAAAGTTGGTAAATTTTGTCCTCAACCTCTTTTGCGTTGTATTGCGGCGGCAATTCCATGAGAAATTATAATACTTAATGATAACAAAGTTATCCGATAGGGTAAAGTTGACAATGTGGTTATAATATGCTATAATTAAAAAAGAGGGTGGTACTTCGCTATTCTCATTGTTCTCCACAATTTGAAAGGGCATTGCAATGGAGTTTTCCTGGGCGATTTTTGGACTCGTTGTTCTGGGTAATTTCGCGTGGGTTGGTGTGATGTTCTTGGCGCAGGAACTCGACAAGAGCTTGCCGCCACGACGATCGCTAATCCCCGGAACCCGTCAGCCGTTCCTCTACATGTGGGACTGGTACACGATATTATACGGCGACACAATCGCCGTACCGCTCATCGTGAACGCTTACATGCACCTCGTTGCCTACGGCCACATCAGCGCTGTGCAGTCGACAATATCCGCCTTACTAGCAATGATCCTGACAGTGGTGGGGATTGTATCGTGCCTTGGTCCAAACCACAAGCCCGACCAGGGCTTCCCGGAAGTCGGCAGGATTTCTGCCCATGGCCTAATTCACATGCCATACTTTGGGGCGGGCTGGTCAATGGGCGCTGTGGCACTGTGCCACTGGCTGTTTCTTGGGCATCTTTCTGGGCCAGTTTTATGGCTGGGATTGTTTGGAGGTGTTCTTTACCTCTTCCTGCTTGCCATGGAATTCAAGTCCGGCAACTTTGACCCGCTCAAAATCGACTTACAAGCCGAAGCAGACAGGTTCGAGATTCGACTTGAGTCGGAAATTGAAAAAAAAGCCGATTAGGTGCGTCGCGATAAACGACGCGCGCAGATTTTCACCGCTGTCTCCCTCTGTGGATCCAGCGGTTTTCTTTTACGATTTTTTATTTGGAGATTCGTAAATTCGCGTCGGCCTTCAATTTTTTCCAGGAGACTTTTTTATTTCTATGAAAATAGCCTGTGATGGCGGTCATAACTGCATTATCAGTAGATATGTCCGATCTTGGAATTAAAAAATTTATAGCATGCGGTTTTTTGCCTCGAGGCAAAAAACCGCATAGCTCTGTATTTATCTTGCTTTGAAATTGCCGGCGGAGCTCTTTGTTTGCAGAAACTCCGCCTCCTAAAATTACTGTTTTTGCTTTATAATCTTTTGCAGCTTTTAAAGTTTTTTTAATTAAAACATCAATTATTGCCTGTTGAATTTCTTTTGCAAAAGCTACTTTTAAATTAGCAGTTTTTTGCCTCGAGGCAAAAAACTGCTGTTTCTGCCAAGCATATAGAACAGCTGTTTTTAAGCCGGAAAAAGAAAAGTCATAGTCTTTAGTATTTATCATCGGCCTCGGTAGGGCTATTTTCCCGCCACGAAGGGGCGAGGCTCGCCCAGATTCTATCTGGGTGGCTGCCAACTTTGCTATTACCGGACCCCCGGGATAACCCAAGCCTAAAATTCTGGCTGCCTTGTCAAAACATTCACCCGCTGCATCGTCTCTTGTTTCGCCTAAAATTTTATACTTTCCAATTCCCTTCATTAAAATTATCTGCGTATGCCCGCCAGAAACAACCAAACAAACAGCAGGGAATTTTACTACCTTGTACTCACGTTCGTGGATACAAGGTATATTGAGAAAATTAACGAGTATATGGCCTTCTATATGATTTACCGGCACAACGGGAATATTCCATTTTTTTGATAAATCTTTTGCAAAGTTTACTCCCACCCACAAGCACGGCTCCAGTCCCGGACCATTTGTTATGGCGATTAAATCAATATCTTTCATTGAAATTTTAGCTTGTGCTAAAGCAGTTTCTAAAGTTGGCGGTAAATTTTTTTCGTGTTCCCTTTTTGCCATTGCGGGATAAACTCCGCCGTATTGTTTATGGATTTCTATTTGCGAAGCAACTATATTTGATAAAACCTTAAAATCACCTTTGTCAGAGGCTTCTAAAATAGCAATTCCCGTGTCATCACAAGATGTTTCTATGGCTAAAATTTTCATAGTTTATAATCATCTTTTATACAACAAATCTTGATTTTTTTCAATTTTTGGGTTAAAGTTTAAATAGTTTGAATTTTGGCCCCATCGTCTAGCCTGGTCCAGGACGCGTGCTTTTCAAGCACTAAACCCGGGTTCAAATCCCGGTGGGGCCACCATGGAGAAAAACTATTTAAATATTTCCAAAGCCTCTGATTTAAAAGGCGCAACAGAAAGGCGCCTTTATCGATTTTTTGAAACGATTCCCGCAATTTTAAGTTTGGGGACTCTTTTAGGAGTATTTGTTTTTTCTTGGCTGTTGCCATCGTGGGTTGCCATTTTTGTCATTTGTTTTTGTTTTTATTACTTATTCCGGATAATTTATTTTTCGATACACCAGATAATCGGATACTTTACAGTAAAAAAACATTTAAAAACCGACTGGTTAGAAGAGCTTAAGGGGGTAAAAAATAAAGATTGGAAAAAAATTTATCACTTAATAATTCTGCCCACATACAAAGAGGGTAAAAAAATAATTGAAGAAAGCCTTGACTCGCTGGTGAATTCGGATTATCCAAAAGAAAAATTAATCGTTGTTTTGGCCGTTGAGGAAAGGGCGGGCAAAGAGTTTTATCAATCAGCAAAAGAAATAGAAAAAAAATATTCTCATAATTTCTACAAATTTTTAATAACCGTTCATCCCGACAGCATTGCGGGCGAAATTGCCGGAAAAGGGTCGAATGTGGCTTATGCCGGGAAAATCGCCAAAGAAAAAATTATCGACGCGCTCAAAGTCCCCTATGAAAATATTTTGGTTTCCAGTTTCGACATTGATACAAAAGTTTATCCGCAGTATTTTTCTTGTTTAACCTGGTATTATTTAACCCAAGAAAACCCGACTCGGGCAAGCTATCAGCCCATTCCTGTTTATAACAACAATATCTGGTCAGCGCCCGCGTTTTCGAGGGTTGTTTCAACCTCAAACACTTTTTGGCAAATGATACAGCAGGAAAGGTCAGAAAAATTGACTACCTATTCTTCCCACGCAATTCCGGGCAAAGTTTTTTTCGAGGTTGGATATCCAAAAAACTCGGTTTCCGACGACTCAAGAATTTTCTGGCGGGCATATTTGTACTATGATGGCGATTACAGGGTTGTCCCCATTTACTACTTGGTTTCAATGGATGCTGTAATGGCAAAAAACTTTTTCAAAACCGTGATAAACCAATATAAACAGCAAAAACGCTGGGCTTGGGGGTGCAACGAAATTCCTTATATAATGTTCGGATTTTTAAAAAATAAAAACATACCTGCCTGGAAAAGGGTTTCTCATCTATACACAATATTAGACGGATTTTGGTCGTGGGCAACAGCAGCTTTGCTTTTATTGGTTTTTGGCTGGCTTCCAATTCTGCTTGGCGGAAAGAGTTTCAACTTTACTATTTTATCTTTCAATTTGCCTATTTTAACCGGCAGGATTATGACAATTTCCATGCTTGGCATGCTTGTGTCTGCTGTTTTAAGCACAATGCTTTTGCCCCCCTTGCCAAAAGGCATGAGCCAGCTAAAAAAAATATCCGTGTTTTTACAGTGGATATTTTTACCGGTTACCTTAATCCTTTTTGGAGCTTTTCCGGCCCTAGACGCGCAAATCCGCCTAATGCTCGGCAAATACATGGGCTTCTGGGTGACGGAGAAGATACGCAAGTAGCTTTATTCAAAGTGGATGCGTTTTTCAAATTGTTTTAAGCGCTCTTTGAGAAGAGGATAGTTTTTTAGTTCCGGGTCTTTTTCTAAAATTTCTTTGGCGGCAGCTCTTGTTTTTTCAACTAAAAATACATTTGAAAGTCCTTGCATTGCCATGTCTGGCACGCCCCATTGCTGGGTGCCGTAAAGAGAGCCAGGCCCGCGAATTTCCAAATCTTTTTCCGCCAGCTCAAATCCATTATTTGACTCAACCAAAGCCTTTAATCTTTTTCTGTTTAATTGGTCGGGCGAAGTAGTAAACAAAAAACAATAAGATTGCATATCGCTTCGGCCAACTCTGCCACGAAATTGGTGCAACTGCGATAAACCAAATCTTTCTGCTCCCTCAATCATCATAATTGTGGCCCTTGGCACATCCACGCCAACTTCCACCACAGAAGTTGAAAGCAAAATATCAATTTCACCTTTTTTAAAATCAAGCATTATTCTTTCTTTTTCCGGGGCTTTCATTTTGCCGTGCAACATTGTAATTCTTAAATCTGGGAAAACCTCTTTTGAAAGTTTTTCATATTCTTCTTTCAAGGCTTTGACTTCATTCATGGCAAGCTGGCTTAAACTTAAGGCAGGATAATTTTGCACGCTGAATGAGCCAGTTATTGCGGGGTCCGACCCCCCCACAAATTTCGGGGTCGGACCCCGCAATTTGCCTTCTATCTTTGGAAAAATGACAAAAACACCTTTTCCGGCTTTTACTTCTTTTTCTATAAACTTGTAGGCTTCTTTTCTTTGCCTTGGCTCAACAATAATTGTTTTTACCTTTTTTCGGTTTTTTGGCATTTCATCAATTAAAGACAAGTCCAAATCTCCATAAAAAGTTAAAGCCAATGTGCGGGGAATTGGGGTTGCTGTCATTGAAAGCAAATGGGGGACTAATCTCTTATTTTTTATCAAATGATCTCTTTGCTCCACGCCAAAACGGTGCTGTTCATCCAAAATTACCAAACCCAGCCTGCTGAATTCAACTCCTTTTTGAATCAGAGAGTGCGTGCCAATGGCAACGTCAATTTGGCCAAATTCCAAGTCTCCAAGAAAGCTCTTTTTGGAAACCTCAAAAGTTTCGCCTCTTTTAAAAATTCTAGCGTCTTTGCCGGTGAGCATTCCAATTTTTACATCAAAATCTTTTAACAATTCTGCAACGGTTTTAAAATGCTGTTTTGCCAAAATTTCTGTCGGCGCCATAAAAGCCACCTGGTGCTTATTTTTAACAACGCTTAAAGCAGACATTGCTGCCACAACCGTTTTTCCAGAACCCACATCACCCTCTAGAAGTCTAGACATTGGAACTGATTTTTCCAAATCCTGCAAAATTTGAAAAGCGCATTTTTTTTGAGAATCTGTAAGTAAAAATGGCAACGTGCTTGTAAATTCTTTCATCAAATTTGCATCCATTTTGCAAGCCAGCGCCTGTTTTTTTATCAGTTTTGCCCTTTCTTTTAAAACCAAAAGCTGTATTAAAAAAAGCTCTTCAAAAGAAAAACGGGCTTTGGCCGCGTCAGCCGCCTCAAAAGAATCTGGAAAATGCAGCTGAAGCAAAGCCTCGCTAATTGGCAAAAACTTATATTTTTTAATTATTTCTTCCGGCAGGCTCTCCGGTATAAAATCAACAAACCTGTAAAGCAGGGGCTTTATAACATATCTTAACCAGCGGGAAGTAACTCCCCGCGTTTCGGGGTAAACCGGAACTATTCTGCCCGTATGCGTTAAATCTTGATTTTCTGTAATGTCATAAATTTTTTCATAAGAAGGATTATTCAAATAAAGCCCGCCCTTTCCCAAGCTTATTTTGCCAGCCAGGCACACAAAATCGTCTTCTTTTAAGGTTTTTGCCAAATATGGCTGATTAAACCAAATAACTTTTATTTCTCCTGAATCGTCTGCAAGGACCGCCTGGGTCAGGCTCATAAATTTTTTAAAAGTATGGCTGTTTTTTATTTCAGTAATTCTGCCCTGGACACAAATTGTATCTGACAACCTTTGGCGCGCTTGTGTCACTGAAATTATTTCTGAAAAATCATCATATCTTGCCGGAAAATGAAAAAGCAAATCCTGAACCGTTTTGATTCCGAATTTTTTAAGTTTTTTTTGGTAGGCCAGCCCGATTTTCGGCACCTCTTCAATTTTTGTATCCAGAGAAATCATAAATTCATGATAACAGCCCAGCTGTTTTAATTCAAGAAAACAGGCGCCTATTTTCTTGCCTTTCGGCTTGAATAATAAGCGCCTTGATGCGAGCGATGGGTCACTCCTTGAGAGAGGCTTTGAAGCCTTCAAAGTACACCTGATCTTCCATCTTGAGACCATCTTTCCTTACCTCCACTCTCTCAATTGCCAGGGCTAACGCAGCACGCGAACAACGGTGTTTGATGGCAGGCAAAAGTTGCAGAATGCTTTTCCTGCCATGAAACGACAGAAGAAGGTAGTCCAACTCCTTTTTCGCCCTTCTTTTTTCAGCAGCTGTAAAGAGCATCTCCTTTACTCTTTTTTGACTCTGCTGGGTTGGGTTTTGAGAGCAGTGGCCTCCAAAACACCTGTTGACTTGCCTCGTCTCTTCCATAGCGCACCTCTCTTTCGAGTTGCAATTCTGCCAACGTTTGCACACCTCCTTTCGGCAGAATCTTGATGTGAAAGAACAACGCCTTTAATACAAAAAATAATGTTTTACTTGGTGCGCCCGAGAAGATTCGAACTTCTGTTATGGGATCCGCAATCCCATGTCCTGTCCACTGAACGACGGGCGCAAATTGCGAAGGCGGAGAGGGTGGGATTCGAACCCACGAGAGCCGTAAGGCCCGCGGTTTTCGAGACCGCCCCGTTAAACCACTTCGGTACCTCTCCAGTTTTATATTACTACAAATTTTAAAATATGCTACTTAAAATGCGGCTTTTGGCCGCAGTTTAGTTTTTTTATTTTACAAAATTTCTAGCCGTTTTTTACCAAAATTTCGTGCCAATCGCTATAGTTATAGAAATCTTCAGCTATCATGCCGGCTATCAAACCCCAGACAAATGCAGGTATTTCGGGCCTCCAGCCTCCCAGCAGAATAAGCCCCACAAGCAACAATCCCATTATCCAATGGTGCAAATGAAGTTTCCAATTTCCAAAGTCAACAAATATCTGCTTTCCGCTGTACTCATTAATATTGAATTTTCTGCAGATCAGCGTGGTAACCAAAAAACCGATTAACAGTCCTATCGCGAACAAAGAAGAATAATAGAAGGTTCCAGCCAGGATTAGCATCGCAGGAAAGACCTTTTTTACACCTTTTTTGTTAGTTTCGGGCATATTTTTAATAAAAAAGAGGATATTCCGACATATCCACTTTCTTTGTCAATTATAGCCCTTTCAAAGGCCCAAGTCAAGTGTTTCTACACAGGCGAATATATTGCTTTTTGGTGCCCTCGGGGGGAATCGAACCTCCATTTAAGGTTTAGGAAACCTCCGTCCTATCCGTTGAACGAC
>ERZ1292629.2198-Hain-H43-01um-R1-2198-length-17022-cov-6_pt2 | contig 13172 bp, 12 predicted proteins | sample MGYA00564399_ERZ1292629 | MGnify/ENA primary metagenome ERZ1292629 (study PRJEB36523, sample SAMEA6512636) | groundwater metagenome | collected 2019-01-08 | study: AquaDiva: Metagenomics assemblies of 32 groundwater samples | reverse complement strand
GCTTATTAGGAATTTTAGTTCTTTTAATTATCTCAAATGAAATAGAACCTAAGCTAATAAAAATAAAAAATATAGATGATACTATGATTTATAAAAATGTAAAAATCTCAGGAGAATTAATAAAAGTAACAAAACCAACAAAAGGCTCAGATTTTCAGATTTTAACAATAAATGATTCAACAGCATCAATCCAAGTAATTTTAAACTCAAAGCAAAATTTTCAGAATATAACAAATTTAATAATAATAGGAAAAGTGCAGGAGTATAAAAGCAAGTTGCAATTAAATGCAGAAAAAATTATGTCTCAAAATTGATTATCAAATTTGTTCAGGTATTGGATAAAATATCCCCTTCCCGCTTTCTATAGAAGCAATATTATCATCTTCATTTACACCAATTACAATAGGTGATTCTAATTTTAATTTTTTGTTAAAATAACATATAAGATTTTCTTTCTTTTTATCCCTAAATAATGCTTTAACATCATCAACTAAAGAAGCATCATAAATAGTGATGCTAAATGGTGATGCTTTTATTTCAGAAGCTTTTTTTGCATATTTTTCTGCTAATTCAGGCTTGTCAATAGGATAACTTAATGCACATTTAAATTGAGCCAAACCAGTCAATCCATGATTAGGTGCAAAAATGTGTAAAGATGGAACAAAAACTTTTCTCCATTTATTTTTTCTAAACATTCCACTATGATCTACATATGATTTTACTTCACCAAAATAATGTCTTTTTCCAAGAAGATAATATCCATCATCATCAGCTGCATCCACAGATTCTATTCTTCTAACAAAATCTATATTTGTCCATCTTTCTACAGGAGTACCAACAAGCACATGTTTGCCTGTTTGTTCTTTTAAGCTTAAATAAAATCCTCTTATTAAAACCTCTTCATCATCTATATTGCTTAAAGCTTGTTTTTCTGCCCTATCTTCTAAATCTCCTACAATTTCTTTTTTTAATGCAACATCAATAACCATAATTCAAAACAATAAAAGCACTATTTAAACATTATGCAAGTTTTGCATCAGAAAACAGTAGTAAAATTAAGATAATAAAATTACTTCTTCTTAGTTCTCTTAACAGGTCTTTCAATCTCTTCTTTAACTTCCCTGCCATCATATCTTTTAGAAGCCTCAAAAAGAAGTTTTATTAAGAAGATTACAAAAACCAATGCGAATATATAAGAAGCCCCCATAATAACTGCTCCGCTAATTACAACACCGCCCATTTCAAATATCGAAGAAGCTTTTGGTGTGCTCACAGCTCCTGTGCTGTCTGTAGTGGTATTTGCAATAGAATAAGATATCATTCCAATCATGAAGATAATCAGCCCGATAATCAAAACACCAGCAGAAATTACTCCCCATATTCCTGCATTTTTAGCAGTTCTAGACTCTTTAAATTTAAATAAAGAAACTAAAAATATAATACAAAAAACAGCAGTAGCAATGCCTATTAATAAAAAGATTATAGCCAAGATACCCATAATAACCCCTAAAATTACAATGCTTTGCATTGAACCTGCTAATGCAGCAGCTTGTACAGCAGTTAAATTAGTTTGCCCTGACTGGTAAGCCTGAAGATAATCAGCAGGAACTCTTGTTATAAGAAGAACTGCAAATATCTCCATTATAATAAATAATATTAGGCATATTATTGTAATAACATAAAAGAATTTAGAAGAAACTCTCATTAACTTGTTGTTTATTTTAGTTCCTAGCAAACTAAAAGCCTTGAAAAAATACAAGCTCAAGATTCCTTGCGCTAAAATAAATATTGTGCTTAGAACTAATGAGGTGTATAAATAAGTTCTTGATGTGCTTCCTAAAGTTTTGCCTAATATAAAACTTATAATATAATTTAAAACAGCTAAACAAATCACAACTATTGCGCAAATTCCTCCTTTTCTCAATGGCTTGTTCATTTCAATTTCATAAAACCTATTCTGCTTTATAAACCTTTTTGAAAAAAGCCAAACAAATTTCAAAAACTAGCAAAAGCTTAAAAACCAAAAAAAATTAATTAAACAATGGAAATAGCTCAAATACTAGGATGGACAGCTACAATTCTTTTTTCAACAATGATGATTCCACAGATAATAAAAACCATAAAATCAAAAGATACAAAAGGAGTTAGCTTATTATTGTTTGTGATATTTTTAACAGCAAATATAATTGCTTTGGTTTATGCTATAATGATAAAACAAAACCCTCTGAAGTTGAAATATACTCTTGGAATAATAACCACAATTTTATACATGGGATTATTTTTCTATTATAAAAGTAAAAAGATTTGAAAAAACAAAATTCAAAAATACCAACAAAAAGAATTAAATATAAAAATCTTTTATAAATTATGCTGCTAGAACTCTTTTTAGCAATAATTATAGGCGTTTTAATTGGAACTCTAACTGGCTTGTCTCCTGGAATTCATATAAATCTTGTTGCAGCATTTTTGCTTTCATCTTTATTTTTATTAAACACAATAAATCCTATATTTCTAGTTATTTTTATAATCTCAATGTCAATAACTCACACTTTTGTTGATTTTATTCCAAGCATTTTTTTAGGAGCACCAAATGAAGACTCTTCATTGTCAGTTCTTCCAGGACACAGAATGCTTTTAAAAGGCTATGGATATAAAGCAGTAATCCTTACTTTGTATGGAAGTCTTGCAGGAATTTTAATAACTTTAATTTTTACTCCTTTATTTATAAAATTCCTTCCAAAAATTTATGAAAATATAAAACTAGCAATACCCTTTATTTTAATTCTCTCTTCTTTATTTTTAATTTTTACAGAAAAGCACAAATCAAAAGCCTTTTTTATTTTTATTTTAGCAGGCATTTTAGGAATAGTAAGTTTAAATTTAAATCTCAAAGATCCTCTTCTTCCATTATTTACAGGATTGTTCGGAGCAAGCAATCTGATAATAAGCATTAAAAATAAAATAATAATTCCTAGACAAAGAATAATTCCTTTAAAAAAAATAAAGCTTTCAAAATATTCATTATTAAGAACAAATCTCGCAGCTTTTATCAGCTCTCCTTTATGCTGTTTTCTTCCAGGACTAGGAAGCTCGCAGGCAGCAGTTATTGGAAGTTCTGTTGCAGGAAATCTCAATAAAAGTGAGTTTCTTTATTTAATAGGAGCAATAAACACAATTGTAATGGCATTGAGTTTTGTAACCCTCTATGTTATAAATAAATCACGAACAGGAGCAGCACTAGCTGTTTCAAAATTATTGCAAATATCTTCAAATGATTTGATTTTAATCTTAATAGCAATAATTTTTTCAGGAATTTTAGCATTTTTTATTTCAATTGCGATTGCAAAAATCTTTTCAAGAATAATCTATAAGATAAATTATTCAATAATCTCCCTAGCTGTCTTATTTATTCTTTTAATATTCACAATAATATTTTCAGGATTCATAGGATTAATTGTTTTTATAACCTCAACTTTTTTAGGGATTTTGTGCGCTTTATTAAAAATAAAAAGAATTCATCTAATGGGCTGCTTGATTATTCCAACAATTATATTTTATTTGATTTAATAAAAATAAAGCAAAACAATATAAAATAATAATGCAAGATGAAAAAAGAGAACTAAAGCAAAACTTTGTAAGAGAAGAGCCAAGTGAAAAGATGTAAAAGATTTAAGATAACTAATAAAAAACATCAGTCAAACAAAGAATAAATAATTTCAGCGCTTTTATCAAGAACATGCTGAAAAATTTCCTTGTCTTTTGCACTCGGATGCAATTCTTTATATCTCATTGCAGCATTAACAGCACCTATTGCACTTAATTTCAGCTCTTCTTTAGCAAGAATATGCCTTGCACCATCTACAAAATAAGAAATAGCATCATGGATTTCTTTTTTAGGATTTTTTTTAAGATACTTTAAAGCCTCATTAACAGCCCATATCATAAAAAGCTCCATTTCAATAAAATCTTTTTGCTTTATGCTCTTTTTTTCTTCATCCATTTTCACTCTTTTTGTAGTTAAAGCTTTATAACAAAGATACTTTTTAAAGATTATTTCACTCTAACTCTATCATATTTTTCAGTTTTAGCATTAAATCCATAAATAGTATAGCAATCATCATGTTCTTTCTTTATCATAAACTCCTGTCTCTTTACAAAACCTTCTTTTAATAATTCTTCATCTGTTTTTGATTCGATCTCTTTTGCTTTTTTCTTTCTTTTCAAAAAATTAAAAAGTTTCATTATCTAAAACCATTTCTTCAATCCCTCTTGTTTTTCTGTTTCTCTTCCAAAAATGCTCTCAATGTATTTTTTAGTAAGCTCTAAATCCTGTCTTATATACTCTGAAACATCAAAATTTTTAGCAAGGCTGATTGCAGGCTCAAGATATTTTACAATGCTTCCATATGCAATTGTGAAAATTATCCTTCCATTGCATTTTGTGCATTTTCCGTCTAAAGGAGGCCTTCTGAAAATCTCATTGCATGTAGAGCATCTGAAATTCTGCTGTGAAAACTTTCTTAGATTGCCTTTTAAGTCTTTCATAAAATGCTTGTCAATTATTAGTCTTGCAACATCTCCCTGGTCAACAGCTCTTATCTTTTTTGCAATATCCATTTGTCCTTCAACTTTTCCATGCATATCTGGAATAGATTTATATGCACTGTACCTGACAGCATTATTTATGTTTTCAACATTATGAGTAAAACCAAAATTATAATATTGAGCTTCGGTATTTAGTCTCTTTACTATCTGCTCTATTTTTATCTCCCATGGAAATTTTTCGCTTTCAGCAGCTTCATAAAGTTCAAGAGGATATTTCCATACAATATCCATGTCAAAAACCATATCATCAACTTCAGCAGGATTTAAAATTCCAGTTACAACCAAAGGAGCATCCTGAGTAGCTCCTCTATGCGCAGGAAGATATTGTTTTGAAAAATTAATCAAAGCTTCTAATAAAAGCATAACACAAGTTTCATCACCCTCGCAATCTCTTCTTTGAGCAGCATGCCATAAAGGACTTGATATGCATCCTTGTGTCTGGCTAAAACCAATTATTCTTCCTATAATTCCTCCAGAAGTATGAGGTGCTAATCCAATAACTAAATGTCCTATTAAATCATATTTTGTCTTGACATTATAAAAACTTGGCAAGTCATATAATTTTACAAGCATCTCATCAACAAATTTAGAAACACTTATAAAAACATCATCAGCTTTTTCATCTTCTGTTTCAGGACAAGAAGGTAGTATAATATCCATTGGAAAAATCTCAATTAGCTGATTTTCATTTTCAAGGACCTGGTTATTAATATCTTTTTCATATCCTAACTGTTTTAATTTCTCAATGCTTGTTCCAATTTCAACAGGCTTGAAATGAGTTAATGCCTGTTCTGTCATGTCATATCTTATTGTTCCGTCTTTGTTAACCTGCAGATTATGCTTTGCTCTTAAAATTCCTTTTTCCAAAACCTCTGTATTATGTTCAATAGAACTTGTTCCCTTGACTCCTTTAATCAAGACAGGAACCTCATGCCTCATCATTCCAAGTTTTTCAACAGCTTTTAAAAAATAATGCTGTATGTCAATTTTAATGTTTTTAAAAGCATTTTTTCTTTCATGCATTTGACATTTTTCAAGAATTTCTTTTCCGCATCTGTCGCAAAAATATTTAGCAAGAGTTTTTGAGCTGCAATCCTCGCATTTTCTGAAAATAGTTTCTTTTTTGCAGTTAGGGCAGTAAAAAAATGGAAAATCACTTTTAACACCTCCTGATTTTAAAGCCTCATTAACACTTCTAAACCTTCCTCCTTCTTGCCCAACAGGAAACAAAACATTTGGGCTTCCTGTCAGCTTTCTAAGTTTTGCTTTTTCAGGTCTTCCCATTCTTGCTCCAATATAGCTTCCTGCTTTGTCTTTAATCTTGAACCTGCAAATCTTGTTGATAAGCTCTAAAATACTTGAAGGCTCTTGTTTTATTTTTTTTGCAATAAAATCCATTTTCTCGTCTAATTTATCAAAACTCTCAACTCCTAAATTAAACAATAAAATCATGCTATTTTCAGGATTTAAAATAACATTTTCAGTGCTAATCTCATGCTCTATTCCTAATAATTCCAAAGCTCTTTTTCCTTTTGCAAACTTTTCTTTTTCTGTTTTATTATAAGGAAAAATCAGTTTTTTATCAAATTTAGAAACAGAAATCCAGTCTAATAATCCTAAAAACAAATCTTCATCTAAATGAGCCCAGTAATAAATAAAATCAGGATGCAAAGGAATATCATATTTTGAGCTTAAATAAACAGCTTGCTCAAAGCTTATTTTAAATAAGAAATTTTTTATTAGTTCTTTGCTCAAGTCATCTTCAGGTTTTTTAGATTCAAGTTCAGCACAATACCACTCAGGACAATATCCAGGTATCTGAAATCTTTTTCCTCTGTTAAAATATTCTCCATAATTTACTAAAAAATCTCCTAAATGCAAAATTTCAATTATTTTTCTCTCTCTTGCTATTCTTAGCTTTTCATTATTATTAATTTTAATAACACTATTATCTTCTGTTTTTACAATAGGCCCGTCAATAGAATCACAAGGAGTCATTGCAGAACTTTTTCCAGGTCCTTCATATTTTAACTGAGTTCCAATTGCAATATAATCATTTAAAACAGCCATTGTGTAAGGGCTCATAGCCATGCTGCTTAATCCAGAAAATCTGCATCTTCCATATCTCAGCCTAAAACCTCCTTTTCTCGACGGATGCCCTAAAACAGGCCTTCCTGCAACTAAATCTGAAATATACGTTGCAGTTGATGATTCTTTTTTCTTTTTCTCATCCCATTTTTTCTTTAACTCAACAAACTCATTTAAAAAATCCCAGTCACTTAATTTAAATCCTTTTTTTCTTAAATTGTTTATTATTTTTAATATTTTATGAGACTTTTGAGCAAGTCCTTCTGCTAAAACAAGGCAAAAACCATTTCTTAAAAAATTAGTTTCAACTCTTTGCAAATCTTTGTAATTGCTTACTTCTTTAACTTCAGAAGCATCTCCATCAATCTGCACAGGAAGATGTTTGACTAAAAATAAAACTTCTTCTTCACTTGGCAGATACTGAAGATTAGTTATCCTCTCATGATAATCAGTAATCTCAATAGCAGCTCTTTTAATTTCATTTTCAGTAGGATCATATTTTGCATATCCAAAAATCTCTCTTAAATGATCAACTAATAGCAAAGAAAAAGCAGCAGCAGTTCCTCCTGCACTTCTTACAGGCCCTGAGTAAAAAGGTGAAAAATAGCTTCTTCCTTCTTTTGTTTTTTTTATTTTTAGATGAGTAAAACCTTCTAATGGACTTGAAACAACACCAACAGTAATATATGCAAATCCAACCCTTATTCCAGCATCAATAGCTTCTAATTGATTTTCAAATTTGCAAAATTTCTCTTGCGCAATTTCTTCTGCAATTTTCACAGCAACAGCATGGTCAAGCAAACCAAACTCTTTTTCAAGCTCTTTTATTCTTTGAATTATCCTCTCATCTTTTAGCTGAGGATATTTTACAGAAAGCAGTCCAGTAACTCTTTCTGCCAAAGACATTGCAAGAGGAATTTCAACCTCATCTTTTGGATCAAGCCCTTTTGCTCTTGCTTCTCTTGCAACTACATAATTTTTTTCAATTTCTTTTCTTATTTCTGCAAAGTAAGTTGGTATGTTCATTTTAAAATAAAATCTTTAATTTCATCTTCATTTAATTTTCTTCCTGGCAACCAAGATGCATATTCTCTGCTGCAGAAAAAATCAGTTACCTGAACAACATATTCTTTCATGCTAAAACTAGTCAAATTTTTATCTTGTTTTTCAAATCTTCCCATATGGTATCTTACACAATTTTTTATTTCTGTCTTCGCAAGTTCTTTTAATTCAAATCTTTCCAAATATTCAGCACCTATTCTTCCATGCTCTTTATCTGAACTTTGCCCCCAAGGTTCTCCAAATTTTTTAATATCATGTAAAATTACTCCTGCAACAACAATATTAGTATCTTCTGGATTAAGGTTAAAATAATAGCACAAGTCTTTTGCAACAGGAATGCATTTAAGAGTATGAATTATTATACCTCCTTCTACTTGATTTTCAGGAGGATGATGTTTTCTAGTGCCGCTGCATGGACTTACCCAAAACCACTCAGAAGTATTATCTAAAGCTTGTTTTGTAAATCTTCTTATATCTAAATCATTTATTTCTTCTACTTTCGCGTATAAAGTTTGTTTTAATTCTTCTGTATTCATTTTTCTTCTGAAAAATCTAAAATTTTCACCTCCCTTGTTTTTAAATTTAAAATAGGAACCTTACAAGGATCTGGAAAATTTCCAACTTTTTCTTCAAAAGGAGTTGTTGACTGCCAGCAACTTGAGCAGATTATCTGTATGTTATTATAAAAATCAGTTTCAGATTTGTGCAAGTCAGCTGTTGCAACAATATCAGGAATCTCTCTTATTAGCATATCATCTTCTTTTTCATTAGGAATATAAACAGCATCAGAATGACTTGGTGCTAAATGCCTTCTTTTCAAAACCTGCTTTACAACTTTAGAAGGTGTTGAGTGCGCTTTGTTTAATCTCAAATCTTCAATTTCATTGATTATAGAACTAAAACTTGCTCCATGATACATTAAAACTTTTATTCCTTTTTTGTTTTCATTTCCTCCTATTTCTACAAAAGCAGGATTTGAAACAAGATACAAGTTCTTGATTTTATGAAGAGGTTCTGCAAAATCCATTCCTAAAGCAGGCTGAGGTTCTGCAACCCTGACTCCATCATGCTGGCCAGGGCACATTATTATCTTTATATGCTTTGGAATTTTTTCTAAATATTCTGCAAGTCTTTCATATTGCTCTTTAATATCCAAAATATTCAGAAAATTAGATTGCCCTGGATAAACCCCGACTCCATCAACATTATCTCCTGCAATAAAAATATATTTTATTTTTTCAAGCTTTGTTTTTTCCTCACTATCTAAAAAATCTCCATTTAGCCATTCAATAAACCTCTTAAACGAATTTTCTAAAAAATTCCTAGAACCAATATGTATATCTGAAATAAAAACAGCATAGCTTTCTTCATCTAATTTTCTTTTTTCTCCTAATTTTGCCTCTGGAAAAATGATATTATTTACAAATAGAAAGTCTTTTGTTCCAGAACACTTAAAACCAAGCACATCATCCAATAAAATATTTTTTGCTTTTTCATAAAGCTCTTCTTTGTCATGCTTTATCAAAACTTTTATTTTTCCTGTTAAGTCTTCTATTTCTAATATCATGTTTTTATTTTTGCTTATCATTTTAGAGCTTACAATTCCGATTATTGAAAAACTGTCCCTGCTTCCTCTTATCTTATCAATCGAAATTAAGTTTTCTAATTCATTGCTTCTTTGCAGCACAGCTTGTAAAAAGGTATATCTATTTCTGAAATGCTTTATAAAATCCTTAACTTCTAATTTTTTAAAAGCCATAACAGGAGAAGATAAAATCCTGACTGTATTTTCAACTTCTTTTTTGTTGATGTTTTTATCATCAATAATCTCTCTTTCTTTTATTACTTCAACAGAAACAGATATGTTAACAAAGTATTTTTCAATAAGTTTTTTCTTTTCCTCATTTAATTCAACTAAAACAGGTCTTATTTTTTCTAAGTTGCTGTCAATTAACTTTTTAGTAATCAATTTTTCTTTTGAAAAAACCATTATCTTATCAAGAATTTCATTAGCAACATTCTCGTCTTCAAGCTCATTAAAAAAATCCAGCATAGACTTGTCTAGCAAAAATCCTTTTTTTATGAATAATTTTAATATATTTGACATTTCCCTATATAATGTTTATTTTTAATTTTTTAATTTTAAATTCCTAATGAATTAACTAAAATCTCTTCTGCTTTTCCAAGTATGTTGCTTGGAATTGCTAATTTTATTTCTCTTGTTCTTCCATATCTTCCTTTGCTCAAAACCCTTGCATTAATCAAGCCAAGCATATCAAACTCAGCTAAAATATCACTTACTCTTCTTTGAGTTAATATCTCAGTATGAGTTTTGTTGCAAAGATCTTGATAATAATTAAAAATATCTCCTGTAAATATATCTTCTTTTGTTTTTTTCAAAAGATTAAGTATAGAATATAAAACAAGCTGAAATTGCTTTGGCTCTGATTCAATAATATCCAAGATTTTGTCTCTTTCAATCTTGTTGTTTGCCATATCAATATGCTCTATTTTTATTTTACTGCAAGCTTCTCTTTCAGCAAGCTCTCCTGCAACTCTTAACAAATCCAAAGCTCTTCTAGCATCTCCATGTTCTCTTGCAGCATAAGCAGCACATTTTGCAATAACCCCCTCATCAACAACACCAGGCTTAAATGCTTTTTCAGATCTTTTTTTCAAAATATCCTGCAATTGCAGGGCATTATAAGGAGGAAAAACAAGTTCTTCTTCACTTAAACTACTTCTTACTCTCGGGTCTAAAGAATCCAAAAATCTCAAATCATTGCTTATTCCAATAAGTATTATCTGAATATTTTTTAGTTCAGAATTTAATCTTGTTAGATTATATAAAAATCCATCTGAAATTTTTTTAACAGCCTGGTCAACTTCATCTAAAACTAAGATTAAAAGTTTTTCCTTGCTATTTCTTAATATTTCCAAGAATTTAGCATAAACTTGGTCAGTAGGAAGCCCTGTTGCAGGAACACTTTCTCCTAATTGCGAAATAAGTTCTGCTAAAATTCTGTATTCTGTATCAGCCACTTTTTTAAGCTTGCAATTTATGTATTGTATTTTTAAAAGTTCCGTGTCTTTTATTCTTCTTAATATCTCATTTGTGACATGTTTTACAGAAAGGGTTTTGCCTGTGCCGGTTTTTCCATAAATGAAAAGATTGCTTGTCTTCTGTCCTAGCAGGCAAGGAGCAAGTATGCTTGCTATATACTCTATTTCCTTGTCTCTATGAGGAATCTGTTCAGGAGAATATTTCAAAAGCAAAACATCTTTGTCAACAAAAAGATTTCTATCACTTACAGAATCAAATATTTTGTTTAGCTTGCTCATTTTTCCTCTTTTTTTATCAAAATTCTATAAATTTTGTTTTGATAAGAACTAAATAAAAATTATCTATTTAAATATATTGTTAATCGAATATAACCTTCACCTTAATTTCAAATAGAACAAAAATAAAAATAAAAAAATGCCGTCGGTAAGTAAAAAACCAAAAACTCTACTTAAAAATTACAACAAAAAACACTCACACCATTGTTTCGCATGGAGAACCAAAAACCCAAATCAAAAAATTTAAAGAATAAAATTTTTTCTGTTTTCATCTAAAAAAATGAAAATTTACAAAAAAATAAAAAATTTAAAAAATTAATAAATTAAAAACTAAAAAAGTAAACATAGATTACAAAAAACTAAAAAAGTAAAAAATCTATCCTAGTATATACTGCAAAACATATATTACAAAAGATATAATAGAATATATATAATATATAATATAAATATTTAAAAATAAAAAATAAAAAAAAGAAATCAAACTTTCTCCTTATAAACCTTTCCACACGAAATCATAGGGTCAGGGTGCAAAAACCCAAAAAACAAGCATTACAAGGCTTATAATACTTAATTTTAGTTTAAAATATTTAATAAATTAAACATAAATTTAATATAAAACTAGCAGAAAAATAAGATAAAAGTAAAAAATATTCAAAAATAAAAATAAATAATTAAAAAACACAGCAATTCAAAACAATTTTGATTATTATAAAAAATCATAGAAAAGTTTATAAGCAAATTATATTTCAATCAACTATGGCTATGGAAAAAAGACCGCATAAAGAGGTAATAGGAAAATTTGTTGTGACAAAAGAAGGCAAAAGACTAGGCGTTGTTAAGGATATAACTTTTGAAACTCGCTCAGGAGAGCTTCTTCAGATTGTTCTAAAAGATTCCCAACCATATGCAAAATCTTTGAATTTAGAATTTTCACAAAAAGGAGAGCTTCTGGTTCCTTATAATGCAATAATTGCAATAGGTGATTTTGTGGTTGTTTCTGAAGAAGATTTAGTTTAAAAGAAGCTAAAACAAAATTTTTATAAACAAAACATTTAAAAGAACTAAAATAAATCATTAAATAATAAAATGAAAGTAATAGGATTTAATTTAACAAAAATATCAGTGAGCAAGAAAGAAGTTGCACCAACTGATTTTAAGATAAAATCAAACATAGAAATAAAAGACCTTATAAAAGATAAGATAGATATTTCAAAACAAGAAATCTTAAAATTAAAGTTTGGTTTTACAGTTGATTATGATCCTGACCTAGCTAAGATAGAACTAGATGGTTATATTGTAATTGTTCCAGAATCAGATGAGCTTAAAAAAATAATGAAATTTTGGAAAGATAAAAAACTTCCTGATAATATAAGAATACCTTTGTTTAATTTTATCATGACTAAATGTAATGTAAAAGCACTTATGTTAGAAGATGAAATGGGTCTACCGTTTCATGTTCCAATGCCAAAATTAGGCCCAAAAAACAAAGAATAATCAAAACATTAATCTTTTAAGTATATCTTTCTATTAATTTTCATGAAAAAACAAGAAATAAATATAAGATTTTTGCATAACTCCCTCTTAATCAATAACGAAATCCTAATTCTAAGCGATTTTCACATAGGCTATGAAGAGCATATTTTTGAGCAAGGCTTGATTTCAAGAATCCAGCTCCAAGAAATTCTAGAAAAACTAGATAATATCTTTAAAATTTTAAAAAAAGAAAAAATAAGTATAAAGAAGATAATAATTTTAGGAGATTTAAAGCATGAATTTGGAGGAATTTCAGATTCAGAATGGCGAGACACTATAAAATTATTAGAATATCTTCAACAACATGCTAAAGAGATTATATTAATAAGAGGAAATCATGATATTATTCTAGGCCCAATTGCAAATAAAAAGCAAATTAAAGTAAAAGACAGTTATATCTATAAAAATAAAGATAAAACAAGTATCTGTTTTATCCATGGAAATACAATAAACAGCAAATGCCTATCTAAAGATATCAAGTATTTAATAATGGGGCATTTGCATCCAGCAATAACCCTTTCAGAAAAATACAAAAAAGAAAAATA
>ERZ1292629.722-Hain-H43-01um-R1-722-length-36208-cov-25_pt2 | contig 13184 bp, 16 predicted proteins | sample MGYA00564399_ERZ1292629 | MGnify/ENA primary metagenome ERZ1292629 (study PRJEB36523, sample SAMEA6512636) | groundwater metagenome | collected 2019-01-08 | study: AquaDiva: Metagenomics assemblies of 32 groundwater samples | reverse complement strand
TTGAATTTCTTGAAATAACAATTGGGTAAATTGCTATTCCAGAGAACATAACTAAGATTATTTCCTTAAATTTAACTTGTTTGGCTATCCTTAAACGTTCATTTGCTAATCTAGGAGAAAAATAACATTTTTCTAAATCTAATTTAAATAAAGAATTATTTTCTTTGTATAATGCTTCTTTTGTTTTCTTTCCTGCTAATATTTTGAATTTTGGTAATCTGTATTTTCCTGAGAATTGTTTTACTTTTAATAAAACAGTTTTAATGTTTTTATTTAATTTTAATAATATATTGGCAATTAATTTTTGTTTTTTTGTGCTAGTTGGAAGTTTTGAAAATACTGCGATACTTCCTATAATATTGAAAGAACTTGGTATTTCTTCTTCTGAAATCTTGTTTTTTAATACATCTTTTAAATTAACCATACAAAGATCATAAAGTAAAGTTTATATATAGTTTATCATTTAGTAATTTAAAGGGATTTACATGAAAAAAGAAAAAAGAAAAGAACCTTCTATGGCTATATTTTATTTATTTTTAATACTATTCTTTGGATGGATTCTAACTCAATTTATATTAATAAATCAAAATAGTTTAATAATAAATAACAATGAAATTACCGGACTGGCTTTGCAAATAGATCCTGTTGGAAGTCTCGGATCTATATTCAATTATGAAATAAATTTGGGCGGAGATCTTTTACCTATGTGGGCTTTATTAATAGCATTTGGAATAATAATGAGTATTATGTATAATGCTACCGGCCTTTTAAACTTCTTTCAAGGTGAAGAAAGAAGAGGTTCTCGCATTATTATATCTTTAGGAATCACAGCGGCTGCTGTTTTTGCCACTTCTATTGTAAAATCGGTTATTATTTTAGCTTCTTATGTTGGATCTCTTGGTTCAATTGTAATTTTACTTTTAATTGCTGGGGTAATTTACCTTTATACTCATCAAACTTTGAGAGACAGAATAAGAGAGGTATGGCCTCCGGGGGGTGGAGGCAGAGGAGGAGCTGGACAGGTTGGTGGAGGCGGTGGTCAACAAGCCCGACAACCCCAAGCTCAAGCACAAAGACCTGGTTTAGTTAGAAGAGGTGAACAACAACCTCAACAGCTGGCACAAAGACAACAAATTACGGCTCAACAAATCAAACACCGTTTATTACAAAATTATTATATACGGATGCAAACTGCACACCAACAAACATTACGAGAAATTAATAACGCTAATCCGAACTTAAATGATATTACAAGAAATTTAAATATAATTAAAGATGGTTCAAGAGGGATAATCGCTGATTTAATGAACTCTGCTTTAACTGGTGCTGTAGTTAATCAGGTAATAGGTTTAGCAAGAAGTATAAATACAAGCAGTGATAGAATGTTAAGGATTAGAGATGTAAGACAATTGAGCATTAATTATAGAAGAGGCAATAATATGAGCAATTGGATAGCGAATTTAGGCAGAGCTATAAATAATTTATAAAATGTTTCCTTTCAATTTATTTAAAAAGAAAGAAGAAGTTCCTTTAGATGAAAATACATTACCTATACAACAAGATTTACCATTACAAAGAGATCTTTCAGGGATAGATAAAGAAGATTTAATTTTAAGTAAGTTAGAAACAATTAATGCAAAATTAGATAATATTAATGAGAGATTAAAGAAAATAGAAGAAATTGCTAGTTCTTAATTTATTTACCTTTACTTAAATAAGGGCTTACAACCGGTGCAATAAAAGGCCATATATATGGAGAAAGAACAACTAATGCAGCAACAATTAAACTATGCGCCCATGTTTGTTTTAATCCTTTTGAACTTCCAATTGTTGTTCTAACTACAGCTGATGCAGCATGAACTTTTATTAAAGTCAACAAACCAATAAAAATTCTAAAAACTAGAATATTATTCAAGTAAGGAATATTTTGTAAGAAGGTTAGATTGGCATAAACAAATTCCGCATTCATTGTTGCAAATACAGCCAACATTGCCCAGAATACAGAATGCAAACCATGGCTTAACCAATGACTTCCTCTAAAATTTTCATCTCTGTGAACCAAGATTAATTCATATAAACCAATAATAATGCCCATTACTAATGGACCAATATATTGCAGTTCTGCCATTGATTTACTTCTTACTTTAGTTATATTTAAATATTATGTTTTTTTAATAATCATGATGAAACCCTGGTTGCATAAAGTTGAGGTTCTGGTTGACAAATCAATTCCCTATCTGGTCTTAATTTTACTAATTCTAATTATTTTAGATGTATTTTATCATGAAAAAATATTGCCTTATGAAAATCAGATTTTGGTTTTAGATTACTTTATAGTTATCATTTTTATTATGGACTTAGGCTTTAAATATTATCGTGTAAAAAGTGCTAAAGAATTTCTTAAAAAATATTGGATTGATATTATAGTTGTAATTCCATTCTTCTTAATATTTAGATTAGTCGAGGAGATAATGTTATTAACGAGGGTTAGTGGGGCTTTAGGCGAAAGTCAAACATTTTTACATACCGGTGTTGAAATTGGAAGAATTGCTAAGGAGGGTGGAGAGGAAGCTAAGGTATTAAAAGAGATTCAAGAGGCTACCAAACTTGAAAGAACGGCCAGAATTGCAAGAATAGTAAGACCGGTTGAAAGAGCTCCTAGAATTTGGAGAATGTTACATTTCTATGAAAAACCTTATAACAAAACTAGAAATACTTAGCTAAATTTCCTTGTTCATGGTTTTTTTTAATATTAATAATCCTATCAATGTTTTTCTGAACTCTTTCTTGATTAAATTCATGCTCATCAACAAGTAATTTCATTATCCTTTCAACATCTGGCTTAACCCATTTAAGTTTGTAGTTTTTAATAATAGGCATATTTTTAAAAACAGCATAAATTTTTTTCCAATCAAAATCTGCTTTTGCCTCTTTAAATAATTTATCAAAATTTTTATATTGCTTAACCAATCTTAACGCTGTTTTAGGTCCTACTCTTTGAACTCCTTCATTATAATCTGTTCCAATTAATATTGCTAAGATAATTAATTGATCTTGTTTAATACCAAGATTCTTGAGGACTTCTTTTAATTCAATAACTTCTGGTGAAATATTTATGTAAGCACCAGATGAAATTCTTCTTCTTTGTGAAACAGTTAAATTACGAACTAATGCAGGTGCATTATAAAGCAAGGCATCATAATCGCTGGATCCAACATAATCAACATCTTCTCTTTCATTCATAAATGCACATTGTGCTTCTGCCTCGCTTGGAGCTTGTATTACTGGTAAACCTAATGCCTGAATTAATTCTTTACTTTCCTCTATCATCTCTCTTTTTAATCTAATGCTTTGTTTAGAATAACGTAACATCAATTCCTCATTTTGCTCTTCTTTCGCTTCTTTAAATTTTTTTTCTGCTAATTGTTTTCTATATTCTCGTTCTTCTTGTGTTTTAATTTTTAATAAAGGGGGTTTACCATCAAATGCAAAACATAATTTAATATTTTGTGCCATTAAATTTGTTACTCGAGTAATAATTCCTTGTAGATGTGAGGTGATTCTTTGTTTAGAATCCATTAATGGGGTGCCGTCCTGCTGTCTTATAGAACTTAAAAATTGATAAAGCGTTTGGGAAGCATCTACTGCAATCTTTTTATTTTGTAAATCTTTAAATGAAATCTCTTTTTTTGGAACTAATTCAGATATTTGTAAACCCATAAAATTAATTATTTAATTATCTTTATAAATGTTTATAACGAAAGATTTTTAAAAGTATATTATTGAGTATGCTCGTATTAAAATGAGTAACCAAACATACATGCATAGGCATCATAAACCATTAGAAAGATTAAACATTAACAATCTAATAATCGAAGAGGAGAGAGATAACCAGATAAATCAGTATCCTACAAAAAGGTTAAGAATAAATTATGATATTACAGAAAGAGAACGTGGTGAGGTCTTAAAATTATTTGGAAATTATAAAAGGGTAATAAAGTACAATGAATTTTTCTTTAATAGCCATTTAGATAGGAGTTTATATCTAAAAGCTGCAAAGGTAATTGCAGAGGGAAAAATTGGATTAGAAGAACTTATAAGTTTTCAATTAGAATCGTCTAAAGAAAATTTTGAATATGTTCCGATAAATGAGAAAAGATTAGTACGATCTGGTTTTTCGATTAATGATTTATTAATCCAGAATTAGAAAAATTTATATTAACTTCAGTTTTTTAATTCTTAATGATAAAAAATCTTATTCTAGATCATAAAGGAGGTTATTATAATTATAAAGTTCATGATTTAAAAGTTGATAAATTATGTAATGATTTTGGCTCATTAAAAGATTATTTAAACGAAGTATTTAGGAATTGTCCAAACGAGTATTTTAACTCTGGTCCTAGAAGTTCTGGATTAAGATTTAGGTTGCATAACTTAAATTTGCATCAAATCTTAGGCCATGAGATAAGTGATTTAACAAGACAGGCTTTAGAAATAAATAAAGAAAGATTTAAAGAACAACATCCAAGGGTACAAGTTTTTTTATTAGAAAATGATGATAAAACAATAGCAATAGAAATTCCGATATGGATTTATCCAGAAGAATTAAAGCAATTTACAAACGTATTTAAAACTAAATTACCATTAACAGGGCATATTGATATATTAAGAATAGAGGATAATAAAATTTGGATTTGGGATTATAAACCAAATTCAATTGAAGAAAAATATGCAGCTACCCAAGTTTACTTTTATGCTCTAATGTTAAGTCAAAGGGCTAAGATTAATTTAGAGGATTTTAGATGTGGTTATTTTGATCATAAGTATGCTTATGTGTTTAAGCCAGAATTAAATTTAATTAATATTAATCCATTATTCAAATTTTTATAATAAACCTTAAAAACATAGAAGATATAGTATAATTTATGGATAATAAGGGGGTTAAAATTAGTTTTTATCCTATTGATGTAGATTTTAATACTCAGGGGATTATTAGAATTTTTGGAACTACAATAGATAGTAAAAAAATCTGTGTTTATGATGAAAGTTTAAAACCTTATTTCTGGGTGTTTAATGATAATATTGATAAGACAAAAAAGAAAATTGACAATTTAATGTTGGATGAAGATTTTCAAATTTTAAATACAAGCATTCATGACAAAAATTATCTAGGGAAAGAAGTTAAAGCAATTAAGGTTGAGGTAAATAATATAAAAGCACTTAAAATAATTGCAAAGGAATTAAAGCAATCAGGATTAGAAGTAAAAGAAGATGATATTAATTTTGCAAAACGTTATTTAATTGATAAAGAAATTACTCCCTTAACCCTAAGTGAAGTTTTTGGAGAATTAATTAAAGATTCTAGGTATGATATTTGTATTAAAGGAGAGGTTAAACAAAATAGCCAAGATTTCTATGATGATTTAAAAGTTTTAGTTTTTGATATTGAAGTATATGGTTCTTTAGGGGGTATAGAAAAAGTAAAAAATGATCCAATATTAATGATTGGTTTACGCGGAAAAGGCATTAAAAAAGTAATAACATGGAAAAAATTTAAGGCTCCGGATTATGTTGAGTTTGTTGATAGCGAGGCAGAAATGATTGAAAGATTTAAAGGGTTAATTAAAGACTATAAACCAGATTGCCTTGTTGGTTATTTTTCAGATGGTTTCGACCTTCCTTATATAAAGGCCCGCGCAGATAAATATCACATCATATTAGATTTAGGGTTAGACGGAAGTCCAATTAGCTTTAGGCGCGGATTAGGAGAAAGTGTTGCAAAAATTAAAGGGATTTTGCATTTAGATATATTAAAATTTATTAAAAAAATAATGGCTGGAAGTTTGCAGCTTGATTCTTATAGTCTAAATGTAGTTGCTCAAGAGCTTTTGCGAGAAAAAAAGAAAGAAATCAATATTAATGAGATAACAAAGGCGTGGGATAATATTAAAGATTTAGAAAAATATTGTGAATATAATATCCAGGATACAGAATTAACATTAAAGATATTTGAAAAGATATTTCTTAACATAGCAGAGCTAGTAAAATTAGTTGGAAGTTCTATGTTTGATATTTGTAGAATGAGTTATGGTAAATTAGTTGAGAATTATTTAATTAAAAAAGCAAAAGAATTTAATGAAATTGTTCCAAATCGCCCAAGCCACGGTAATATCGAGGAAAGAATGGGGCTTACATACAAAGGTGCTTCTGTAATGGAACCCAAGGTTGGCTTATATGAGAATATTATATTTTTCGATTTTATGTCTTTTTGGCCTAGTATTATTATCACAAAAAATATAGACCCAGGAACATTTAATAAAGAAAAAATGGGTTATAAAACACCAGAAATTGTTGATGAAGAGGGGAAAAAAGTTTATTATTATTTTAATTCAAAAAAAGAGGGTTTTATTCCAAAGGTTGTTAAAGATTTGATTATTAGAAGAAATAGAATCAAAGAAATTTTAAAAAAAGAAAAAAATCCTGTATTGGAAGCAAGAAATTATGCCCTAAAGACAGTTGCTAATTCTACCTACGGAATGTTGGCATTTTTTGGGGCAAGATATTATTGTAGGGAATGCGCAGCTAGTATAACTGCTTTCGGCCGTGAATATATTAAAACAACAATAAAAAAAGCTCAGGAAGAAGGATTTGAAGTAATTTATTCTGATACAGATTCGCTCACAGTTGCATTGGGAGGAAAAAGTAAGAAAGCTGCATCTGAATTTTTAAAAAAAATCAATGATGAATTACCAAGTTTAATGGAGATTGAAATAGAGGATTTTTATCCTCGGGGTATTTTTGTTTCAAAAAAAGGGGATATTCAGGGTGCGAAGAAAAAATATGCATTAATTAATGAAGAAAATGAATTAAAAATAAGAGGTTTTGAGACTGTAAGAAAAGATTGGAGTTTGATCGCTCGTGAAACTCAGTTAAAGATTATTGAAATGATACTAAAAGAAGGGAAATATGAAGATGCATTGGAGTATGTTAAAAAGGTAATTAAAGACATAAGTGAAAGAAAAGTTAGCTTAGATAAAATGATCATTGGAGTACAACTTAAGATGCATTTGGAAAGTTATAAACAAATTGGCCCACATGTAGCTGTTGCTCGTAAAATGAAAGAGAAAGGTTATGATGTAAGTCCTGGTGCAACAATTTATTTTATTATTAGCGATGAAAAGGGGATGATACGAGATAAAGCTGAGATTCCGGATGAATGCAAGGACTATGATATTAACTATTATATTGAAAATCAAATAATTCCGAGCGTAGAAAAGATTTTTGAAGTTTTTGGAATTAAGAAAGAACAATTATTAATCAAAGAACAAAAACATTTGGGAGAGTTTTGATGGATAACTGGGAGAAAGCAGGAAAGATAGCAGCACAGGCATTAGAATATGGTGCTAAATTAATTAAAGTAAATGCAAATATAAAAGAGGTTGTAGAAAAAATTGAAGATAAAATATATGAATTAAATAGCAGACCAGCATTCCCTGTTCAGGTTTCTATAAACGACATGGCTGCTCATTTTACACCAAATGACGAAGTGATTTTTTTTAAAGAAAATGATGTTGTTAAATTAGATGTTGGTGCTCATGTTGAAGGTTGTATAGGAGATAATGCAATTACAGTTGATCTGGGAAATAATGAGGATTTAGTAAAGGCCTCTAAATTAGCATTGCAAGAAGCAATAAAGATTAGCAAGCCAGGAACTAAGTTGTATGAAATTGGTAATATAATAGAAAAAACAATAACTGAATTTGAATTTAAACCAATTAGAAATTTATCAGGACATGGAATAGATATTTACGAAGAACATTCTGGTTTTACAATCCCAAATTATAACAATAATGATCAAACAGAATTAGAAGAAAATAAGATTATTGCAATAGAACCTTTTGCAACAGATGGAATCGGATTAGTACAGGATGGAAAATTATCTAATATATACAAAATCGTTAATATAAAACAAGTTAGAAATGACTTAACTAAGGAGATATTAAAATTTATTTTACAAGAATATAATACGTTGCCATTTGCTAAAAGATGGTTGTTAAAGAAATTTCCAGGTTTTAAAGTTAATTTTGCTTTAAGAATGCTGGAAAAAGATAATATCTTGCATCATTATCCACAATTATCTGAAAAAAGTCATGGACTAGTAAGTCAACATGAGCATACATTACTTGTAAAAGACCAACCTAAAATACTTACTAAGGCAGATTAAAAAGATTTATATAAATCTAATTTAGATTAATAATATGGAAAAAATTAAGGATATCATGGGCAAGAGGTTTATTGCATTTAATGAAAATTCTTCTGTTAAAAGTATTGCAAAGAAAATGGGTGAGCTAGATTTAGGGTGCGCAATTATAGTTAAAGGGGATAAGCCTATTGGAATTATAACTGAAAGGGATATAGTTAAGAGAGTTGTTGCTAAAGATTTGGATGTAAATAAAATAAAAGCTAAAGATATTATGACAAGTCCTGTTAAAACTATTGATCCAGATGCTAATATTTATTATGTTGCTAAGATAATGGATGAAAAAGGCTACAAAAGATATCCTGTTGCTAAAAATGGTAAGTTTATTGGATTAGTAACTCAAACTGATTTAATAAATTACTTCACAGAACAACGAAGAAAGTTTGTATTAAAAAATTTAAGTAAAAAATTAAGAAAAAAATATTTATGAAAGAATTTTTGAAACCAACAATTGTAAACATTATCTTATTCTTGATACTGATAATTATTTCGACGTGGTTTTCTAGTAATCTAACATATGGTTATGGTGGATGGCCATTATATTTTTGGCCGATAAAGAGTCTTGGTGATGCTGGATTTAAAATATTTGAAGTTGCTCCGCCATTCTCAATTTTGAATTTTATTGCGGATATAGTAATTTGGTATTTAATCTCTTGTCTAATAATTTTCATTTATAATAAAATTAAAAAGAAAAATAGAACTTAACCAAAATAATTTGGGATTTCTTTAGTTAATCCAGCCCTTGCATTTCTTAAATAAGTTTCTTCTATTTCTTTGTATTTTTCCATTAAATCAGGAGAAACACTTGGGTTAACTTTTCTGAATGCTGTTTCAAAATGTTTTTTAGTAACTTCTTTGGCATTTATATTCTCCCTTAAGGCTAATATCCCGGCTTCTCTGCAAACAGACTCCAAATCTGCACCAACACAACCCTCTGTTGTCTTTGCAATTTCATCTAGATTAACATCCTTTGCCAAAGGCATCTCTTTAGTATGGATTTTTAATATTTCCAATCTCCCTTGCTTGTTTGGGGGGGGTATTAATAATAAACGATCAAATCTCCCCGGTCTTAATAATGCAGGGTCTATTATATCTGGCCTATTTGTAGCACCAATGATAATAACATCGTTTAATTCCTGTAAGCCGTCTATTTCAGCTAGTATGGTATTTACCATTTGATCTACAACTTTAGTTCCAACCTCGGTTCCTCTTCTTGCAGCAATTGAATCGAGTTCATCAAAGAATATTATGCAAGGAGAAGCTTGTCTTGCTTTTTCAAATATCTTCCTTATTCCACGAGAGCTTTCACCAACCCATTTATTTAATAATTCTGGACCATTAACTAAAATAAAATTAGCTTCTGATTCATTGGCAACTGCCTTGGCTAATAATGTTTTACCTGTTCCTGGCGGACCATATAATAATAATCCCTTTGGGGGTTTAATTCCTAATCTCTTAAATGATTCTGCATGTTTCAATGGCCATTCCACAGCTTCTTTTAATTCTTGTTTTATTTGCTCTAATCCACCAATATCTTCCCAATGAACATTTGGTGTTTCAATTAAAACCTCTCTCATTGCACTTGGTCTTACTAATTTCAAAGCTTCTCTGAAATCTAAGTCCATTACAATTAACTTTTCTAGAATTTCATTTGGTATTTCTTCTTTTTCACCTAATCTCATCTCTGGTAAATTTCTTCTTAAAACACTCATTGCAGCTTCTTTACCTAACGCGGCAATATCTGCCCCAACAAAACCGTGAGTTATCTCTGCTAGTTTTGTTAAATTAACGTCCTTTGCTAAAGGCATATTTCTTGTATGAATTTTTAGAATATTTAATCTTCCTAGCTTATTTGGTACACCAAATGAAATTTCTCTATCAAATCTTCCTGGTCTACGTAATGCTGGATCAACTGCATTTGGTCTATTTGTAGCACCAATAACAACAACCTTGCCTCTATCTCTTAACCCATCCATCATTGTTAATAATTGCGAAACAACTCTTCTTTCTAGTTCACCATAACTCTCATCTCTTTTAGGAGCAATTGCATCTATTTCATCAATAAAAACTATACTTGGTGCATTTTTTTCAGCTTCCTCAAATATGTCACGAATTCTTTTCTCACTTTCTCCATAAAACTTATTCATAATTTCAGGACCATTAACTAAAATAAAATTAGCTTCTGATTCATTGGCAACTGCCTTGGCTAATAATGTTTTACCTGTTCCTGGCGGACCGTGTAATAAAACTCCTTTAGGCGGTTCAATTCCTAATTTCTCAAAAATTTCTGGATGTTTTAATGGTAATTCGACCATTTCTCTTATCTTTGAAATTTCCTCTTGTAATCCACCAATATCCTCATAGGTTATATCTGGAACTTTTTCTTCGCTAATCTCGACTGCTTTTGGATTTAAGGTTAATTCTGTATTCTCTGTAATAATAACAGCAGCTTTAGGATTTGTATTTGCAATGATAAATCTTAATCCTGACAAACCAAAACCAGCTGTAAAATTCTCTTCAAACATGCTGAATACTTCTTCAAAAAATGGTGATTCAGACATTGTTCTATGTCTTGTTTTTGTTCCACCTGGTGCTACAATATCTCCCTTAACAACAGCCCTTCCCAATAATGCACGTTTAAAAATTCTAGGGTCTGCTTTAATCATGACTCCTTTTTGTGCTGGAGCTATAACAACATCTTTTGCTTCTTTAATTTCTGCTTTTTTTATATTAACAAATTCCCCAATACTTGTTTTAGCATTTCTTCTTAGAATTCCGTCCATTCTTATAATATTTTGACCAACATCAGTGGGATAAGCCCGATCAACGATTCCAACAGTTTCTCTACCCCCTGTAATTTGAACAACATCACCTGGATGTACTCCGAGCAAATGCATTGTCTCTGAATCAATTCTTACAATCCCCTTGTAAGCTTCTTCTTGCAATGCCTCCATTACCTTTAATTTAACTTCTTTAAGTTCTTTCATTTTTATTACCTTTATTATTTTCTTTAAAAATCTTTGTAATTCTTTTATGCAAAAACAATGATAATTTTCCTGGTTCTTCCATTGATACTGAAATTAATTCATTTAATTCGCGATTAAATTCCTCTTCAAATTCAATTATTTCGTGAGGAATTGAAATTGCATATGAATTCCCGACCATTCTTAACTTAACTTGGAACTCTTTTTCTTTTAATTTCTGGAAATCATCATACGCTTGTTTATCTGCTGGATGATGCCATACTTTTCCACATGATGGACATTCCCATGTTCTTATTTTAAATCCATTTCTGAAAATTTCGTGCTTGGTTGTTTTTTTATTACAATCCTCACACATAACTGTTGTTTCAAATATGTCTGCCATTTTGTATATACCCTTTGTGTATACAGCCTGTATATAAATATTTCGGTTTTTGGGGGCTTGAATAAAACAAGCTTTTTTAAATCTTAATCACAAATAAATTTTATGTTAAATGAATTTCTTGATTTAAAAAACGGGATAAATCTAGTTTATGGCGAGGCTGCTACTGGAAAAACAACTATTGCATTAATGCTTGCTCGTGATTTCAGTAAATTCAGCAAGATTATCTTTATTGATACTGAAAATGGATTTAATTTTGAAAGATTTAAACAAATATCTCAAGAATATTATGAAAAATGCCTAAAGAATATTTTATTATTTAAGGCAAAAAGTTTTGATGAACAAATTAGGATGGTAAAAAGCCTAGAAAATATAAAGGATACAAATTTAATTGTAATAGATACTATTGGTTCTTATTACAGATTAGAATTAAAAGAGAATACAAAGGAAATAAATGATAGATTCATTGATATGTTTAAAACATTAAGAATATTAAATAAAAATGGGACTAATATTTTCTTAACAAATCAAGTTTATAAAAATTTTGATACTAATAGAATAGAAAATGTCGGCGGAAAAACAGTAAAAAATTTCTCTAGAGTGATAATAAAACTAGAAAACTCCCCTAGAAGGATAATAAAAGAAAAACCAAGCAAAATCGAGTATTTATTTGAAATTAAAGATGATGGAATAAAACTTATTTAATAATTATTTTCTCTTTCTTCTAAATATCTTTTTCTTGATGGACAGCCTGGATTAATACAAAAATCATAAGGTCTTTTTCCTTTTCTGATCATTTTCAATCTTGGAAAACCACATTCTTCACATATATCGTTTGGTTTCGGCAATGCATATTTAGGCATTGAAAAAGTTGTTTTGCATTCTGGATATTTATTGCACGCAACAAAATATGTTTTATTATTCCTATTATAAAGAATCCTTAAATCCCCTTCTTTACAAACAGGACATTTTCCGATAATTGTTGCCTTATCCCTAGTTAGTTTATTTGCTTCTGCTAGTTCTTTTCCAATATTTAGTTCATTTTTTTTAAATTTTTCTAATATTTTAATTAAAACCTTTTTACTTTCATCAACAACTTTTTCCTTTGTCTTCTTACCCTCTTCGATTAAATCTGTTTCTTCCTCAAAATGCCTTGTTAATTTTTCATCTATTATCTCAGGAGAATATCTTTCTAATGTCTCTATAATTTTTATTCCCAATTGTGTTGCCTTAATATTTTGATCTTGCACGTATTCTCGATCATATAAAGTATCTATTATCTGTGATCTTGTCGCTTTGGTTCCAAGATGCCTTTTTTCAAGTTCTTTTACTAATGAAGCTGGTGTATATCTTCTGGGAGGCTGGGTTTCTTTTTTAAATAAATTAATTTTATAATTTTTAATTTCCTCGCCTTCTTTAAATCCTGGCAGTTCTGTTTCCTTCAGCATTAAAAAATGTCCATAATATTTATGCCAACCAGGATAAACTGTTTTAATTCCTTTTAATAAAAATATTTCATTATTGACATTAATTTCAATTTGTAATGACTCTCGTTTTGCTG
>ERZ1292629.3090-Hain-H43-01um-R1-3090-length-13189-cov-6_pt1 | contig 13189 bp, 16 predicted proteins | sample MGYA00564399_ERZ1292629 | MGnify/ENA primary metagenome ERZ1292629 (study PRJEB36523, sample SAMEA6512636) | groundwater metagenome | collected 2019-01-08 | study: AquaDiva: Metagenomics assemblies of 32 groundwater samples | reverse complement strand
CTTCAAAATCTCCCTTAGTTTTTACTCTACGATTAAAAGTATTCTCATCATTAGCATACGCTTTAAACTCGTCCTCATTATTATCATATTCATATAAAATATGTTCCCTAGCCTTGTCATTATCAAACAAATCTAAATCGTCATAACTAAAAGGTGCGTCTTTATCTTCAATACTAGCTTTTAAGATATATTCTACTTCCAAAGTTACGCATAAATTAACGCTACTAGAGATATAATTGTTATATTCATCACACCAGTTGAAGAGAGCGTGGTCTCCCGAATCATACTTTTTTAAAATTGCGTCTTTTCGTTCTGTTGTTATCTTTTCCATTTTAACATTCTCCTATCTCATAAGTTAATGAGATTTCTTCTATTACTGCCGTAGTCGTATCAATAGACACTCCCAAGCAATAATCCAGTAAAGAGTTAACATCATCAAATACCAACTCTTTTCCCGTTGTGTCTGTTAATACACAATAGCCGAAGCTGTTGTATTCCCCTAAGCCTTGAGGAGTATCAATTATAATGCTGTATTGCTTACTTTTCATTGTAAACCACTCCACATATTAAAATTATCTAGTATGGCTTTATTGTCCCATTTCAAAGCTATTATAATCCTTTCAACATCTGCCCTTATTTCTCTATAAATTAAAGTCTCAAAATCAGCAGGATTTAAATATCCTACTTCTAATTTTCTATATATCTTTTTTTGATAAATCCAATAAGAAATATTATCAAAAATATTCTTAGAACTATAACCACCATTCAAAGAGGATATTATTAAAGTCCTTAGTTGTCTATTCATCTTTTACTCCTTAGGGTGTCTATGTTTAATGAGGACAATAGGTTTTTATACTGCCTACTCTTACATTGCAGTATTGTGTCGTTTATAGGTAAGCAAGACAAGACACTACTTGTATCTTGCATTACTTCTTTTACTATGGAGTTATTTACCATAAAACTTACTAATACACACTTACTCATAAGCTTATTGGTTATATAGTATATACATAACCGCACTACACATAAAATAAGGGATTATTTCTATCGACTGGAGTACACACGACAGATTTTATTCCTATCTAAACCTAATATATATATAGTTATACTATAATAACTTATTAATTAACTAAAGAAATAAAGAACGAAAAAACGCTGACCTTATTTTTATATTGTATATTCTTATTGGCAAATTAACTGTCTACTACTATGTTGTGGTAATGCTTACCTGTTGTAGATAGGTTATACTGCACCTACGGGGCTTATTTTTATAGAGAAAAGAGTGTTTGCAGAAAAGTGTATATATATGCTATAATCTCTATGTTGTAGTATTATAAGACTACAATATCTATATTAAGTGGCTTTTGGTTGACCTTAGCTCAACGGAAAAGTGCTACTTTGTTACTACAAGGCTTATCTACTGTGTGCAAACAGTGGGTTTTTTATGCAGGGGCGATAAAATATTTTATATACAGATTCCCTATTGCATAGTTACAAAACAAATCTTCATCTCTTCATAGTAATAAATAAATAAAAAAAATAAATAGTAGTGTAGTCACGGGGTAGGGGTGAGTAAAGGATATAAAAAAATACACAAGGCACTGTTTCTAAAAATTTTCTAAAAATTTGGCACTGTTCCTAATTTTTTTTTCAAAATTCTCAAACAGCTTCTAAATTTTTTTCTAATTTTTCCTAAAAAATTCCTAAAAGTTTCGATAGTTTTATATATATGTGAATATATCCTAATATAATGGAAAATACTCCAATATATGTTATAAGCAGTATCCGTGTGAAATCTGGAACTAAGTTATTGTTAGATGGTTGTAAGATCCATCCTCGTGAGACTTATGACGATTGCATTTTACGATTAATAAAACAGAACGAGGTTAGATAGATGAGTAAGATATTGTTTAGCAACGAGATGTTAGAGAATTACGGTTGTAAGAATTGTATTTGGAAAGAGATGGACCAATGTCCCAATGGTTATACTTCTAACGAATCCACTGATTCTGGTTACTGTGATAAGTTATTTAATTTTCTGACTAACTTGGCTGAGGGTGAGGATAGTATAAGTGCTGTTAAAGAGAAATTTCATTTATTTATTCAAGAGACTCAGAGTCTGGCTGATAGGAAAGAGTTTTTCGAGTTAAAGCAAGAGTATGATAGGTTGAAATCTGACGGTGCTGATAGGAAGATATTGATAGGTTACGAGGTTCGGATGAACAATGCTAAGTTATGTTGGATGCGTATGAGTGATAGTGTAATCAAGAATTTGTCTAAGGTTGTAGATAGAGAGAGTCGTGTAGTAGTGGAGTCTAGTGGTCCGAGATTGACTGTCCAGGAATTGAATTCGTTATTGAAAGGTAATTTGGGCGTGTCTGTAGATCCGACTATGAAAATATCTCCTAAGATGTTAGATGGAGATAAGGAGACTGGCCATGAGTAAACCAATTTATTATTGGTCTTGTGGGATGTATGATTGCGTTTTAGTAACTTTCGGTTTAACCAAAATAGAAAGGGATAAAAAAAATGGTATTTAAGAAATATATTGATCTTGAAAGATTAGGCCATGAAGATAATCAAGATATTTTCAAGTATTCTTCAGATATGATAGTTGTTGAAGAAAAAGTTGATGGTGGAAATGGGAGTATGTGGTTAGAAGAAGATGGAATACATTTTGGTTCGAGAAATAATGATTTGACTTCTGGTAAGAATGAAAAGATATTTGCTATGCAACAAATAAAATTAAAAGAACATCTAAAACAATTGGAAGAAAAAGGTATAAATCTTAATCCAGATTACATTTATTATTTTGAATGGATGGCCAAACATACTATAATTTATACTGAAGCACCTTATGTAATTGGATTTGATATACGATTAAAACATTCAATGTGTAGTGAAGATTATGGATTGTTTATGTTTAGAAAGGGAAGAGAAAAAGAGTTCGACAGATTACAAATAGAAAATGTGCCATTAATTTGGAGTGGAAAAACCGAAGATATAGTAAAAATAAATATACATGAACTAATACCTAAATCAAAATATTATAATGGATTAGCTGAAGGAATAGTAATAAAAAATTATACTAGAAAACATCCATCACAGAATCATCAACTTTATGCTAAAGTAGTCAGAGATGAATTCAAAGAAGATAATCGTGCAGTATTTGGAAATATTAGACAAGTATCATCTGACACTTCAAAAATTATAGAAGAGTTTTGCACTGATGCAAGAATCAGAAAAGCTGTATTAAAATTTGTTAATGAGGACGGTTTGAAACTAGAATTAAAATTAATGCAATATGTTCCAAGTTATGTTATCAAAGATATATTAAAAGAAGAATTCACTGAAATTTATGATAGATATAAATTCATAGATTTCAAAGAAATGAAACAGAAAGTTCCTAAGAAATGTTTAAGAGTCATTAGTGAAATGATGGAAAATAATACAAAATGAATAAATGTTTAGATAATTTAAAGAATTGTAACGCTTCATGTTGCAGGTGGTTATATTTTGATTTCAAGTTTTTGACTGATAGTATTCAGCATTATTACACGAATCGTGGCTGCAGGGTTATTAGACTACCAGATCGGACTTGGCGAGTATTAGTACCTCACGATTGCGAGAAGTTAAGCCGGAACGGGAAATGTATAATCCATGATTCGGATATTCGTCCAGTTCAATGTAAAGAGTTAGACGAGACTACTGCTCACAAGTATCACCTAACTGAAGGTTGTATCTATGGTAAAATAACTGGTGGTTGTATCAATGCTAGATCTTGAACTACCTAAATACAGTTTAACATTTAATCGACCTGTAGTAGGGTTTGGTAACTTTACAAAAGACATTTCTAATTCTACTGAATGTATGATTGACAGAACAATAGTTAACCAGAAGTTTGCGTTATGGGACTATGTCCTTCGTGAGAACTTATTAACTCATCCTGATCCCAATGTTAGTGGTAAAGTTAAAGCCTTATTACACGACAAAACTATTTTCGCTTACCAGTTTTTCAAATTTAACGGCAAACCTTTCAAATCCAGATGGACTCAAGATATAGTTCTTTCTGATCGTAGTAAGAAGGTAGTATTTTGTGCATGTAACCAATTCTTGGGCAAGAGTACAACCTTAGACATCGACGCTGCTACCGAGTTTTGTTTTGACCATGATAAACGATGGGTAGGGATTTTAGTTTCTAACTCTCTAACTCAGAGTCAAGAGAGAATGTCTAACATAAAAATGTTACTAAACTCTATGGATATTATGGATTATCGAACTAAAGATATAGATCTCGATTCTAAAGGGAAAAGTAATGCTACACAGATTTCGATTTATTTCTATGACTCAAAAAAGAAACCGCTATATTCTAACTTATTAATCTGTTGCCCCCATACTTCAGCAGCTTTGGGTTATCCTGCGGATGATATTTATCTGGATGAAGTAGATTTTTGGGAAGATGTGCGTGGTGGTCAAGAACATTTCCTGAACCAAGTCATAATCCCTAGAACTTTCGAGACTGGTGGAGATGTTCGTGCTTACTCTAATCCTAATGGGTGTGAGAAAATGATGTTCATACTTTGGAACCAGAAAGACCAAAAAGAGAACTATGTCTGGCACAGGTATCAGTTTAATTACTGGGATAAGATTAATCCTTCCCAGGAAGAGTTTGATGAGAAATGTGTTGGATTTACAGAATCAGAGATTGATTCTACGTTACTCGCAAAGTTCGCTCGTACTGAAGGATCATTCTTTTCCAAGTCTGAGATAGAGGATATGTTAGATCAAGATTTAATAGATAAAGGCGACCAGGCTGGATTCGGTCGAGAAACAGTTTGGTTTATGGATGTTGGTAGTGTTCACGATCAGTCAGTATTAGCTGGTGGGTATCTGGAACCCAACCCCGATTTCCCAGAGATTCCATTGATAAAAATATTCTGGATCCATAAATATCCGGTAGGTTATCCTCTTGCCCGGGTAGTCGGGATAGATAGTGCTATCCAACCGGATGACGGGTGGGAAGATTATGTATCAGATAATCCATCAGTCCGAGAAGTTTTAGGAATGTATGCAGATAGAGTTGGAGATAAAAGTTATCAACCATTATTCGGATTTGATGCTACTGGTAACTCAGGAATGGTACCATTGTTCGAAGCTGCAGGGATAGATGGTGTGGACGTGCAGTTCCAGGGTAGAAACAAGTGGAAGATGTATCAACGGTTTCAGTATTACGTGCAACAAAGGTTTATCAAGAGGGGAAAAGAACGAGATTTTAACACTGTTCGAGGTTGCAACTTTGATTATCAAATGGCTAAGTTGGTTGTGAAAAAGAATACTAACACTAGCTATAGGCAGATTCACCACGAGAACGAGAATGACCTAGATGATTGTGGAGATGTTATAGCAGCTCTTATATGGTTGATAGAGAACCCTGACCTACCGAGGTTGGATTTTGCGATCATACCTCACGCTCAAGTTGGAGTTGTTAACAATAGTCAACAGGAACCATCGACGAATAAGTCTCCCGCGCAAAATAACATTATCCCATCAGACCAGTATATACCTAGTTTTATAAACAAGTCTGAGTTAACTTCCTGGATAGCACAAAAGGAAAATCAATATCATTAATGAAGGTGAGAAAAAATGAGTAAATCAAACAAAACAGAAAGAGATAGAACACAAGACGCAATCAGAAAAGCTAAACAAGATCAATTAGCCAAGAATCCAATCAACCAATTCTTGAACAAAAGAAATGAAGATGGTTCGATCAAATATCCAATGGCAGAAGTATTGATGAAATATTATATTGCTAACCCAGATCCAACTTATAATGCCATGAGATTATCAAACAGTTTGTTGCATGAGATTAGACAACATAAAGAGAGATCTGAGATATTGTCAGGATTATACAATTCTCAGGATAAGATTGAGTTCAGGAATCGAGATGGAGTTATCATGACACGAGGAGAATGTTTGTCCAATAGTATCGCAGAAGCTCAGGTTTGTTACGTGGTATTGAGTAAACTCCGGGATCATTTAACTCAAGGATTACTTCCAACGGTAGATGGAGATTTGTTTACATTCGATCAATATAACGAATATTTGGAGAAAGTTGTAAACATTGTCAAAGAGTTAGGTTACGATTTATTCCCTACAAAGATTGAGATTATCGAACCAAAATAGTAAATGAAAAAAGTAATAACTTTCCTGAAACAGAAATGGGATTTAATTAACCCAGATATTCAAGATAGGATTGTGACTATTATTTTTAACTTTTTTAATTATCTGTTCAATGCTTTGTTATTATCAATTCCAATAGCGATTATTTTTTTTGTGTTAGGAGAATCGTTTAAATCCAGTTATTTTTATTCAGTTATTTGTGTTTGGATATTCATCCCTTACATGGAACATTACTATGTTTGGTTCAGAGATAAGTGGAAAGATGATATAGACGATAAGGAATGATATATATTACAAGTCATTATATCACTAGAGTATATGTATCAATATAAATAAATTATCACTCAGGGACAACAAGGTAATTTTCCCACCAACCTTTAATATCCTATGGCACTCCAACTAATATCTCTCAAACAAGTCAAACAACCGTTACGTAAAACATATTCTGCTAGTCCAATGTTTGATGATAGAATGAGAGCATTTGCTGACACACTTTACAATTATATTCGTCAATCACCAGAATTATTATCTATGATTGACACTGTAGTTACTGACCATTATATGGGTCCAGTAGATTTCTTCGACGTTAATGGTTATCCTCTAGGACCAACCAAACTTAAACAAGTCCGACAATTCTGGGAGACTAATAATGTCCAGAAAAATGCGTTTTATGGTGCAGGGTTAGATTATTTTATTGATGGCAGTTCTTTCGGATGGCATGTATCACCATCTATGATTTTATCTGCTAAACAAAAAGAAGTTCTGGCTAAACTAAAAATGATTGATACTAAATCTGATAAAGAAGTCCAGGAATATATGAACATGCCAAAACTGATTTCATACTTGGCAGCGTCAACAGTTGAGATTAAACATAACGAGTTTGGTGAATTATCTTACATTCAAGATACTGCAGGTCAGAGAGTAATATGGACTCCAGAACAAGTTGTGCATATTAAAAATATGGAATTTAATGGGGAAATTAGAGGTTATTCACCATTGAAAGCTATGGTTAGAGAAATTGTTATGATGATGATGTTAAAAGAAAACATCGTCGCAACTATGCAAAATGGCGGATCGCCGGATAATATTATATTCTTGAAAGGTGTAAACGGTATGGCTAAGTCTAGATTCGAGAGACTTAGGACTGCACTTGAATCATTCTCACATTTGAAAAAGTCTCACGGTAACATGCCAATAGATGCCGAAGTTGGAGTTATACCTATGGGCGTATCTATGAAAGATATGGAATATAGAGAGTTGGCAATGTTCATTATTTCAGAATATGCGTTGGCTTTAGGTATGCCTACATCCAGAGTTCCATTTTTGATGACAGGTTCTGGTGGATCTTCTAACAAAGGAGAATTGTCGGGGAATAGTGAAGATAGTTATCAATCAAAAATTAATGCTCGTAGGATAAGTTGGGAAAATAGTTGGAACAATGTATTCAGGAAAGCTGGGTTTATAGCTAAATTTAGAAGAGATAATTTGCAAGATGATACCAGAGAAACTCAGGCTGCAACACAGAGGAGTGCATTTGTAACAGAGGTTCAAAATTCGTTATTCAAATCTAAAAAGAAATTAACATTACCAGCTCACTTGGCATTATTATCAGGATCTAAAAAAAATATTGATGAAGAAGATGTTGAAGATATACCTAAAGAAGATTTGACTAGTTTTGGTGCACCTATTGGAGCACCACTTGCAGGACAAGGTGGAATGAATCAACCAGGGAAATCCGAGAGTAAAGTCGGTCTAGATTATTCTAATAGTAAACAAAATACAGCATCTAATAATGGGAGGAATTCCTAATGGTAGAAGAAACTCAAAAGTTTAAAGAAACATCAATATTTTTCACTAAAATTAAAGAACAAAATAAAGTTTATACTTTTATCGGAGCTTCAACAATTCCAGATAGAGTTCAATCATCTAGATCTGATGGTATTAAATTAAAAGGTGAAATATTATCTAAGAAAGTTTTAGATAAGTTTGCTTCATACATAAACGATACTTCAAGAATGGGCGGAGATTATGGTAGCTTCAGAACAATCTCATTATTTCACAATAGGATTAAACAACAAAATTATGAATTAGAAGAAGCTGGGTATGTAGTTCCGGGATCTGCACAAGTTAAAGAACTTGAAGAATATCCTGGTAATTATGGATTAATGGTGGATGTTGAAGTTAACGAAAAATTCAACCCTCCAACCGAATACCCAGATTATACTCCTGACAAGATCCATTACAAAATTGAAAAAAATGCTTTAGGTTTATCTATAGAATATAATAATCGACCTGAACAAGAAAGAGTAGTAGATGTTAAAGGAGATAAGTATTTGCATATTCTTGATAGTGACGACTTTAGAGGATTCGGGTTCGCAAGACCAGACCTAATAGGAAATCCTACAGCTATCAGAATCAAAGAGTTAGATTTGGAATTTAATATTCCTAGTGAAGTAAAACAAAAAGACGAGGTTAAAAACAAAATGGTAGATACAAACAATATTGACATTGCATCAGAATTGATCAAGGTCAAAGAAGAATTACAAAATATAAAAACCAACATGTCCTCTAATACAGGAGATGCACACTTCAAAGAATTTGGAAAAAAGTTCGATGAATTAGACACAAAGGTCAAAGACCTTAAAGTTAACAGCGATGAAACCGTAGTTAAGATTAAAGAAAGTATTGATAAAGCTTTTTCTGAATCTAAAGTTAAAGGTCCATCAAAAACATCTATGGCAGGTGCTAAAATCAAAGAAGTTTATGCTCATGCTAACAACTTCGATTGGGTAAAATTCAAAGAAGCAGCAAATAATGTTATTGATGTTAATGGATCTAAAATCAAAGAGTTATTAGCTAGAGATGGTGTAGGATTTGATTTTGAAAAATATCAAACATTACAAATCAAATGTAAAGGAAGTCAAACATACGTAGTACCAACTGCTAAAACTAAAGATATTATTGATAGTGAAGATATGGATGAAGCCACATATTATCAAACTAACGCAATGTTTGCTGATAGATATGTTGCAGGAATCAACGAAACTTTCTTGAAAGAAGATAGTTATTTGAAAGTTCTACCAAAAGAACAACATACTGGCGGAAATGATAAATATCAATGGAGAATCTGGGTAGATTATACTACAGTTACTAGTACTACAACTATGGCTGTTGATCCAGATACAACATCTGTTAATAGAACCAAAAGAGAATTTATCAAATTAGAGACTAGAATTTGTGAATATAGGGATGGTGTAGAAGTTTCAGACTTTGCAGTATACCACAGTGCTTCAGCAGTTGGAGATTTGTTAGCTATTGAGATTAATAGAGCAGCAGAATCAGTAACCGAATCTATGAACGCAGATTTGTTCAAACCTTATTGTGATACAACTACAGCTTGGTTTGGTTTTATTGGTTTGATTGCTATTGCAGATAGTTCAACTTATGGTCAAATTTATGGTAGAACTAGAAGTGCTGCTAACAGATTGTTAGATGCAACCACAGCTAACACCTATTTGTCTACAAGTGAAGCTATCAGTGTTAGTGTAGTTAGATCTGGATATGAGAAAGTATTGGCTCATGGTTCAAACTTAGCAGACGTGGCTATTGTAATGCACCCAACACAATGTAGAAGATTGTTCGATACTGAAGATGCAGCTATTAGGAATAACATTTTGGTTATGTCTGGTGCTCCACCTTCCTGGGGATTTAGTAGAACTATCATTCCAACATTAGATGGTATACCAATAATCAGAGATTATAGATGTGAATCTAGTTCAGCCGCAGCAGATATGTTTGCAATAGTTGATTTAAGTACATCTAAAGGTCACTGTTTAGTAGTCAGTAAACCATTAAGTGTAAGAGGATTAGCTAAAGTAGGTACAACTGAAAGTTCATACGTGAATTTCTATGGATGCACAGTTTACAAGTCACCTAGAAATGTATTCGTGCATACTGGATTGACAGCAACTTAATTTTTTTAATTCTTTTTTTAATTAAAAAAAGAATGAGGAAACACAAATGGTACAACGAAATTTAAAAAACCACAATCCTGATTTCAAGGATGTAGCAGATAATATAACTATCGAGCAAGGTATGACTCTATCTGGAGTATGCACTTTATCTGCCGCTAACGTATTTTCAGGTCAGAATACTTTTTCAGAAGCTAATACATTTTCTGGACCGAATACATTTTCTGCACCACAGACATTTAATGCAGCTACTACCTTTACATCAGCTACATTTAATACTGGACATCAAAGTTCAGCTAATTCAGTTACTTCTTCTCTTGATGGGGGAATAGTAACTACTGGTGTAAGAGTAGCTAATATTACTAGTACAGCTAATCATTTTAGGATATTGTTACCAGTAGCAGTAGTAGGTACAGAGGTTATATTATTAAAAGACACAAGTATATCCACATGTGGATATTCAATAAGAACACATGATCCAGCAGCATGTTCAATTAACGCAGGAAGTGGAACTAATGCTGAATCAGCAATAAGTTCGACTACACCTATGGTTAGATGTTATGCAATATCAACAGGAGCATGGATAGCAGAACAATATCAGAGTAACGGTAATATAACATCCGTAACTCCAGCAGCTTAAATTTAGGAGGACAATAAAATGACAGCAGCAGGTGGAACAACCACAGTAAGACAAATTAGTAATTCAGGAAACTATACTCTATATGAAATCAAAAATGATAGTTGGGATAGTGGAGAAACATTCTCTATTACCAGTGCAATGGCACCAATAAGTACCAGTACAAAGATTATCATTGTTGGAGCATACAACGAAGATACAGCAAATCAGGAATCAGATGGAACATTGACAGTAGATTATACATTGTCAACAAGAACATTTGGAGCAACTGAATCTGGTGCATCTGGAGATATAATTAGAGTATTGTTCTATGCAATACAATAAATATTTTTTTATTTTTTTTATTATAAATAAACAATATTCGAGGTAATAATATGAAATCAAAATCAAAAAAATCAAACGGAGATGAAAATAATGGTATGCGAAGAAATGAAAAAGAAGAAAAAAAGATAGAACAGAAAGTTCAAGAGATTAAACCTGAAATATTAAAAGATGAAATAATCAAAGAAGTAATAGAACCGGAAGTTATTGTGCCAGAGGTAATTGTCTCTGAACCAGAACGAAAGGTTTATATTGCTATTCGAGATTTAACTTTGACATACAGAAAAGGAGATATAGTCCCAGACGGTATTGTTGAACAATGGATTAAGGTTGGGATAAATATTTCAGACATGGTTAAATTACAATAATAGAAAACAGCGATAGGCAGTAATCCTACTTGCGTCGCTATATAAAAAACAAAATCAAAGGTGGTAAACAAAAATGGCATTCAATCAATATGATAGAACTAAAAATGAAAATCAAAAGTTTATTAATGTAGGAACTGATCAAGTTGCAATAAGAGTTGCAATGGATGAATCTATAGCAACAACAGATTACGAATTTTTTGATACTGATACAGCATCTTATACTGCAGATGGAGATGAAGCTAACATAACTTTAAATCGAGGAACCAGTTGGATAATAAAAGAAATTTCAGTATATTCTTCAAAAGGTGTAGCTGATTCTTATGTTCAAGTGTTTGATTTGGCTGCAGGTTCAACAGTAAATCAAAGAGATCCGGCTCATGCGTCATCTAACGATATTTTACATGGTGCTTTTTATTATAGTAACAAACAGACATTGACCCTATCTCCTGCAATTACATTTTCAACTGGGTTAAGGTTAAGGTTTAATGGATTTGGGTCAGTTGCTCACACAGTTTATGTAACAGTAAAATATATTCCTGTTTAAATGATTTCACAAATAATTAATAGTTGGAAATTTTGGGTATGTTTAATAATTGGAATTTTAATATTAGGGATAATAATAATCTCAACTTCAGCTTATGATTGGAATGATTTAGCAGTTCTTGGAATGGTGAAAGCTCCAACTTGGGCAACTAATCACGATCCACTTGAAACTCAAAGTTGGAAATATGCTGAAGTTATAGCTGTGGATAGTTCGATAAATTATTCTAATACAATGAATAGGACTATTAATTTTACTGTAGAGTTTAGGAAAATTGGAGAAGAAAGTATAAATTTAGAGTTATTTGCATTAAGAATGTATCAAGTTGACGAGTTTGGTAATTGTTTTAATTCAAGTGGTGTAGCAGATACCAATAACTATAATAATTGTTACGCAATCCCTTTGGAGTTGGTTGACGCATGAATAATAAAATATTAACTTTAAGTGGTATTTTAATTACGATTATATTACTTAGTGGTATATTTATCATGGTCAATGACCATGAAGCATTAATAACAATTCCTTCAACTGATGGTAATAATTATCAAGTTTATTTTACTGATGCTGAATTGACGTTGTTAAAAAATTCAGACAAATTAATGGTCAGCAAATATGATATTCGATGTTATGATGAGAATAATAAAGAATATATTGATGGAAAGATTATTGATTTTTCTGATGTTAAATTAATTCAAGATAATGAAGATAGTGTTTTTATTTCTCAAGATGTTAATTATGATAGTGGTATATTAACAAGAGTATTATGGGTAAATGGTGGTAAAATCAAAGATACAATCAGATTTGTACCAAATAATGATATTTCGTGTGAACTCACAAACACTATATCAAAGTTAAATACTGAACAATCATCAGAGGTATTTTTTGATTTAGAAAATAATAAAGATATTACAACTTATTCAGAAACAAATTTTGTATTAGATTGGGGTATTGATTCAAAGAGAATTAATACTGTAGAAAAAACTACTGGTGGTAATCTTATAATAAATTATAATTCCAAAAATGGTATGCAGTTGTTAGACCCTGAAATAGAATTAATAAATGTAATAGATAAACCATATATGGAAGTTCCTATTGAATATTGTCAAGAGAATATATATAGTAAAAAATGTGTAACTCAAATAGAGATAGCTGAATTAGAAACTTCAATACT
>ERZ1292629.3086-Hain-H43-01um-R1-3086-length-13192-cov-8_pt1 | contig 13192 bp, 8 predicted proteins | sample MGYA00564399_ERZ1292629 | MGnify/ENA primary metagenome ERZ1292629 (study PRJEB36523, sample SAMEA6512636) | groundwater metagenome | collected 2019-01-08 | study: AquaDiva: Metagenomics assemblies of 32 groundwater samples | reverse complement strand
CCGATCATGGCGGCGTTGTCGGTGGAGAGATTTTTTGCTGGTGCAAAAAATAAGGTTTTAGGTGTTAGGTTTAAGGTTTTAGATTCTAATTCGTGGCGGAGGCGAGAATTAGCTGAGACGCCGCCAGAGAGGCAGATTGATTTGACGCGGTATTTATGAGCGGCTTTAAGGGTTTTGGCGATTAAAACATCAATTACTGCTTGTTGGAATTCAGCAGCAATTGCTTGGCTAACGGCTAGCGGCAAACGGCTCACAGCTTTTTTATCCTTATTTTTTGCTGTCGGCTGTAAGCTGTTAGCTAATTGCTTAACTTTATACAAAACCGCGGTTTTGAGACCGGAAAAAGAAAAATTAAAATCATCAGAATCAATCATCGGTCGAGGCAATTTTATAGGTTTTAGGTTTAAGGTTTTAGGTTTTAGGTTTTTCGCTTCTTTTTCGATCGATGGTCCGCCGGGATAGGGCAAGCCCAGCATAGCCGCGACTTTATCAAAAGCCTCGCCAGCCGAATCATCCAGAGTCTGACCGATTTCTTTGATATCTTGATGATTTTCCATCAACACTAAACCCGTATGTCCTCCCGAAACAATCAGATTTAAAGAAGGAAATTCTGGAGTTTTGAATTTGGAATTTAGAATTTGGGATTTGTCCCGCTTCAGCGGGATCCCGCTTTGGCGGTGATTTCGGATTTCGGATTTCGGATTTCGGATTTCTCCAATGAAATTGGAGTATATGTGTCCGAGCCAATGATTAATACCAATAATCGGTTTTCCGTTTATAAAAGCCAACGTTTTAGCAAAATTAACGCCAACCAAGAGGGAGCCAATCAAACCAGGGCCAATGGTGACAGCGATGAGATCGATATTAGAGATGTGAGATGTGGGATTTGAGTTTCCCCATTTCCCATTTCCCATTTCACATTTCATTAAAGCCTCTTCAACTACCGGAATAATTTTTTCCGCATGAGCGCGGGAGGCAATTTCCGGAAAAACCCCGCCGTATTTTCGATGTAAATTAATCTGTGAAGAAATAATGTTTGAGAGAATTTGGATTTTGGGATTTGGAATTTGTAGTTTCGTCTCCACAATAGAGGCGCTTGTCTCATCACAACTGGTCTCGATAGCTAATATTTTTAAAATTGATTTTGATTTATCCATAGAGTATATTGTATACTATAATTAAATTTAGTGCCATATCACGGGCCTTGCCTTAAGGAGGGAAGTTTTTTGATTAGAAGGTTTACTAAAAGAATTTACCGTTCTAAACCGGCAAATCTTATTTTTGCTATAACAATTTTATTAGTCCAGAGTGGTATATTTGGTTTTGTTTTTTTAGCCGGCGAAAAACCAGCCGAAGCGACTGATGTAAATGTCAATGAGGATTTCTTTAATATTGCTGATTTTGATTATGGAACAAAGGCTGGTGGGGTTTTAGGCGGGGATCGCTACAGTTCGGCGGCCAGAAATGGTCTTTATTCCGTAGCTATTGCCAATACCACCGACACCACCGAAATGACGGCCTCAAAAACCAGTACCAATACGCTTTACGGCAGCTGGGGGGCTTGGAATTATCGAATTTTAGTCGGTGCATCAGGGACAATTTTGAAAACCACTGACAAAGGAGTAACCTGGACAACGCCTGCCTCGGGGACGGCAAATAATCTATATGGCGCTCATCTTAATTACCCCAATAATGTTTCCATGGCGGTCGGAGCCTCAACGACGATTTTAAAGTCAACCAGCTGGGGAGATACTTGGACCTCGAAAAATAACGGGGCGCCGGCCAAAGATTATTACGGAGTTTATTTAGCGACAACTACTTTAGCGGTGGCAGCGGGCGCCGACGGGACAATTATTAAAACCACTGATGCTGGCGAAAATTGGGCCGCCAAAGTTAGCGGAGTGGCGGTTCATTTGCGGGGGCTCCATTCAGCTGACGGCACTAATATTACCGCGGTTGGCGATTCCGGGACTCTGATTCGTTCGACTGATGCCGGCGACACCTGGGCACCGGTTGGCGCCGGAGTAACTCTGGAAAACTTAAACGCCATCTGGTTTTATAGCACAACTGTCGGCTACGCGGTCGGCAATAATGGGACGATTTTGAAAAGCACCAACAACGGCGCTAATTGGTCGGCCCAAACTTCAAATACCACCGAAAATCTTTACGCGATGATGGCACCGACCAGCACCAAGGTAAATGCCGGCGGTGCTAATTCAACCGTGGTCTCAACTGCTAACAACGGCACTACCTGGACTGTCAACCAGGATCCGGGGATTAATGGCGCTATACGCGCTTTTGGCTGGTCAACCAATACTGGTGATGCTGATTATTTAGCTGCTGGCGATTCCGGAGCTGTCAGAAGAAAATCGTCTTCGACGACGGTGTTGAATGAAGATCAAGCCTGGGCCAATACTATTATGAGAGACGCTAACAGCCTAACTTTAGAATTACCGATCGTCAGTTTTATAAAAATTAAATTGACTAATTTTCAAACTAATGAATACGCTTCGGTGCGGATAATGGGTTATAGCGATGCCACTGATCAGGCAGCTGATGTTGCCAATGCCGGTTCCTTTGGCACAGGTATTAAAATATTCACAGATAAAATCACCGGCGGTGATTTTTCGACTTCTGCGATAACAAGCAAAACTCAACTTGATATTGACAACCAAAATTATATGTTTACCGAGCTTTGGGTGGGGCTGCAAAGACACGGCAATCAAAAAAAAGCCGGGGTTTTAGCCAACAATAAAGAGTATTTATCTTTAAATATGGGCAGTGTTCAAGTTTCATCACATAAAAATATGTTGGAAATTATCAACAATAGCGAAGCCGGCAAAATCCAAATTGACAGAATCGCCTTAGGAGGTCCGGCCACCCCGGCAACTAAAAAATCTCTCTCCGATTCTTTCCCCGATGATAATTATTTAACTGGTTTGACTAATGTCGAACACTCCCAAGCCCAAACCCATCCCTTAACCAAAAATCCCCAAAATCCGATTATCAATGAAGGATATAATCAACAGCGTATTTGGTCCGCGCAAAGGGTCGGCGATACTTTGCATGCCTGGGGTATGCTTTACGACAATTCCAACGGACCTTATCCGGGTTATTATGGGTCAGCGGCTTATCCAATTACCCAAGATATTGATTTTGGCGCCAGCCCGATTTTAGACGATGGTAGCGTCCAAAACCGCGTTCTTACCCACCCGGAAGTTTTTTTAGATGACGATGGTTTGTATAAAATGATCTTTTCTGATTATCGGAGTTTTATTAATCAGGTTTGGGCCAATAATGATGCCGGCGGAGTCGGATTGGCGGTTGGCGGGGAAAATCCCACTGATACCTTTGACATTTATCCTAATGCTTTAGATCCTTCGTGGATAGTTTCCAGCCGAGGTGATATTAATCCTTTGGGTGAAGTTCCGGACTCGCCCCGATTAACCAAAACTACCGGATTAAATCCTGATGAAGAATATGCCTTATATGTTCAAAGTAAATACGAGGAAGGCAGTAATGCTTTTAGGGAAATATCAATGGCTACCGGCGCTGATCTTATGGATTTAAAACTTTGGCCGCAAGGCAATTTGCCATTGCCGGTCTATTTTCAGCAGACCGAGTTTGCTAAAATTATCCAACGAGACATCGATGATTATATAATGGTGCTTGGAACTTCGCCCGGCGGCAATCAGGCGGCAGTCGCTCGTTCTCGGAGTCTCTATTGGTGGGAGCCGACTTTATATTATTCTGATTTTGCCGCCGCCGGAGAGTGGGATGCCTCAACCGGCTTTTTAACAGCCTTACCCAATGAAGATACCGGGATTTTTGATATGTTCTATTTAGGCACAAGCGGCGGTGCCACCAATACCGGCCACGCCACCATGCGGATTGACGGTTTTGACTGGATGAGCTTGTCAGCCGGGCAAAATTCCGGTAATATGGCGACAATTGAAATCGAAAAACCGGCAACCGGCTGGAATGAACTAAAGCTAAATGTTGATCAAGTTTCAGCTCTTGATACTTTGAAATTGGAAATTCTTGATCCAACCAACAATCCAATTGCCGGTTTTACTCAAGCTCAAGCCGACGCGATTACATCCGCGGGAACCGCCGTCACTGCCAGTTGGGGCGGCGATACTTCGCTCCAAACAATAAACAGCAACATCAAACTTAAGTTTTATTTTGAAAAAACGGCCACCGCTCCACGACTTTATCAATATGAGCTGACAAGTAATTCCAATCCGACTGCTACCAATCTGCAAGTCGACGGGCGGACAAATCCCGCTGGGGTTGGTCTTACTCCGACAATGTCTTGGACTTTTAATGATGTTGACACCGGTGACAGCCAAAGCGCCTATCAAATTCAAGTCTCGTCAACGAAAGCTAACCTCGAAGCCGGAGTAGCTGATCTATGGGATACCAATAAAACCACCAGTAACAGTGCAAATATTCTCTACGGCGGAGTAGCTTTAACAGAGGAGACTGTTTACTGGTGGCGCTCGCGTCTATGGGACCAATCCGATAATATTGGTTCCTACGCAGATTCCCAGACCTTTGCCACCGCCGGCCCCGCAGGTGGCGGCGGTAGCGTCCGCAGTGAAACCGAATATCTCGACCGGGAGACTGTAACTCAAACCACAGAATACCTTACCAATACTCTTACCAGCTATTTAGCCAAACTTCTACCTTACGGTGAGGAAATTGCCAAAGAAAAAATGGTTGAAAAAGAAATTGAAAAAGTCGTCAAAGATCCGACTAAAACGATTGAATTTGTTGATCGTCCTTTTGGGATACCAAAACCAGTGGCTTATCCGCTAATGAGTATGAGCGTTCTTTTAAATCTAGTTTGGATTTTGAGGATCGTTGTTACTAAAGCCGCTCCTTTTATCCCTTAATATGATATTTATACAACACAGCTTTATATAGCAGCTTTCTTTAAAACATCAGATGTTCTAAAATAAGGTTGTGAAATCTTTTTTGCAAAGCCGGCCATGGGTAGAATTTAAATCCTCTCAAGGATGGCAGATCTTTCAAGCGGGCGAGGTTTTTATTTTAAAAAAACCTTTATCTTTGGGACTTTCTTTTTTATATTCACCGGAGGTGGAATTTGCTGCTATTAAAAATTTAGAAAATTTATTAGAAAATATAAAAAAAATATCCGAAAAAAATCACACCATATTTTACAGATTAGAAATACTCGACGAAAATACTCCAAAAATTGGAGCAAAAGTCATTGAAAAATTAAAAGCTGCCGGCTTTATCAAAGCTTTTGAAGAAGTCCAGCCAGAGTGGCGGCAGATAATAGATATTTCTCAATCAGAAGATGAGATTCTGTCTCAAATGAAATCCAAAGGCCGCTACAATATTAAAGTCGCCCAAAAGCATGGGGTTGAAGTTACTTCCTGCCCGATGGAGCGATTAAATGATGGTGTTGAAGTTTTTTACCAGATGCAGCAGGCAATCGTCCAAAGACAGAAATTTTCCACCAGAGAGAAAAATTATTTTCTTGCTTTAGTAAAAATGCTCTATGAAAATAATTTTGGCCAATTGCTTATCGCCCGATTTAAAGGTATACCGGTAGCGGCGATTATTATTAGTTTTTTTCAAGATATTGCCAGTTATTTATACGGAGCATCTCTGCGAGAGCATCGTCAGCTGATGGCGCCGTATTTACTCCATTTTGAGGCAATAAAAATTGCTAAAGAAAAAGGCTGTCGCTATTACGATTTGTTAGCGATTGCACCACAAGGAGAAGAAATCAATCATAAATATGAAAATTTGACCCGTTTCAAAGAGCAATTTGGCGGCCGTAAAGTCCATCTTATCGGTAGTTGGGATTTAATTTATAGACCTTTTTGGTATAAGGTATTTAAAATCGCCGAAAGATTTCGGCGAAAATGATCAATTTTCAATTTTGCAATTTACAATCAATTATCAATAATTCAATTTTCCAAACATTAAAAATTGGAAATTCAATGAAAATTGAAAATTAGAAATTGAAAATTAAATTATGAAGGATTATCTACGCAAAATTTTACCTGCTTCAATTATCCTCTGGACCCATAAACTCCGGGGGATTTTGGCAGCCGTATTTTTTCGATTTCCCGGCCGAAAACTGAAAATTATCGGCGTTACCGGCACTAACGGTAAGACCACTACCTGCAATATGATCGCTGAAATTCTTAAGACTGCCAATTACCGGGTGGGAATGGCGACGACGATCAATTTTGCAATCGATAAAAAAGAATGGGTCAATAAGACGAAAATGACCACCCTTTCGCCTTTTGCTTTGCAGAAATTCTTAAGCAATTGTCTAAAAGCTGGTTGTCATTGGGTAGTCTTAGAAACTACTTCCCACGCAATCGCTCAATACCGGAACTTCGGAATTGATTACAAAATCGCGATTTTGACTAATATTACCCATGACCACCTTGATTATCATAAAACTTATGAAGAATACCGCGATACTAAAGCAAAACTTTTTTCCTCCGGCGAGACGATTAATATTTTAAACCGCGACGATAAATCAGTGGAATTTTTTGAAAAATTGCCGGCGCAGCAAACAATCACCTATGGCACAGAAGTCCCGGAAAACAAGCGTCAGCGAAAACCGGAAGTTTTGGCTAAAAAAATTATTTTAGAGCCAGCCAGTTCTTTGTTCACGGTGATAACGCCGATTGGTCAGGTGGCAATTGAGTTAAAACTGCCGGGCAAATTTAATATTTATAATGCTTTGGCAGCAATTTCAGCGGCAGTGGCTTTGCGGATCCATTTAGATGTCGCCAAAACCGCTTTGGAAAAAATTACCAATATTCCGGGGAGAATGGAAAAAGTCGAATTAGGCCAATCATTTACCGTGTTGGTAGATTATGCTCATACGTCTGATGCTCTGGAAAAAATTTATGAGACGCTCAAACTTTCTAAAAGAGGCCGGCTGATTTCGGTTTTGGGCGCCTGCGGCGACCGCGATCGCTCAAAGCGGCCGATTTTGGGGGCGCTGGCCGGCCGGTTTGCCGATATTGTGATCATTACCAATGAAGACCCCTATACCGAAGATCCGGTAAAAATTATTGAAGAAGTTGCCGCCGGGGTGCCGCGGGGAGCTCAAAAACCCAATTTAAAAATTGAAGGTAAAAATTTCTTCAAAGTCCTCGACCGGCGCGAGGCAATTGAAAAAGCCATTGAAATGGCTCAAAAAGACGATATTGTCCTTTTAACCGGCAAAGGAGCCGAAGAGTGTATAGTTCAGGGTTCTCAAAAAATCCCCTGGTCGGATCGGAAAGTGGCAAGGGAACTGATTTTACAAAGGATGGAAATGTAAGAGAGCAGAGATGAGAAATGAGAGATGAGAAATTCCAAAAACCGCCCTATATGGGGCGGTTTTTGGTACTTGAAATTTGAAAAATTAAGAGAAATTTGAAGAAAGCAATAGAAGTACTAAAAAACAGGAAATAGCATTCGTGTAAAACCAACGATCGCGGAAATATGGGTATAAATTGAACCTGTAAAGTTGATAATGTAAAAAAGGATCAAATAGAGCCATTTATGCTATAATCCAATTATGATAAAGAACAGATTAGTCTTAATTGACGCTTTTGCCCTAATTCATCGGGCTTTTCATGCTTTGCCGTCGCTTTCGAGTAAAGATGGTCAGCAGGTCAATGCGGTTTATGGTTTTACTTCAGCTTTACTTTCAGCCATCAAAGAGCTTGAGCCCGAATATTTGGCCGTTGGTTTTGATTTGCCCGGACTAACCAAACGACACAAAGAATTCAAAGACTACAAAGCCCATCGACCAGCAACGCCCGATGAATTAAAATCGCAGATTCCCTATATTAAGGAAATTTTGCAGGCGATGAATATTCCCATTGTCGCGGCTGAAGGATATGAGGGAGAAGATGTCATCGCGACGATAATAGCTAGTTGCAAACAGCAAACAGCTGACAGCTTAAAATTCAAAAAGCCGTTAGCCGTTAGCCGTGAGCCGTTAGCTATTCTCGAATCTATTATAGTTACCGGGGATATGGACGCCTTGCAGCTAGTGGATGAAAATACCAAAGTTTATTCGATAAGTCGGGGCATCAATCAGGCGGAGATGTATGATGAAAAAAAAGTCCGCGAGCGCTATGGTTTGGAGCCAAAGCAGCTCATAGATTATAAGGCCCTTCGCGGTGATCCAAGTGATAATATTCCGGGAGTAAAAGGAATCGGTGAAAAGACTGCGGCACATTTGGTTAGAGAATATGGGACATTGGAAAAATTATATCGAAAAATGCAAAATGCAAATCTCAAATCTCAAAGTGACAATGAAAAATTTAAAATTAAGTCCCAGAAAACAAGAATATCAGAAAAATTGCAAAAGATATTATTAGAGAACAAAGAACGGGCGTTTTTAAGTCAAAAATTAGCTAAAATTGCCACAAATGTCCCGCTGGGATTTGATTTAGAATCTGCTCGGCTTCACGATTTCGACCAAGCAAAAATCATTGGGCTTTTTGAAAAATTCGGCTTTAAATCTTTAATATCTCGCCTGCCAAAGGCGGACTCGTCCCAAAACCAGCCCACATTGCTTTAAAAAACGAAAGCCCCGGCGGTGAGGCACGGGGCGAGTTGGGACAGTTCGATCGATTTTTGCTTTTGAGGGCATCTAGGCCTTTTTGGGGGTGATAGCGAAGACAATCTTGACCGAAGCAATTTGATCCTTCCCCAAGTAAACCAACCCTCTGACGACACCGTGTTTTGGTCGGAGTCTTTCCAGCTGAACAAGCAGAGTGGGCGTATCGGTCTGATCGAGGGGCTTTCGGAATTTCGCTTCTACAGTTCTTAGGAGAAAAAGGGAATCCAAGAGCTCGGGTCGGCCGGCAACCAAGCAAATCGCTGTTTGGGCGAGTGCCTCAATCACGAGACAGCCTGGAGTTACCGGTTGGCCGGGGAAGTGATCGGATAGAACCAGAGTTCTTCCGGCGAGTGGCAACATCTGGGCAGTCGCACGGTCTTTATCAATGACAGCGCCATCAATTAGTCGGATGCCAGGCCCATGGGGGAGGCAATCAGCGGCTGCGACCATCTCGACCAATTTTACGTCAGATTCCATGGGTTTATCCCCCTTTGTAACTTAGATTGAAATCGTGTTATATTTTATTTTATCATCAGCATAAATAAAAGTCAACCAAAATGATACTTTTTTTTTACGGCGAAGATACATCCCCGCCGATGCCGGGGAAATCCCAAATCCTAAATCAGAAATCCTAAATTATAGAAAAATTTTTGAATTTTAAATTTTGAGTTTATAATTTGTTTAGGATTTAGAAATTAGAAATTAGAATTTATGCAATGATACTTTTCTTTTACGGCGAGGACACTTATCGCCTCAAACAAAAAATACGGGCTTTAAAGGAAAAATTTATTTCCGCTTCTTTAGGTGATACTAATTTGGCCATATTGGACGGAAAAACGGCTACCTTTGAGGAAATTGTTCGGCAGGTTTTGGCGATGCCTTTTTTAGCCAAAAAACGGCTGGTAATTATCGAAAATTTCCTTAAAAATGCTCCCAAAGAAACAATTGACCAAACAAATCTTTTTTTAAAAAAAGTCCCCCAAACCACAGTTTTGGTTTTTTCAGAAGAAGGCGTCCCTGACCGGCGAACGAGCATTTTTCGAAAGCTCAATCAGCCAGGGCAAGCGCAGGAGTTTGCCTTACTCGAAGGAGAGCAATTAAAGCGCTGGATTAGAAAAACCGTTGAAGACCGTCAAGGGGTAATCGAAAGCGAGGCATTGAATATATTAATTGAATATCTCGGCAGTGATCTTTGGCGGACAAGCAACGAAATTGATAAACTGCTCGCTTACAACCGAAAGATCAGCCGGCAAAATATCGAGCTGTTAGTCAAACCAGAAATTGAAGCTAACATCTTTATTTTGATTGAAGCGATAGCTGCCAAGAATCTATCCGGAGCTATCTGCGAACTTTATCGGTTATTAAATACTGGTCAAAACGAACTCTACATTTGGACAATGATAATTTATCAGTTTCGAAATCTTTTAATAATTAAAGATATTTTAGATAAATCGCCCCGGCTTAGTCGCTTTGAGTTAGCGAAAAAAACCGGCCTTCATCCTTATGTGGTTCAAAAAACCGCAAGTTTTGCTGGCAAATATGAGCTTTCAGAGCTGAAAGCCATCTATCAAAAGATGCTTGATTTTGAGATTAAAATTAAAACTGGTAAAATAGAAGCAAGGGTCGCTTTAGAGCTATTTATTTTTGGATTATGTCGTAATGTTATTCAGCGGAATAGAACATTAGTTGATAATAGAAGAATCGGTTAATTTCATATTCTAATCAAGTGAGGGGAAATGACCACCTGGAAATTTCTAAAGATGATTGGTCGGGAAGTCGGGGTTTATAAACGAAAACTCCTCTTTTTTAGTTTGCTTATTGGTTTAGGTATTGCCGTTTACTTTGCTTGGCAAAATTGGGGAGCGGTCCAAGCCAGCATCCAATATGGAGCGAAAATCCCGATTAAAGCCGAAAATCAAATTTTGATGGATGTTAAAGTCTCCGAAAATGGTGAGATTTATATAAACGAGCAAAAGAAAAAGGGTTTAATCAAATATTATCAAGAATATGATGAATTAAGAATCCTAGTTTTTGATAATCCCGGAGAGTTTATCGCCTATTTTCAGGCGACTGTCCACCTGCCAGAACCAGTCAGCCAAGACCAAATCCAGCCAATTATTTACGCGGTTCACGGCGTCGGTTTTAAACGGGCTGACTTGGTTGATCCGCAAACAATTATTTATGAGGCAACTGACATTTCTCCCCAAGCAACTTTATCAATTGTCGCCAATTTGCCAAAAGGTTTAGTCCAGCCAAATTTTTTACAAAAAATCGAATATTTTTTGACCAATTTGCCAGTAAAAAATTGGTTGATGCTGGCGATTATTTTACCATCGATAGTCTTAATAATAATGGTTTTTATGCTTTTAAAACAACGGCTGGGGCTGATTTTTTCGTTTAAAGAAAGATTAGACATTCCACCAGAGGGGGTTTCTCCGGCAGTAGCGGGAGTATTAATTGACGGCACCTGCGGTGCTCGAGAGGTGGCGGCAACTCTGATTGATTTAGGCAGACGCGGTTATATTTCCATTATTAATAAAGGCAAAGGGCGATTTTCTTTTGGCATGCGCAAAGGAGGCGATATTAGTACCATGCCCTCTCTTCAGCCTTTTGAACGGGCATTGCTGGAGAAGATTTTTTTACCCAAAGGTTATCGGAGCACCTTAGAAGATGTTGAGATGAGAATTGGCCGTCACATTTTTTCGCGGCGGATTGCCCAATTTTATCTTGAGATCTATAATCAGGCGACCAGAGACGGCTATTTTATTAAAAATCCAGCGCGAATCCATTTAATCTATAAGGTTTTGGGAGTAATATTATTTTTTATTTGTTTCGGATTTTTTCTTTTAGGGGCAGGCGTTGGTGCTGATCCCAAATATGGGCTTTTATTTTGGGTTGGCGGGATGGTGGCGGCTTTGGTGATGATTAGAATTGCTCCATTTATGCCGGCTCGAAGTTCTAGAGGCAATCAGGCGTTAAAAAAATGGTTGGGTTTTCGCAAGTACTTAAGAAAAAGAGCCAGAAAATTAGATGATACTACTGAGAGGAAATTTGAGGCCTATCTTCCTTACGCGATTGTTATGGGATCAGAAGTTGAATGGCTCAAGCGTTTTGGCCATCAGCGTTTTCGCCAGCCCGACTGGTATGACACCTCGGAATGGGGGGTGACTTTAGAGGGCTTTGCCAATCAGCTTTTCCCCTTAATCGGCTATGTTGCTCATAATTTAGCCCGCGCCCACGAACCGAGCGTGGAATAAATAGTGACAAGATAATGTGAAATGGGAGATGAAAGTTGAGTCTTTGGCGGAAAGCCGAGACATACAAATAATTTAATCAATCTTTAGGACTTTAGAACTAGAACTTTCAGAAATTTCAATTATTTCTACTCGAGCGGATTTAGTAGAAATTACAAAATTAAATTAAATTAAATTAACAAGCGATACTGATAACTAATAACTAACCTCCGGTACTATACCCCACAAGGAGGCCGGCCAAAAAGTAACCCAGGCCTTGCCGATAAGATCGCGTTCCGGTGCGCTCCCCCAAATCCGCGAGTCCGAGGAATTTTGGCGGTTATCACCCATTAAAAAAAAGTCGCCGGCGCCTAAAATCCGAGAAAGATTAGGAGCGGTTTGGGTGCCAGCGGGCAGATATTCTTCTTTTAATAATTGGTCGTTAATAAAGATTTGATTGTCTTTGATAGCGATTTTTTCACCCGGGAGCCCTATAATTCTTTTAATATATTTTTTATGTTCCGGGTCGCCGGGAAATTTCAAAACCACCACGTCGCCCCTCCCCGGAGTGCCGAAATTATACTGCCAGCGGTTGACAATAATTGATTGACCGGAGAAAAAATTCGGTTCCATGCTCTGACCGTCTACTATATATATAGTCCCGACAAAAAAATGGACCAAAGTCCCTAAAACAATTAAGACAACTAGCCATTTGGTTAGCTCATAAAGACAGCCGGTGGAGTAGTAAAACTTTTGTTTACGGGAAAGTTTGGGCACCGGCGGGGTAGCTACTTCGTTTTCCTCCGGTTTCTCGGTTTGTTTTTTATCTTGGTCCATTTTAAAAACTTAAAAGTAAAAAGCAAAAGTTAAAGCAACTATTTTAAAGATAAGAGATTGAACTACTTTTTCTTACTTGTAGATTTCGGTATTTCTTTGATGCTTTTAGTTGAAGTTTTTAGTTTTTCGTTTTGAGTTTTCACTTTTTGGGGTTGTCCGATCTTTTCCCGCCTCGGCTCGCCGAGAGCGAGACGGATTGTTAATTTTGATTTTAATCGTGCGGCTTTATTTTTGTGGATAAGATGGGTTTTGGCGGCTTTGTCGATTAAAGAAATCGTCTTGGGTAAAGTTTTGGGAGTGACAGTTTTGATGGCTTTTTTCAAAGCAATCTCTTGTCGGCGATTTTCCTGCCGGCGTCTTTGGGATACTTTTAATGATTTTTTAACAGATTTGGTGATGGGCATATAACTCCTTTCAGTCGTAAATCCGAAATTCGAAATCCTAAATTCTAAACAAATTATTAATTCTAAATTCAAAAAATCCAAAAACAGGACTCTGTTTT
>ERZ1292629.2275-Hain-H43-01um-R1-2275-length-16526-cov-5_pt2 | contig 13197 bp, 15 predicted proteins | sample MGYA00564399_ERZ1292629 | MGnify/ENA primary metagenome ERZ1292629 (study PRJEB36523, sample SAMEA6512636) | groundwater metagenome | collected 2019-01-08 | study: AquaDiva: Metagenomics assemblies of 32 groundwater samples | reverse complement strand
TTTAAAGTTTTTTATATTAAAAACACCCAAGAACGTTGCAGCTACAACGTGCGTCGTTCAATAAAATTGAACGCCCCAAACCAAAACTAGTATACTTCCGAACAGAGATTATTTTTATAAAGTTTATCTTACAATTGTCTCTTCTTTATCAGCACCAACAGAAACAACAGAGACCTTACCGCCTGTAAAAGTTTCAAAATCTCCAATAGCTTGTCTCAGACTTACAGGCAATTTAACATAACTTCTAACTCCTTTTATGTTTCCATATCCTCCATATGATTGATAAGTCGGACTAACCTCTCTCAACAACTTTTCATCTCTAGAGAAATTCTCAACTGTTCCATTTCCATTTTTATAACCATAACATAATTTGAATTGCCTAACTCCAGATATAGAATCTGGTTTGGTTAAAATCATAAGAGGACCATTAATTCCAACTGCATATTTGGCAATAACAGCATCAGTCCATCCAGTTCTTCTAGGACGTCCTGTTGTTGCACCATATTCCCCAGCAGCTAACCTAATACCTACTCCCTGTATAAATTCATCATTTGAGTTTATCATTTCTAATATTCTTGAATCGTTCCTGTCATATCTAACTCCTTTCTCTGTTACTTGATGGGGTATGCTATACTGAGTTAACTCATCACTTTTTGTATGCCCATCTTCAGCACAGTAAGACTCTGATATTCTACCACCAAGTTCAGTGGGAAAAGGTCCAGCACCTACTCTTGTCATAAAAGGAAATTTAACAATTCCTAATGGCAAATCAACCATTTTTGCAGATATACCAACACCACTAGCAGTTCCATTCAAGGAACAATCAGAAGAGGTAACATAAGGATAAGTTCCATGTTCTATGCTCAAGAGTAAACCCTGTGCCCCTTCCAATAATATTTTCTTGCCTTCTCTCATAAATCTATGCATCTCAGAAACAGTATCTCTAACAAATGGCCTGATTCTTTCAGCGAAGGGTATTAATGCGTCTATAACTTCATCTGTGTTTATGGTTTGTTCGGGGTATGTTTCTTTTATTCTATCAATTTTTTTGGATAATTTGTCTCTATCAAATAAATCTCCTATAAGTATTCCTCTTCTCGCAACTTTATCTGTATAACAAGGCCCAATTCCTCTACCAGTAGACCCAATACCTTCTCCTTTCTGGGACTGATGTTTAGCCTTATCCCTATTAATATGGTACGACATAATAACATTTGCATCTTTACTTATCATTAAATTATTGTAAGTGATTCTTTCAGCATCAAGTTCATCGAGTTCTTGAGATAAAGCAGGAAGATATATTATCATTCCATTGCCTAAGACTGTAAATTGTCCCCGAGAATCATTTAATATTCCTGCAGGCATTAAGTGGAAAATTTTTTCTTTTCCGTTTACTACAACTGTATGCCCAGCATTATTTCCTCCAGTTCCTCTTGCTGTAACATCTGCCCATTGTGAAGCAAAATAGTCGGAAAATTTACCTTTTCCAGTATCTCCCCACTGGTTACAGATTATTGCTATAGTTTGGACGCCCTTAATTAAGTCATCTAATCCCATTTTAATTATCCTTCCTATAATTAGGCGAATCTTTAGTTATTTTTATATCATGCGGATGTGACTCCAAAAATCCTGCAGAAGTTATTCTGTCAAAATCTCCCTTTTCTCTAAGTTCTTCAATTGAAGCTGCACCAACATAACCCATTCCTCTTCGCAAACCGCCAACATATTGAAATAGAACATCTCCTAATCTTCCTTTATATGGAACTAATCCTTCAATTCCTTCTGGTATGAGTTGATTCTTTCCAGTTTGTTTTTGTAAATATCTTTCTCTTGAACTTCTGCTTGTTTCCATTGCTCCTATTGAACCCATGCCCCTGTAACTCTTCCATTGACGTCCTTCTACAAAAACAATCTCTCCAGGTGCTTCTTCTGTCCCAGCTAGCATATTTCCCATCATTACAGAATGTGCTCCAGCAGCAATAGCTAATGGTATGTCTCCTGAGCTTCTAAAACCCCCATCAGCACATATAGGAATGTCATACCCTTTAATTGCTTTAGTACAATCATAAACTGCAGATACCTGTGGTCTTCCTATTCCTGCTATAATCCTTGTTGTACAAATAGACCCAGGGCCTTGTCCAACTTTTATTCCATCTGCTCCAGCACCAGCCAGTCTTTTAGCAGACTCACCAATAGAAACATTTCCAACAACAACATCCAAGGAATAATTCCTCTTTATTTCTTTTAATGTATCTATAACTGCTCTGGAATCTCCGTGTGCTGTATCTATAACAATAACATCTACATTTTTACTGGATAATCTAGCAACTCTCTCTAATGCTTCTTCTCCAGTACCAACAGCTGCTGCTACTCTTAATTGTCCTTTATTATCAACATTATAAGTTTCTGCACTTCTTGTTTTTATTCTCTTAACATCGCTAAAGACATACATACCAGATATTTCACCATTGTTTTTAATTAATGGAAGGATTTTCTTTTTTTCTCTGCGCATTAAGTCATAGGCACTATCGATAGATGTTCCTTCTGGAGCTGTTAAAAGTTCAGTTGACATTACATTTCTTACACTTAAGGAAGAATCTTCACAAAATTCAAAATCATTTCCGGTAATTATTCCAGCTAGTCTTCCATCCTTATTTAAAACAGGAAAACTATGAAATGTATAGCCCTTGGATTTCCTTTTTGAAAGAACTGAAGAGATTTGCTCGTCTTCATAAACACAGATTGGTTTTTCTATCAAACCATTTAAATGATGTTTTACTCTTGCTATGTGAAAGGCTTGGTCTTCAGAACTAAGACCTCTGTGTATTACTCCTATGCCCCCTAATTTAGCAAGTTCTATTGCTAGTTTATATTCGGTAACTGTGTCCATTGCAGCACTAACAATAGGTATTTTCAGACCAACGTTCCTAGAGAATTTTGATTCTATACTAACATTATCTGGCATAACTTCTGCATAACCTGTTCTTAATCTAACATCATCAAATGTTAATGCTAAACCTTCTTCTTTGGCTTTTTCAAGAACTAATTTATTTCTCATGCAGAAAAATAAAAAACATAGTTTTTAATAATTATTGTGATAAAAAGCCCATACAAACTTTGCAAAAATTAGAGGTGCTTTGGCAGATGCTTAAGAAAAATATAAATTTCCTACACCTGAACATCAGAGCGTAATCCAATAGAATCTTTTTCTTCACTAAGAATTGGATTGGCAACCTGCTCAATAAAATCATCTACTTGTTGAGGAGCTCTTCCTACAAATTTTTTTACATCAACTGCAGCATCTAAATTTGCTCTAGACATCCCCATTCTTGGGTCTGTTGCTAACATCTCTAAAAGAAGATTATCTTGTCCTTCTTCTTTTATTCTTCTTGCTGCTTCCTGGGAAATTTCCCTTATCACTTCATGTATTTCTTGTCTGTCTTTTCCTTGTTTAACTGCAGCCATCATAATATTCTCGGTTGCCATAAAAGGTAATTCTAAATCTAAATGTTTTTTAATCATTCTAGGAAAAACAGCTGGTCTTTCCATTACACTCATTGCAAGATTTAGAACTTCATCTGATGCACAAAATGCCTGGGCAACATAATCTCTTCTTGGAGCAGAATCATCAAGTGTTCGTTCTAACCACTGAACCGAGGCAGTCATTCTTGATTCTAATTCACGCGCAAATAAACCTCTGGCTAAACCGCACATTCTTTCCAATCTCATAGGATTTCTTTTATAGGGCATCGCAGAACTTCCAATTTGACTTTTTTCAAAAGGTTCTTCCATTTCTTTTCTATTTTGCATCAATCTTACATCTGTTCCAAACTTATGTGCTGATTCACCTATCCCTGATAATGCTTGCAACACAATAGAATCATATTTTCTAGGATATGTTTGACTGGTTATTACAAAATCTTCATTAAAACCTAATTTCTTTAAAAATCTTTTATTTAATTCTACAACCACGGATTCATCTCCGTTAGCTAGCTCTAAAAAACTTGCCTGGGTTCCTGTAGTTCCCTTTAATCCCCTAAGTCTTTGGCCTTTTTGCAAAGCTTTAATTTGATCATAATCTAGGGCAAATGCATAACCCCACATTGCTGCTCTTTTTCCAAGTGTTGTTGGTTGGGCTGGCTGAAAATGAGTAAATCCTAAAATAGGTAAATCTCTATATCTTCTTGCAAAATCTCCAAATAACCCAATAACATTTACAAGTTTTTTTCTTGTAAGATCTAATGCTTCATACATCTGCATTAATTCTGCATTATCTGTAATATCACAAGAAGTTGCGCCTGCATGAATTATTCCTCTTGCCTCAGGACATTGCTGCCCAAATGCATAAACATGAGACATTACATCATGTCTTGTTTGCTTTTCTCTTTCCTCAGCAACATCATAATTAATATCCATTGCATATTTTTTTAATTGAGCAACTTGTTGGGGAGTAACCCCTGCCAAACCTAATTCACATTGAGCTTCTGCAAGAGCTATCCAACACTTCCTCCAGTTTTGAAACTTAAAATCATCAGAAAAAATAGGGCTCATTTCTTTTCCATATCTGGTTCCTAGCATTGAAGAATATTTTGATCTGTCTTTTGCCATTTTAGATATGGAGAAAACATCTTTCGAGTGTTGCCAATAATGCAATATTATGCTCATTTGCAGCGTCAATAACAAGAGAATCATTTTGAGAACCAGCTGGCCAGACAATTACTTTTACACCTTCTGCCGCAACAACATCAATGCAATCTCTTTGAGGAAAAAAAGCATCTGAAGACATTACAGAACCTTCTAAAGAGTGTCCTTTTTGTTTTGCTTTCTCAATTGCTTGCTCAACAGCTCCAATCCTTTCTTGCTGCCCTGTTCCAACAGCTAAAGCCATTCCATCTCGGACAAAAACAATTCCGTTGCTTCTTATATTAATATTAAGATACCATGCAGTTTGACAGTCATCAAGCAATTTTTCTGGCACAGGAGTTTTTGCAATATGCTCTTTTCCATCCTTATCAATTACCATAGGATCTACTATAAAATCTGCAGGACTTCTAATTCTTGTTAAATAAGGAACTTCAAAAGTTAGGGTTCCATCTACTAAGTTTCTTATATTGTAAAGACCTGTTACATCATCTCCTATAAACTTAGGAATTTTATCGATATTAGCCACTTTTGCAACTCTTATTGCATTATTCAGTTTTTTAGTTCCCTCATTTCTTCTTAAAACTTGTAAAGCACCTTCAGTATAATCAGTAGCAATAGTACACTCTACAAAAGATTCCATAATTGATTCAGCAACGGTTTCGTCAACTGTATAATTAAAACCAACAACAGATCCAAAATGGCTCCTAACATCCCCTCTTTTTGAATCTAAATAAATTAATTGTGTAGTATCTTCTTCTGCCCCCTCTTTAAATCCGCAAGGATTAATGTGCTTCATTGCAACGCAAGCGCGTCTGTTAAAATATTTTAGAATATTCAGGGCCTGGCTCATATCCTGCAAGTTGGTTAATGAAAGCCCGTCTTTTCCGCCTTTTAGCATTTCTATTGCGCCGATAGATAAAGACCTGCCAACTGGTCTGTAAGCTGCAAAAGGCTGATGCGGATTAGTTCCATATCTCAATTTTAAATCAACTGCTTTAAATATATATCTTTGATCACCTAAAACTAACTCTGCTGTCTTTGGAAAATCTGCTTTTATCGCTGTTTTATATGCATTCCTAAATGATGAAACATCTGTTGCCATTTTATTCAGAAAATTGATAAACCTCCCTTACGCCTGAAATGTCTGCACGTTTTAAAAATTCAAAAATTGCAGTTTCATAAATTTGGGTTGTTTCAAAAACTTTTTGTGCTAATCTGAATCTTTCTGAGAAAGTTGTTTGTCCTGAATTGCCCCTAATATTTTTAATGACAAGAGCGTAATCAGCAGGATCACAAACAGCTGCACAGCTTGGAAAATTTTTAGCTCCTGCACGCAGCATTGTTGGCCCGCCAATATCAATATTCCCTCTTGCAGTCTCGAAATTATATGGCTGGCCTGTTTTTTGATCAATTTTGCCTGCAGCAATATCTTCAACAACTTTGCTAAATGGATAAAGATTTACAACAACCATATCAATAAATACGCCGCTCATCTGTGCAAGATATTGCTGATGTGTAGGATTATCTCTTTCTCCCAAAAGTCCTGCGTGAATTTTTGGATGAAGAGTCTTTACTAATCCGCCTTCCATTTCAGGGAAACCAGTATATTGTTCAACTTCTATTAATCTGTCCTTGTTTCCCGAGGATGCAAACATTTCATCAAGTTTTTTATAAGTGCCACCAGTGGACATAAACCTTATATTAGAGCAGGCTGCAATTAAATCAGGAACAAAAGTTTCCAATCCTGTTTTATCAAAAACACTGATTAAAATATTTCTAACTGGAATTCTATCATTTACTTTTCCTTTTAATTCTCTGATTGTCATTTTAAACCAAAAGTCCTTCTGCTGCAAGCGCTTCCAGAACTACTTGTTTTCTAGGTTTAGTTGTAATTTGCATTTGAGTTCCTGTAATTGCTTCTCTTATATTTCCGTATTTAACTATCCCATCAATTAGTACTTCGTCTGGCATTTGATATCTTGCAAGCGCTGCCTTGTCTTTGTGTAAACCCAGCTTTTCTATGTAATCTCTAAAGTGCTGTTTATCATCTTGAACAACTGTAAATTCATTCTTAGCCTGATTAAATTTATATTCACTAACACTCCAAAATCTTGAAGAATCAGGAGTTACGCACTCGTCAATTAATACAAGCCTTCCGTCTGGGAGATAACCAAACTCCCATTTTGTATCTGCTAATAAATGCCCTTTTTGTCGGAGGTCAGAGTGAATTGCCTGATACAATCTTAATGATATTTCTTGTAAAGCATCTATGTCTTCTGGTCTTCTTAATCCAAATGCTTGGTAATTTTTTCTTATTACATCCAAGGCCAGTTTTGGATCATCCTCTTCTGGGTCTATTCCTGCAAATTCTGGAATTGAAAAATCTTTTGCCTGGCCTTTTGCAGTTGGCGTAAAAATAACTCGGTCTAACATTTCATTTTTTTTATATCCTGGTCTTAGCCAAACTCCGCAAAAGTCTGTTCCTTCTTCAGGACCATTTGCTTGTTCATAAGCTTTCCAGCCAGAACCTGTTAAATATTTTCTAAATACCATTTCAACTAAGATTGGTTTTGCTTTTTCTGTTAGCCAGGCATTTGGTCCTAGTGTTCTTGAAAGGTGGTTTGGAATAATTCCCTGTGTTTGTTTAAAATAAAAAGCAGAAATTGCATCAAGATTTTCTCCTTTTCCGTATACCTGTCTTGCTTGAACAACATCGTGTGTTGAAAGATTATCGCTTGAAACTAAAAGCAGTCTGTCTTGTCCAACATCATAAACCGTTCTTACTTTTCCCATTTTAGGGGGTGCAATTACTTTTACCTCTGGCCAGACCTCTCTTTTTAATGTATTTTCTAAAACTTCTTTGTTAATTTTGCTTCTATCTATTGGCATTTTTATCTTCCAGTAATTTCTTTTCTTAATTTTATATCAGCTTCAGTCAACTCTGCTTCTTTTTTTATATTTTCTTTTAAAATTGCTTCTGCATATGCAGGATTTACATAAGAAAACATCTGTGCAATAAATCTTGCAACATTTGCCGGATTGTAAATAGTTGCATTAGAACTCATTTTGGGATTTGTTAAACAAGTTAAATTCGGCGCATCTGGCGGGCAACTTATAACAGGCCTCAGTGAATGATAAGAAACCGTTCCGGATGAAGCATCAGTCATTCCTGCAGCAGAAATATATACCAATGGCCCTTTCATACTATCATATTCCTTAATAATTTTTATTATTTTATCTGGTTGTTTATGAGCAGAGGCAAATCTTACATCAAAAGGTATACTATATTTTCTTAATGCATCAACAATTCTTCTGATGTGAGCCTCATCACTATCAGAACCAGCAACGATAACTACTGCACCTAAGCCTTTTTCAACCTGATCTCTGAATGACATTGAAATTATTACAAAACGCACTTTAAAAAGAGTTTATATTATTGAATATAGCATATTAAATTATATAACTGAAAAAGTAGCGCCCCACACTGAAATCATAGATTTCATGAAAATCATTGACTAAAAGTCAACGCCCCAACCGGGAGTCGAACCCGGATCGCATCCGCGACAGGGATGAGTCATAGCCGTTAGACCATTGAGGCATAGAATACCTTATTGCAATTTATTTTTAAAGGTTGCTATATAAAAGATTAAAAAGAAAAAAAGATTGACATATATATGATTGGCAGGAGGTTAATAAGTTATCTTCTGAACGACCCTTTTGGGGAATCATGTCTTCTTGCAGGAGGATATTTTGCCAACACCTCTAATGCCGAATTAGCGTATCCTTTCACTATAGTTGGAATTTATGGAATTTATCATACAGCAAGAATGGCTCTCAATAGAAAAAAATTAAGTGGGCATATAGAACAGCATGGATTAAGCAGAAAAATAATAGAGAAATTTTCAGAAAATTCCTGGTGTTCTAACAGAGTGGCAAGAGCTTATGCTTTCGGATTGAAAAGATATTCTGAATTTAGAGATATATTCACGAGATATCCTGCAAAATATTATATAAGAAAACAGACTAAAGATTTACTTAAAAAATTAGAGACTATTCTTTAAGATTTTTATCCCAGCTTAGATGCCTTATTAAAGTGTATATGACAGATATTAGGAGATAAATTGGTATGATATAAATTGCAAGGATGGTGAAGAAAGGCTCGTCAATACCTGAAAATTTATATACAAGATTATGGATAATTATCGAAAGAGCCCAGATTATAATCACATAAAGGGATTTCTTGATATGCAGAAGAAATAACTTATCGGCATTATTTTTTTCTCTTATTTTGTTCTGATTATTTTGATTTTTTGACTTCAATCTTCTTTTTGCCATTCATGTACCTCCATAAAACTTTCGGAATTTTAATTGAACCATCTTTTTGCTGGTTGTTTTCCATTATTGCAACCAATGCCCTTGATGTCGCAATAACAGTGTTGTTGAGAGTATGCGCGAAATACCTGTTCTTGCCATCATCTATTTTTATATTTAATCTTCTTGCCTGGGCTTCCTCCATATTGGTAAGGGAAGTGACTTCAAAATATTTTTTCTGCCTTGGGCTCCACGCTTCTATATCACAGCCTTTTGCTTTTAGGTCAGCGAGATCACCAGAACATGATTCGATTACTCTTATTGGAACTCCCAAAGCCTTGAATATATCTGTGGAATATTTCAGCATCTTGTCATACCATTTATATGATTCAGAGGGCTCGCATATGACTATCATTTCCTGCTTGTTGAACTGATGTGTCCGAAATATTCCCTTTTCATCTATTCCATGGCTTCCTATTTCCCTTCTGAAACACATGCTGTATGAAGTTTGCTTAATCGGCAGTTCGCTTTTTGGCAGAGTTTTGTTTATGAACTGTCCTATCAGAGGATGCTCTGAAGTTGCTATTAAATAAAGGTCTTCGCCTTCTATCTTATAAGACATTATGTTTATTTCTTCATTTGAATATACTCCCTCAAGAATCTCCTTTTTTATCATTAGGGGAGTTTCAATATATTGAAAATCTTCTTTTACCATATAATCTCTTGCGAAATTTATGAGGGCTGCATTCAAAAGGGCTAAATTTCCTTTCATATAGTAAAATCCTTTTCCTGAAACTTCGGCAGATGTATCAAAATCAAGAATTCCCATTTTTTCTCCAAGTTCAACATGGCTCTTGACGTCAAACTTTAATGTTTTTGGCTTTCCTATGACTTTCCTGACAACATTCTGGGAAGCATCTTTTCCTATCGGAACAGATTTATGGATTATATTTGGAATTTTATACATTAATCTTCGAATTTTTTCCTCAAGGGCTTTCCGATTTTCCTGTATTTTTGCTATTTCTTCCGGAATAGACTGGGCTTTTTTTATCAACTCTGCAGCTTTCTTTTCATCTTTTTTTTTCTTTGTCTGGTTTATTTCCTCTGAAATCTTGTTTCTTTCGCTTCTTAGGTTATCTTCCTTATATCGTAAATTTCTCCATTCAGAATCAAATTTCTTGACTTCATCAACAAAAGGAAGTTTTTCGTTTTGGAATTTTTTCTTTATGTTCTCTTTTACAACTTCTGGATTTTCCCTTATTAATTTTATATCAATCATATAAGAAATTAGAAAGAATTCTATTTAAATTTATTGAAACATTTAAAAATAACATGCTCCAATTATATCAATGGCAGAAGTGGCAGAAGGATTGGTGGCAGATTTAATTGAGGCTTACAAGGGTTTTTTGGCTAATCTTCCCTCATGGGCTCAGCATTTTGTGGAGCTATTATTGCTTGTTATTCTGGTGGTGGCTTACTGCATATTTATATGGAAGCTTTATAGATTCATATCAAGAAAAAACTTTTTCGGATTAAATCTTAACAAATATAACAAATCAAATCATCCTCTTACAGAAAAGATAATTGCAGGAGCCCTGTATTTTTTGGAATATATAATAATTCTTCCTTTTCTTATATTCTTCTGGTTTGCAATATTCACATTTTTCCTCGTATTATTTACAAACAACATAGAAGTAAACACCATTCTGGTAATAGCGGCTGTTATTATTGCCGGCATAAGAATGGTCGCTTATTATAAGGAAGACTTGTCAAAAGAACTGGCAAAACTTCTTCCATTTAACCTTCTTGCAATTGCAATGATTACTCCCGGATTCTTTAATCTGGAGAGGGTGATTGAAAACTTCTCTAAAATATCCATTTTCTTTAATGAAATAATTATTTATCTTCTGTTTATAGTATGCTTGGAAATAATCCTAAGGTTCCTGGATTTTATATTTTCTTTATTCGGGCTGGAAGAAGAAGGAGAGGAGAAAGAAGCCTGATTATATGGTAAGATTTTTAAACTATTTTTAAAGTATATTTCTATGCCAAAAGTTCGTATCAAGTTAAACAGCACAAGCATAGAAATGCTCAATGCTATCTGTGAGTCTATTAAGGAAATAGCCCAGAAATCAGGCATTGCAATCTCAGGGCCTGTCCCTCTTCCAACGCAAAGGCTGAAAATAACAACAAGAAAATCTCCCTGCGGAAATGGAACAGCAACATTTGACAATTTTGAGATGAGAATCCACAAGAGGCTGATTGATCTTCCTGCAAATGAAAAGGTTCTTCATCATATAATGAAGATGCAGATTCCAAAATCCGTGAACATAAAGATAGAGATGAAGGATTAATTTTTCTAGCTGAGAAGGCGCTGGCGAGAACTTAAGCTTTAAAACCTGAAGATTTCTCATATTTTCAAGCCCGTATCGCATAATGGTCGTGCAATAGCTTGGAGAGCTATGCCCTTCGGGGCTTCCAGGTTCGATTCCTGGTGCGGGCGTTTTTTCATAAGATTTATAAATCACAATATTAATGAGAAAATATGGAATATGAAGCAAAAAATGGCACTAATGAAACAAAGGAAAATGGTTTAACTTATCCTTTAAAACAAACTTTGAATATGGCAAAAACAAAGGGCAAAAAAACCCTAGATAGTGTAATGGATTCTGGGGGAATGATTTTGCTGGGAGGAATTCTCGCAACAGCAATGATAATACTTTCACCTTTTTACTTGTACGCAAATTATAAGGTTAAAAAAACCTTTAGAGAAAAATATGGGATTAATGTTAGTGATTTAAATGACGATGACCATGAAGCCCTGCTTTTCATGAATATAATGGAAAGAAAAGATTCAAGTCTAACCCCTGAATTTGAGACTATTAGAAGAGAAATTATTAAAAATCATTATACCTTAAGGAATTAATGAATAGAAGGGTTTGGGGTTCTATATTTTTGCTGGCTACGTTGGCTGTTTTAAGCCTGCCTCATTTTAATTTTACAGGAGCTGTTATTAAAGAATCTGAAGCAGGTTCAGGAATTGTTTCATTATTAGCCCTTGTTTTATTCGGAGTTTCTGTGTTCTTGTTTTTATCAAGAAAATCTCTAGATGCAATAGTTATCCCGAGCGGGACATGGGAAGCAGACATAGACAGGACTAATAAAGCCCTTTCTGAAAAGGACAAATTGAAGGATAATGGATATTTTGTCATTAGCGGGTATAAAGGAAAAGGATTTGAAGGAATGAGAAAAGGCCAATCTTACAGAATTTACAAATATTTGCGAGACCATAATGTTTTGCCCAAAGACATTCGTGTTGAAGGCAAATCTCATTATTCAGATCAAAATGTCATTTACACTCTTAAAAAAATGAAAGAGATGGAGGAAAAAAGAGGAATAGAAAGGCCTTGGGATATTGCATTTGTTTCTTCACCAGCACATCTGGAAAGATTCGAGGATTTTTATAATGAAGCAGTAAGAATAGGTTTGATAGACAAAAATGATTTCAGATTTCATAAGATAAAAACAGAGGGCTATGGGGAAGAACCTGGATATGAAAACTCTCTTCCCATAAAACTGGCACATGAATACAAATTAAGAACACTCGGCAAGTACAGAGGAAAAAAGGAAGGAATTAAATATGTTGAAAGAGATGATTTAATAGTTAGGATTATAAATGGTCTGAAAAAATTGGGAAAAAAAATAAAAGGAATAAAATGAATTTATATAATGTTTTTTGTTAATAATAAAATGAGTAAAATCTTCTTTGACAAAAACATAAGAAAAGAGGCATTGAAAAACAGCTTTTTTCGAAAAGTCCTATATACTGGCAGGAACGCGCAGGTAGTTGTGATGAGCCTGAAGCCTAGAGAGAACATTGGAATGGAAGTCCATAAAAAATATGACCAGATTCTTGTCAATGTAATAGGGAAAGGGATATGCATCCTTAATGGAAAGAAAATGAAATTTGATGAAAACTCGCTTGTTTATGTGACAAAGGAAACATGGCATAATTTCATCAATACAGGCAAGAGCAAACTAAAGCTTTTCACTATTTATTCTCCTCCAAATCACAAGCCGGGAACTATTCATAAGACAAAAAAGGATGCTGAAAGAGCCGAGAAATTAGAAAAGGATTGATTTTTATCTTTTCTTTTTACTGAATTTATGAAGGAAACTTGAAAAGATTTATCTTTTCTTTTTACTGAATTTATGAAGGAAACTTGAAAAGATTTATCTTTT
>ERZ1292629.2256-Hain-H43-01um-R1-2256-length-16641-cov-18_pt1 | contig 13204 bp, 17 predicted proteins | sample MGYA00564399_ERZ1292629 | MGnify/ENA primary metagenome ERZ1292629 (study PRJEB36523, sample SAMEA6512636) | groundwater metagenome | collected 2019-01-08 | study: AquaDiva: Metagenomics assemblies of 32 groundwater samples | reverse complement strand
CTGGTGCTTCCAATGAGCACAAAAACCTCGGCCGCAACGATCCCTGTTGGTGCGGTAAGAAAAAGCCTGACGGTAATCCGGTTAAGTACAAAAATTGTCACTTTCCAAATTAATACACCATATTAACGACCGTTAAAACGATGTCTTAACACATGGTCACATTTGTATATTTTGATCTAGGCGGAGTGGTTATCCAGGATTTCAGTGGTACAAATAAGTGGGAAGAGATAAAAAAGGAGTGGAAAATCACAGATAAATACTGGGATAAATTCGAGCCCAAACTATGTGCTGGCCAGGAGAAAATCAGCTCCGAATTGCTGAATGCTTTCGTTAGCCGTTTTGAAACCAACCCATCAATCTGGCCGGTCATTGACGAGATTCACGGGCGTTGCAAAATTGGCCTTCTGACCAACATGTATCCGGGTATGTTTGCTGCCATCAGGGAAAAGGGGATTCTGCCAAAAATTTTTGAATTGGCGGAGCAGAAATCTGGCGTCAAAGGCAAAGATATTTTATTTGTGGACAACAGCCTCAAAAATATCGAGGCCGCTTCCAATTTTGGATGGCAAACATTTCTCTACGACTCCTCAAATCTAAAAGAGTCGAGCCACAAACTTTCCGATCTGGTGAGTATAATGAATTAATGTCCATATTTAACGCCCTCAGGTTATTATGAAAAAAGCCAAAAATATTTTCATTATTCTTCTATTTTTTCTTTCCGCTCTAGACATTGACAGAATCAATACCCGTCGAGGTTACTACCCTCACGCAGTAGGCAGAATTTTTCAAAACAAAGTTACGGAAAGTTTTACCATTATCCGTAAAAAGGCTTTTTCACTGTTTTATTTTTAAATGTCCAAAAAAATTGTCTTAGGAATTTTAATTGTTGTCTTGGCTGCTGTCCTTCGCCTGATTGATCTGGGTAATAATCCTCCTGGAGTTTACGTGGATGAAGCCGTTCATGGTTATAATGCCTACTCGCTTCTTACAACTGGCCGGGACGAATATGGCAATCCTTTACCTATTCTCTTGCGCTCGTTTGGAACCTATCCTCCTGCTCTCTATACATATTTTACCGTTCCTGTCGTCAAACTGCTCGGCCTTAATTCCCTAGCCATTCGCCTGCCGTCAGCTGTTTTAGGCATTCTTTTAGTCGCAATAGTTTATTTATGGTTTGGTCCAATCGTTGGCCTGATCGTAGCCATTTCTCCGGGATTTATTCTTTGGTCCAGAACTGTCTCTGAACCAAATCTAGGCCTTACCCTTTTGGTTTTAGGAACTTTTCTCTCATTAAAGTCTTTACCTCTCTCCTTCCTCATCTTAGCTCTGTCTGGCTATGCCTACCCGGCGCAAAGATTTTTAGCCCCCTTAACACTTATCTTTCTTTCCTATCACTACCGTTATCGCAAACACTGGTTGCTCTCTATTATTGTGGCAACAATTGTCTTACTTCCCTTAGTCTGGGTTTCTCTCACCCCCGGTGCCAATTCTCGCCTAATCCATCTTTTTGAGCCTGCTTCAGCTGCCAGACTTTACTTAAGCTATTTTTCTCCTAATAATCTTTTCAGCCGTCCCGACCCAGATATTCAAAGATCATTTCCAGAGGTAAGTATCTTTCATTGGTGGATGTTTATCCCCTTTGTTGTTGGTCTTATTAAATCCAAAAAAACCGGTATTCTCAAAATATTATTATTTTGGGCGATTTTGGCTCCCGTTCCCGGAGCCATTTCTGGAGATTATTTTTCCACCCTGCGTACTCTTCCATTATTCTTAGTACTTGCCTGGGTTATTGCCAAAGGATTTCCCAAAAAGGCAATCGTTATTATTCCTCTTCTCGTTCTTTCTTTAGTAGAACTTTACTCAAACATGGTGTTATTAAAACACGAGCGTTCGTCAGTTTGGAATTATGAATACCGCCAGATATCTCACTTTATTTCCTCTCACTCCCAAGATCAAATAGTTGTCGACAATTCCCGTTTCAAACCCATTTACATTCTTTGGGCATTTCATTCCCAAGTTTCACCTCGACTTCTCCAGTCGCGGGGTTTTGGCGGCAATTATTATTCCGGTTTCGATTTTCCAGATACCCTAGCTTTTACTAATTTAGCTTTCCGTCCCATTAATTGGCGGGAAGACGTTTACGCCCGCCAATATCTGATTGCAGATTTACTAGCCGTTTCTGATTCTCAAGCCCGTGAACATTTCTTAACCCTGGAGGATGTAATAACAGATCTTAATGGTCGGCCCGTTGAGCGTATATTTCTAACCCACCCAGACAAAAAATGTAACGTTCCAATTAATCGCGACAACCCTTTTTGTAAACAAATTGTTGTACAATAACAACAGATGGACAAAGATCTTCTTAAAATAGGATTTATTTTCCTGATTGTTGTTTCTGGGTTGATAGTTTTTTCTAAATACTCCAAATCATCCTGGCCCGTTCCTCAGCAGTTTGTGGCCTGCAACCGTATTCCTGACTTCTCCAGTTATCCAGTTTCCCAAGTGTATCCAGGAAATATAAAATCAGTGGATTTGGAATCCAATACTATGGCCAAAGAAATGTCTGCCCAAATTTTGGCTTCTGCCGGATCAGCCGTTAATTTTGGCGGAAACTACTATCTGGTCAGCGGAAACCTGTGTGGTCAAAGTTGTGACCGGCACGCCATCATTGACGTTAAAACCGGCAAGATCATGCTTTATGGATTAGATACTACAGGTGGAGTAGAAATCCGCCGGGATAGCCATTTAATCAAAACTAATCCTACCGGCCGTGACCCCACCCGCTACTACGATTTCAAAGACAACAAGCTCATTTATTTGTGTGAAGTAGTAAAATAAAACTATGGACCAGAAGATTCTGGATTTTTTGACTAAGGAGAAAGTGAGTGCGCTCTCGGTTTGTCTGCCGGACGGAACCTGCCACGCAGCAGCTATGCATTATTCTCATGTTCCTGACCCGCTGACGATTTATATTCAAACCGAAAACACCAGCAAGAAAATGCAGGGACTGAAGGATGGCCGGCCGGTATCCGCGTCGGTGGTCGTTGGTTTTAATGAGGAAGAGATGAAAACTTTACAGTTAGATGGTCGAATTCAACTCATTACTGACGCATCAAAGCTGCCAGATATCTACAAAATCCACTACGCCAAGCATCCCCACGCCGAACAGTACAAAAATGATCCTGGCACAGTCTTCCTGGCCTTTGCTCCCACCTGGTACCGTTACACCGACTACAAAACCCAGCCCCCCACTTTCATCGAGAGTTAGCTTCAATCTTTTCACTTCTTTTCATATCTTATCGTATCTTTTCTTATTTTATCATTTCGTGATAATATCTTCTTATGTGGCGGGATTACCATTGGGACAGAACTTCCAAGATTCAACAATCCTTGATTGAGATAGAAGGCCTTAGACACCTTTTTAACACCTTGCCACAAATTCCTCAAATAGAAGAAAACTTACGTCGCCTTTCACTTCTAAAAAGTGCAGTCTATTCAGCCCGAATTGAGGGTTTTTCAGACACCGAGACTGATCTTAAACAAGAAAGCCGTAATCTCCTCGCTTTGTACAGACAGCTTTATGGGGGTAAGCTTCCTCAAAAATTGACTTTAAGTTTAATTAAAAAATTCCACAAACAAACTCTTAAACACATTTCTGCCGGCGGATTTTGGCGCCAAGAGCCCTGGGCCATATTCAATCAAGCCGGAGTCGCCGTCGACATGACCCCGCCCCATTTCCAGCTTCCTCAACTAATGGAAGAGTATATTGACTTTATTAACCATTTAATCGAACCTCCCTTAATAAAAGCCTCAGTTGCGCAATTTGTTTTCGAGAAGATTCATCCTTTACCAGACGGAAACGGGCGTGTAGGCAGGTTAATTTCTTCTTTCGTCCTTTATAATGCCGGATATGCATTCAAGGGCCAGATTCCGTTTGAGCAATATATTGAAAGGCACCGCGAGGAATATTATCAAACATTCATGCCCAGTAAAAATATCACTCCTTTTATAGAATTTTTTCTAGAAGCACTATTGACTCAAGGCAAAGAAATTTTGGTGAATGTAGTTTCTCCACTTCAAATTCCATCTCAAGGAGGCTTGATCCCCAGAAAAAATGAAGTTCTCCAGATCATTAAAGATCATCCGTATTCCTCATTCGATTTTATCAAGAGACGGTTTCCCAATATAAGTGTAATTACCATTCACAGGGATATCGCAGATTTGATCAAAAGAGGAAAGGTAGAAAAACTGGGCTCTACTCGTGGTGCTGTTTACGTTGCTGCCTCACCCGGTCCAAGTGTGTAAGCAGTTTTTTACGCAGTCTGATGTTGTGAGGTGTGATTTCAATGAGTTCATCATCTTCGATAAAATCCAAGGCTTGTTCAATAGTCATTTCTACAGGAGGTGTCAGTGGCGGTCTGATATTTTTAAATGACTGCCGCATATTCGTCAGCGCCATTCCCTTAACCACGTTAATATCAATATCACTATCTCTAGTATTCAGTCCCACGATCATTCCGGTGTACACTTCTACACCCGGGCCTACAAACAAAGTTCCCCGCTCCTGGGTGGTATTCAGCGAATAAGTAGTAGTTTTTCCGTTTTCAAAAGCCACCAGTACTCCGTTTCGCATCCGGGGCAATGCTTCTCCCATGGGTTTATATCCTAAACCAATCGAGTTAAAAAGAATTGTGCCTTTACTTTGGGTCAGCAAAATACTTCTGGCTCCCATCAAGTTTCTTTGGGATATTTCATATACTATTCTGGTACTGCCTCTGCCGTCAGCGGCCATATCCACAAGAGTTGCCCGTCTCTTACCCATTTCTGTAGTCACTACTCCTACAAATTCATCTGGAACGTCTACAGTTACTTCCTCATATGGTTCTTCTTTATCCTTCAAAATAACTTCAGGTTTAGAAACTTGGATTTCATATCCTTCCCGGCGCATGGTTTCCAGAAGTACTGCCAAATGTAGTTCTCCCCGGCCAATCACCGTATATGCACCCCCTTCTCCTTCAGAAATCCGCAATCCCAAATTGATTTCTTTCTCCCGGCCTAACCGCTCGCCCACTTGTCTTCCTGTCACGAATTTTCCCTCCCGCCCGGCAAATGGTGAAGTATTTGGCCCCACGGTCACTTTCAGAGTTGGTTCTTCAATTACAGTTTGGGCCAACGCTTCAGGATTGCTTGGATCGGTAATAGTTTGCCCGATTTCAATGTTGCTTACTCCGGCAATTCCCACAATGTCTCCGGCCGGGGCCTCTTTTACTTCCTCCCGCTTGATGCCATGACTGGTAAACAGTTTCTCGATTCTAAAAGTTCCCAATTTCTTCTCTGGGGTCACTTGAGCCACATTTTGTCCAATTCTGATCGTCCCTCTTCTTACTCTCCCGATGCCGATTTTTCCCAAGTGATTGTCATAATCCAAAGTAGATATCAGCATTTGCATTGGTTCTTCTGTGTTTTTAACCGCATTGGGTACTTCCCGGAGTATCAATTCAAACAAGGGTGCCAAATCAGCAGCCAGTTCGTCGATTTTCTCTCCTGCCCGGCCTTCCCGGCCAATGGCATAAATGACAGGGAAGTCTAAGTGGTCATTATGAGTGGCCAATTTCAAAAACAGCTCTTCCGTTTGATTTAAGACTTCTGCTGGTCTGGCATCTTTCCGGTCAATTTTATTAATCACCACAATAATTTTTAATCCTGCCTCCAAAGCTTTTTTCAGCACAAATCGGGTTTGGGGCAGTGGTCCTTCGGCCGCATCTACAATTAGAAGGGCCGCGTCAGCCATATTCAATACCCGTTCTACTTCTCCGCCAAAATCAGCATGTCCCGGAGTATCAATAATATTAATCTTCACGTCTTTGTAGAAGACTGACGTATTTTTTGACAAAATGGTAATGCCCTTTTCCCGCTCCAGTTCGTTTGAATCCAGAATTGTAGTCTGGGTCATTTCGGCTTCATTGGCCCGGAAAGTATGGGTCTGCTTGAGCATCCCATCTACCAACGTGGTTTTTCCGTGATCCACATGGGCTATAATAGCAATATTACGTATGCCAGCCATAAATAAAGCGCTTTGGAAGCGCTCCCTTATTTTACGCTTAACCCGCTTCTTACTCAAGCGCAGTCACGGAAACCTCGATGCCGCCCAGGAAGCTGTGCAAGAAACCTATTTGGCCGTTTCCCGGTCATATGCCACTTTTAGCCACAAAAGCACCTTTTTTACCTGGGCCTGCAAGATTGCTCTCAATAAGCTTAGAGACTACTACCGGGACCAAGTCAGGCACGAATCTCACTTTGTAGTTCCCGCCATCGATACCTTAAACTCCATTTTTGACCCCAATCTTTCCCCCGAGGAAAAAGTGACTCTGGATGAATTGCGGGGGAGAGTAAATGCCTGTTTAAATCTCCTGCCCCCCCACTACCGCCAGCTTTTACAGCTGCGGTACTATGAAGAACTTTCAAACCGCCAAATTAGCCTCAAATTAAACATCTCCAAAAGAAGTCTGGAAGGCAAACTTTACCGGGCCAAAAAACTCCTGGCTAAACTGTATGTCCCAGAAAAGTAAAGATATTTTTGCCGATTTGGTTGATTGTATTGTCTCCCAACAGTTATCTGTCAAAGCCGCCGCCACTATCTACTCCCGTCTAGAAAAGCTCTGCGGCCAAATAACCCCCTCCAAAATCTTAGACTTAGACATAGACTCAATTCGTGCCTGCGGTCTTTCCAACGCCAAAGTAACTTATGTCAAAGACCTAGCCCTCAAAACCACTGACGGCACACTTCAATTAAACAAATTAGATACTATGTCTGATGAGGAAGTGATAAATCATCTGGTTGCAGTTAAAGGCATTGGCCGCTGGTCAGCTGAAATGATCCTTATGTTCTCGTTAAACCGTCCCGATGTTTTCCCCGTCGGCGATCTGGGCATCCAAAACGCCATGATTAAAAAGTATGGTCTACTACGAACTAACAACTATGAACTAAAAACTAGGATGCAAGAAATTGCATCCTCTTGGCGTCCCTACCGCACCCGAGAATGTAAAAAATTATGGAAATCCCTCGACAACGGGTAAAATCACCATATGGACTTTAAATCAGAATTTTTCAATCTTGTTGGAAAAGCAAACTCAATAGTGATTACTTCTCACACTTCTCCGGACGATGATTCAATAGGGTCCCTTCTCTCGCTTTTTCAAATCATCAAACAAAAATACCCTGAGAAAAAAATAAGAATGGTACAAACTGGAGAAAAGATTGACCGTTATTCTCATTTCAAAAATTATGAATTAATTGAATTTGTTCCAGATTTGACAAATTCCCTTGGCGATATGGATCTGCTGATTGTATTGGATGGTGGAGGGTATGGCCGTTTTAGTAAAAATCCGGATGAATTAAAAAGTTTAGCTAAACAAACTATTTGCATTGATCATCACAGTTCTCCACCAGACACATTTACTCTTAGCACAATTGATCCTGAGGCAGTGTCCACATGCGAATTAATATATAAGATTTTTCATTCAGACACCAATATAACCAAGCCAATAGCGGAAACTATTCTTCTGGGGATTTTAGGAGACACTGGATATTTTGGTTACGTTAAACCGTCTCAAATTGAAATATTCGATATTTGTAAACAACTGATTCAAATTGCAGATGTGGAGTTACAAAAATTCCGGTCTATGTACGACACAATTTCTCCAAATGTTTACAAAATTCTTCAAAAGATTATCGCTAATTCAATATTCATGGAAACTCCCGGTTGGCCAAAATTTCTCTACAGTTATTTTGAAAAGAATGGAGAATCAGATAATGACATTTCTGATGCCAATCTCGCTTTTGTATCGATTTACTTACGCTATATTTCAGGATATACATGGGGTTTCGTAATTTCTTCTCATTCCGATAGTACTTGTAAAATGTCACTTAGATCATTACCTGAAAGTGTAAAAGTGAGGGATATTGTTGAAAAAATGGGCATTGGCGGGGGTCATGATCGAGCGGCCGGTGGAACCTTTAAACTATCTAATCCTAAAGAGTGTATAGACAAGATTTTAAATTGGATGAAAGAGAACCAGCCCATCCTCTCGTGATAAGATAGAAGTTGATGTTTGGATTTTTACTAAAAGTTGCGGTCATAGCTGTTTTGGTGGTAGGGGGAGTTGGATATCTGAAAACCAAAAACATCTCCATTTCTCAGCTTCCCTCTCAATTCAAAATCCCCAGCACCTCTGACGTTTTGAGTGTAGCCAAAAACATTGATACTGCCAAAGCCGGCAAACAAGTCAGCGATGTATTGGACGCTCTGGTTACCCATCCTGGCCGCAATCTTGGCCCCGTGGTCTTGGGTGTTCAGGTTACCAACGAAAGTCTGGGAGCCATTTCTGAAGCTCTTCTTAAGCTCCAGCCAGAGCAACTCCAGCAAATTCAGGCTATTTTATGTCAGCCCATCGCTTCTCCATCAGCCAAGTAAATATCCCCCTCTTACATCGCAAGATGCGAGTCGAAGACTCGACTTAAGAGGGGGAAACCCGAAGGGGGGGGTGATACAATTACCCTCATGATAGAGGTAAAACAACTGCTAGAAGATTTACAAATTCGCCTGGAAAAAATCAAGGTCAAGCTGGATCCCGATCAGCGCGCTCGGCAAATTGCCGAACTGGAGACCAAAAGCCAATCGCCAGACTTCTGGTCGGATCAAGCAGCCGCCCAATCAGCCATGAAGCGCCTGGCTGCGTTGCAAAAAGAAGAGGCCGAAATAAAACAATTAACTGAGGAAATTGCTGCCGGCAACGATATTAAAAAATTAACTAGAAAATTAGAGCAATTAGAAATTAGGACTTTTCTTAATGGCCCATATGACAACCACAACGCTATTCTTTCCATTCACGCCGGCCAAGGCGGAACGGAGGCCATGGATTGGGCCAGTATGCTCCTGCGCATGTACCTTAGATTCTGCCAAGCCCGGGGGTGGGATGTAGAAATTATCGACCAGGCTGCAGGTGACGAAGCCGGTCTCAAGTCAGTTACAGTTACAGTTACAGGTCCCTATGCGTATGGTTATCTCATTGGTGAGCGGGGGACTCACAGATTAGTTCGTCAGTCTCCCTTTAATGCCGACAATCTGCGCCAGACATCCTTTGCCCTAGTTGAAGTTTTACCCCAGCTGGAAGAAACTGATGCGGGAGATATCGTCATCAAACCCGATGATATTGAATTTGAGGCTTACCGGGCTACCGGCCACGGAGGCCAAAACGTCAACAAAGTTTCCACTGCCGTCAGACTTACTCACAAACCCAGTGGTATTTCAGTAGCCTGCCAAACCCAGCGTTTTCAAGAGCAAAACCGAAAAATCGCCATGGCCCTTCTTAAGGCCAAACTCTGGCAATTAGAGCAGGAAAAGCGGGCCACCGAAACCAAAAACTTAAAAGGAACCTACAAAGCCGCTTCTTGGGGCAATCAAATCCGTTCCTACGTTCTTCATCCCTACAAACTGGTCAAAGACGTACGCACAAACGTAGAAACTTCTCAAGCAGAATCGGTCTTAGACGGCGAGCTGGATGAATTTATTGAAGCCCAAGTTCGCCTGCTTGCGTAGGCAGGTATGTTATACTAAGGCTATGAATAAGAAGCTAATTATTGTGGCAGTGGTCATAGTTTTAGCTGGAATCGGGTCTGGTTATTTGCTAATGCGCCGCGTTTCTCCTCAAGTTGCCGGCAGTTCTTCAGCCGTTATGGTTAAAACCGACAAAGAAGTAGGTTCCACCGATACCAAAACATTTAGAGACTCTGCAGAAGGAACTTTGGAAGAGGGCGGGATTAATGGCGAAGGAACTCACAAATTAATTCGTGACGGTGGGCCCAGTCAGACTGTATATCTTATCTCTTCAGTCGTAGATCTAAACGAATTTGTGGGCAAAAAGGTTCAAGTCTGGGGCGAGACCATCGACGCCCAAAAAGCCGGTTGGCTCATGGATGTAGGCCGTGTCAAAATTCTCGAATAACTTTCATGATTTCTGCCCAAAATCTCACCAAAAAATTTGGCCGCATTATAGCTTTAGATAGTGTCAGTTTTGATATCACCCCCGGGGAATTTGTTTTTTTAACTGGTCCATCAGGTTCAGGCAAAACCACCCTTTTACGCCTGATCATGCGCGAGATCAAACCCGACGCGGGCAAACTGACTCTCCAGGGCCCGGTTAAAATTCATGAATACCGCCGCACCGTGGGCACGGTTTTCCAAGATTTTAAACTTCTTGCCGATAGAAGCGTTTATGAAAATATAGCCCTGCCCTTAGAAATCATGGGAGCAGTCTCCGCAGATATCGACAAAGCAGTTAAAAAAGCCATTGATCTGGTAGAACTGTCTGCCCGTACTGATTTATTTCCCGCCCAGCTTTCCGGAGGCGAACTTCAGCGGGTGGCCATTGCCCGGGCCATTGTCACCCGGCCCAAATTAATTTTGGCCGACGAACCAACTGGCAATTTAGATCCTAAAACTGCCAAAACAATCGTCAAACTTCTTTCCACCATTCATGAACAGCTCAAAACTACTGTTCTAATGGCTACTCACAACGCAAACATTGTAAATCATCTGGGTAAAAGAGTTATTGCCCTAGACTTAGGCAAAGTTACCAACGACAATCCCAAAGGCAAATATGAATAGTCCTACTTCCACCGCCTGGTCAAGAATTCGCCGTAGTCCATACCAAGCTCTGGCAGCGATTTCTATTATGACAATGACCCTCTTTTTAGGTAGTATCTTTTTCCTGGTAGCCGCCGGATCTCAATCGGTTCTCAAATATTTTGAAACCCGTCCTCAAGTCAATGCTTTTTTTAAGTCCGACGTCGTTCCCACTACCCAGGCGGTAGACCTTATTAAATCCAAGCTAGAAACCACCGGGTTAGTTGAATCTGTGCGCTACGTTTCCAAAGAAGAAGCCCTGCAAATTTACAAGGACCTTAATAAATCAGACCCTTTATTATTAGAAGCTGTCACCGCCAACATGCTTCCCGCCTCGATTGAAGTTTCTGCCAAAAATCCCTCTGATCTCAAAACCATTGCCGAGGCTCTTAAAACCGAACCCGATGTAGAAGATGTCCGTTTTGCTGAAGACATTGTCAATCAGCTGGCCGTCTGGACCAATTCGGTCCGTCTCATTGGTTTTTCTCTGGTTGGTGCCCACATCTTTATTACTTTTATCATCATTCTCTTAATCATTGGCATCAAAGTTTCCAACCGCCGCGATGAAATAGTTCTGTATCAGCTCTTAGGGGCCACTGGAGGCTACATCAGTGCTCCTTTTGTTTGGGAAGGCATTTTATATGGCCTGACTGGCGCCGTGATTGCCTGGGGTGTTTCATATCTGATTCTCCTGTATTCCACTCCATTTTTGATTAGATTTCTAACCGGCATTCCCATTTTGCCGGTGCCAGTTGGCTTTATGTTAACCGTCTTGGGCGGTGAGCTGCTTTTGGGGGCCGTGATCGGCGGGTTAGGGGGACTGCTCGCCGTCCGCCGCTTCCTCAAAGCATGAGAAAACTAATCCTCTTTCTTACTTTTACCCTCCTGCTCTTCCACTCTCCCGCTCCAACTTATGCTGATACCGCATCAGATTTAACCAACAAAATTGCCGAACTAGAACAAAAGGTCGTTACTTTAAAAAACCAAGCCCAAACTCTTTCTGGCCAAATTATCTTCTACGACAGTCAAATTAAACTTACTACTCTTAAAATTACCCAAACCGAGGATCAAATCGCCTCTCTTTCCGGAAAGATTGATTTGTTGGAAATTAAACTGCAGGACAGATCCAAACTTTTGGAAAAACAAATTGTACAAACATACAAGAAAGGCGGACTTGATCCACTGCAAATATTCATTTCTTCCGATGATTTTTCTCAAATTTTATCCCGGGTCAAATATCTGCAGATCATCCAGGCCAACAACCGCAAGTTTCTCTATGACACCCAAACAGTCCAAGCCAGCTACGCCCAGCAAAAAGATTTGATTGCCGATTCCAAAAAACGTCTTCAAGCCCAAAAAACTTCCCTAGCCAATCTACGAGCCGATCGTGACAACCTTCTCAAGCAAACTAAAAACAACGAAACTTTATATCAACAACAATTAAAACAAGCCCGGCAGGAATTAGAGGCATTATCAACCTCACAATTTACAGGCGAGAAAAAAGCAGTGAAACGTGGTGACATTGTTGGCATTATGGGTAGCACCGGCTTTTCTACAGGCCCTCATCTTCATTTTGGTTACTACAACATTAATGAGGGAGAGATTAGCCAATTATTCACAAACGCTGATTGGTATTTTTCCAGATACGATTCTCCAGCAAACGCTCTCCAGTCTAAAGTTGTTTATTTTGACTATCGGTCTTGCGATGACGCATCTGATACAAGCAGAGCATATGGAAACGGATCTCTGTCTTGGCCTTTAGGCAATCCAAGGGTTACCCAATGCTTTGGTCACACGCCTTATTCATATGTCTATGCAGGAAATTTCCACCATGGCCTAGATATCGTGGATACGAGCGACAGAACAGTAAGGGCCGTTGATGACGGCATAGCCTATTTTTACAGAGGAAAATCATTTGGAAACAATGTCCGGATATTCCACTCAAACGGAAAAATGTCTTTGTATCTCCACTTGCAATAATGTTATAGTTTATTCAAATGAAGTGGTGGAGAACCACCGTTTCGGCTTTGGCGATTACCGTTTCTATTTCCAACACCCCCTCCTCTATAGATTTTCAACAAGAATTTGAATTAGACGTAATTGTAGATTGCAATTCTTGTGGAGCCTCTTATCTGCGCGGAACCTTCTTTTACCCCGAATCTAGCCACACTTATTATGGCTATACTCAAAACAACGCAGGACAATGGATTTCAACCACTTCAAATAAAACACAATACTACAAGACAGAAGAAGGAAGTTTTAGTGGTAAATTAAAATTCAGATTTGACACAGAAAAACCGCCAGGATCCTATTTTTTCAAAGTCGGTCGGTACACATCAGCAGGAGATGGAGACGCAGATTGGTCAAACCAATCAGTAATCAATGTTGTGGGCCCTTCTCCCACATCCACTCCAACACCTACGCCTACTTCTGCTCCCACCCCAACCCCAACTTCCACACCCACTAAAACTCCCACCCCAACCCCAAAACCCACCCCCACTCCCACCCCCAAACCAACC
>ERZ1292629.3084-Hain-H43-01um-R1-3084-length-13209-cov-6_pt1 | contig 13209 bp, 7 predicted proteins | sample MGYA00564399_ERZ1292629 | MGnify/ENA primary metagenome ERZ1292629 (study PRJEB36523, sample SAMEA6512636) | groundwater metagenome | collected 2019-01-08 | study: AquaDiva: Metagenomics assemblies of 32 groundwater samples | reverse complement strand
AGAACTCATCTTGCGTCAGCGGTATCTCGACATCCTTCTCAATGAAGAGGTGCGGGCGATGTTCGGGCGTCGTGCGCGATTTTGGCAGGCGATACGGGCATTTTATCTCTCACGCGGATTTCTCGAGGTCGAGACGCCCGTGCTCGAAACGACGCCAGGAGGGGCTGACGCGCGGCCGTTCAAGACGCATCACAACGCGCTCGACATTGATGTCTATTTGCGGATCTCACTCGAATTGTGGCACAAGCGTCTCTTGGTTGCGGGATTTCCAAAAGTTTTCGAGATCGGGCGGGTATTTCGCAATGAAGGCCAGTCGCGCGAGCATCTGCAGGATTTTATGTTTCTCGAATCATATGAAGCGTACAATGATCTTCAAAAAGGAATGGAATTCGTGAAAGAACTGTATCGCCATCTTGTAAAAGAGGTGTACGGCAAATACACGTTCGACATTAACGGTCACACTGTCGACTTTGCGGAAGATTGGCCGACCATAGACTTCCGCACTATCCTCAAAGAGAAATTCGGCATCGATCCGCTGTCATGTAGCGAGGAAGAGGCAATACGGGCGGTGCACGAGGCGCAGATACAGGTTGGAGAAACGCTGAACAAGCCACGTGCCATCGATCATTTGTGGAAATCTGTCCGTAAAACGATCGCCGGCCCCGCGTTTCTTACCGGAGTGCCGGTATTTCTGGAGCCTTTGGCGAAACGCTCCAAGAACAATCCGGACACCGTGGAAAGATCGCAGGTAATCCTTGCGGGGAGCGAGATGGGCAAGGGTTTTAGCGAGCTCAATGACCCACAGGACCAACGGGCGCGATTTGAAGAGCAGCAAAAGTTGCGCGATGCCGGCGACGAGGAAGCGCAACGGCTGGACGAGGATTACATCCGTGCGATGGAATTCGGCATGCCACCGGCCTTCGGCTTCGGTGTCTCCGAGCGCCTTTTCTCATTTCTGGAAAACCGCCCCGCGCACGAAGCGCAACTGTTCCCGCTCCTCCGACCCAAAAGCTGATATACACGTTTCAATGCCTAGAAATGAGTTCGAAAGGTTAGTGGAGGAAGGATTCGAGAAACTGCCGCAATGGGTGCGGGAGAAGATAAAAAACGTCGCGGTGTTGGTGGAGGATGAGCCGTCAAAAGAAGATAGAGAGGCGGAGGGTTTGAGCGAAGATGAGACGTTGCTCGGACTTTATAAGGGCGTTCCTCTCTCGGAACGGGGAGAATTGTACGGCGTCGGAATGACCATGCCGGACACTATAACCATTTACCAAAGGCCCATTGAGGAAGCCGCAATGGACGAATGTTCGACCTACGAGGTCGAACATGAGAAATATAGGGGAACAATCGCAAAGATTGTTGCAGAGACCATTTGGCACGAATTTGCCCACCATTTCGGTATGGACGAGCATGAGGTACGGGAGCGCGAGCACAAGAGGGATACTGAATAGACGTGGTATAGTATTTTCCATGACAAAGCTTTCGGAAACGCTTCGGAAACGGGGGCTCGTATTCCAGCATTCTTCGGAGAGGCTTGAAGAAATCACCGACGGGCCGAAGCGCACCGTATACCTCGGCGTTGATCCTACGGCGGATTCGATCCATGTGGGCAACCTCGCGGCATACATGCTCCTGCGACGCTTCGCAGAAGACGGACACAAGGTAATTCTTCTTGTCGGCGGGGGAACGGGAATGATCGGGGACCCAAAGCCCGACGTAGAGCGGCCGCTTCTCGACCCTGAGACGATACAGAAACGCGTGGAAAAATTGAAGGAACAAACGGAAAAAATATTCGGGGGAATTGAGGTACAGATCGTCAATAACGCTGATTGGCTCGAGCAGCTTGGTCTCATTGAATTCCTTCGCGATACGGGAAAGTATTTCACGGTCAATACCCTCGTCAAAAAAGAGGCGATAAGCGCGCGTATGAAAAGTGAAGAGGGTATTTCGTTCACAGAATTTTCATACCCCCTCCTGCAGGCGTACGATTTTTGGCATCTTTTTAAAGAACGAGGATGTGACGTTCAGATAGGCGGCTCGGATCAGTGGGGGAACATCGTCGCCGGAGTTGACCTGATCCGACGCAAAGAGAATGCAGCGGTGTATGCGCTCACTATCCCCATCATTACCGACGGGGCAACGGGAAAAAAATTTGGCAAGAGCGAGAATAACGCGATATGGCTTGACCCAAAAATGACGAGTCCCTATGCCTTCTACCAGTTTTGGCTCAACACAAGTGATGAGAGCGTCAATGATTACCTGAAACTTTTCACAACGCTCTCCGATGTCGAGGTGGATGCGGTGACGGAATTGCACAAACGCGATGCGCGCGAACGACATGGGCAACGTACTCTTGCCCGCGAGGTCACGGCGCTCGTCCACGGCGAAGATGAGGCGTCAAGGGCGGAGCAGGTCACCGGTGTTCTCTTTGGAGATACGGGCATTGGATCTCTGGACGCCGCGGGTCTTGAAACACTCCGTACCGCGGCACCCGTGTGCGAGGTGAAGTCCAATACGCCCGTGGTTGACGTCCTCACCGCGAGTCAGCTCGCGAATTCAAAAACCATCGCACGCCGCTTTATCACCGAAAGGGCGGTTATATTGAATGATGAGTTGGTGGTAGATGCTGACCGAAAGATCTCCACAAAAGATTTCTCGAACGGTGTCGCCTTGCTGAAACGGGGAAAGAAGAACGTGTGCGTACTGACACTCGCTTAGATACGCTGCAGAGAGTACTCTAATGAGTGTGTTCAAACTCAGATCAGACTACAAGCCTACCGGTGACCAACCGAAGGCTATTGATGCGTTGATGAGGGGCCTCCAAGCGGGGAAGCGCGACCAGACGCTCCTCGGCGTGACGGGCTCCGGCAAGACTTTTACGGTAGCGAATGTCATCGAGAAATGGCAAAAGCCAACGCTCGTCATTGCGCACAACAAGACGCTCGCTGCGCAGCTTGCCGCCGAGTACCGCGATTTTTTCCCCGATGCCGCAGTGCACTATTTCGTCTCGTATTACGACTACTACCAACCGGAGGCGTATATGCCGATCACAGATACCTATATCGAGAAAGAGGCGATGGTGAATGAGGATATCGAACGCTTACGTCACGCTGCCACACAAGCGCTTCTTACACGCAAGGACGTTATCGTCGTCGCGTCAGTTTCCTGCATCTATGGTCTCGGCAGTCCCATCGAATACCAGAAAGTGAATCTGAAACTCACGAAGGGCGAAACGATGACCCGCGCAACGCTCATGCGCAAGCTTATCTCGATTTACTTTGAGCGCACCACGGCCGATCTCTCGCCGGGCACATTTCGTGCGCTCGGCGCGGGAGTGGAAATCATGCCCGCGAGCGAACGCGTCATTTACCGTATTGATCTCACGGGCGGAAAGATCGCGAAGATCGAGGAGATTGACGCCATGACGCGGAACATTGATGCAAAGTACGATGCACTATTCATTTTTCCCGCACGCCAGTACGTGATGCCGAAAGACGTGCAGGATGCGGCGCTTGCAGACATGGAGCTTGAACTGAAGGAGCGCCTCAAAACGCTCGAAAAGTCGGGGAAGATATTGGAGGCGGAGCGGCTCAAGCGCCGCACGCGACAGGACATATCGATGATACGGGAATTCGGCTTTTGTAACGGCATCGAGAATTACTCGCGGCATTTTGACAGGAGGCAGCCGGGGGAGCCACCCTACACGTTGCTTTCGTATTTCCCGAAAGATTTCCTTACCATTATCGACGAGTCGCATGTGACCGTCCCGCAGATAGGCGGCATGTACGCGGGTGATAGGGCGCGCAAAGATACGTTGGTGGAGCATGGGTTCCGCCTACCGAGCGCGGTAGACAACAGGCCACTCAAATTCGACGAATTTAAAGCGCGCACAGGACAAACTATTTACACATCGGCGACACCGGCGAAATTCGAACTTGAGCGAAGTGGCGCGCCTGTATCGCAAGTCATTCGCCCGACCGGACTCGTGGACCCCGAAATTATCGTCCGCCCGATAGTGGCTCGCGGAGATTTTGCGGGACAAGTGAAAGATTTCATTACCGAAGCGGAGATCGTTACCAAACGCGCGGCGCGCTCGATGGTGACGGTGCTCACGAAGAAAATGGCGGAAGACCTCGCAGCCTTTCTCGCGGAAAAGCACATCAAGGCGCGTTATGTGCACAGCGACGTGCTCACCATCGAGCGCATCGAAATACTGAGAGATTTCCGCAAAGGCGTGTTCGATGTATTGGTGGGGGTCAATCTCCTGCGCGAGGGGCTCGACTTGCCGGAAGTCGAATTCGTCGCCATTTTGGATGCCGACAAGGAGGGCTTTCTGCGCAGCGAAACCTCCCTCATCCAAACTATCGGGCGCGCGGCGCGCAATGTGTTGGGTCGGGTTATTCTGTATGCCGACCAAATGACCGGCTCGATGGAGCGGGCGATAGGCGAGACCAATCGCCGTCGGGCAATACAAACGGCCTACAACAAAGAGCACAATATAACGCCCAAAACCATCGAAAAACGCATTCACGACATCGTCGGCGATATCGAGCAAACCCGTAAGCGGGCGATCACCGACCTCGTGCGGCTGGACACCAACGCATTCAAGGGTGACAAAGCAAAACTCATCAAAGAAAAGCGCCGACAGATGCACGATGCCGCCGACCGCCTCGACTTCGAGACAGCGGCCCTTATCCGTGATGAAATACACACACTAGAACAAAAGGCAAAGGGCAAAAGTTAAAAGACAAAAATATGTCGATCAAGCTCCAAGAAAATGTTCCCCTCGCGCCGCTCACGACGTTTGAGATCGGAGGCACGGCGCGGTATTTTGTGGACGTTGCGACGGACGACGAGATGCGGGAGGCGCTTGCGTGGGCACATGAGAAGGGGGTCAAATTCGTGGTACTCGCAGGAGGGAGTAATGTCTTGATACCGGACCAAGGGCTCAATGCGCTGGTCGTTCGTGTTTCCAGTAAACATTTTTCCTTCGTTGGTGAGGAATTGGATGCCGATGCGGGGTGCAATCTGCTTGAGCTCATTCGTGAGGCGGGGAAGCGGGGGCTTGGCGGATGGGAAAAGCTTGCCGGTATTCCCGGCACGCTGGGGGGCGCGGTGCGCGGCAATGCGGGAGCATTTGGGCCGGAGATAAAAGATTTCGTGCATAAGGTGAGGGCTATCAATATGAACACCGGCAAGACGCAGGAGTTCGTGAACGCTGAGTGTGGGTTCAAGTATCGTGACAGTTTTTTCAAACAGCATCCGAAGTGGCTCATCACGCGCGCGTATTTGCATCTGCAGAAGGCAGATCCCGCTGAAAGCGCGAAGCTTGCCGAAGAAACTATTGCCGAGCGTGAGAAGCGGCATCTGCAAAATGTTCGCGCTGCCGGCTCGTACTTTATGAACCCACAGGCTTCGCCGGAAATCGTCGCGATGTTCGAGCAAGAGAAGCACGTTAAATCCCGCGAAGGCCGCGTTCCCGCCGGCTGGCTCATCGAAAAAGCCGGCATGAAAGGTGCGACCGTCGGCGGCGCCATCGCGAGCCTCCAGCACCCAAATTACATCGTGAATCAAGGTGGCGCCACGGCGAAAGACGTCGAAACTTTGGCGCAAAACGTCAAAATCGCCGTTATGTCGCAATTCGGCGTCGACTTGCACGAAGAGGCCGCGATTTTATAAACATGCTATAGTGGCGCGTGCCAACCCCTAGCGCAAAGCGGGGGTCGGGCTCATATGTATGGAAGACAAAATTATCATAAAAGGCGCGAGGACGCACAATCTGAAAAATATTTCAGTTGAGATCCCGCGCAATAAAATGGTTGTTTTTACGGGGCTTTCGGGGAGCGGGAAGTCTTCGCTCGCCTTCGATACTATTTTCGCCGAGGGGCAGCGAAAATACGTGGAGTCGCTCTCGGCGTACGCGCGGCAATTTTTGCGGCAGATGCAGAAGCCGGATGTCGATGAGATATCGGGGCTTTCGCCTGCTATCTCCATCGACCAAAAATCTCGTTCCAACAACCCGCGCTCGACGGTGGCAACTATCACCGAGATATACGATTACCTGCGCGTGCTTTATGCGCGCATCGGTCATCCGCATTGTCCTACCTGCGGGCGTGAGGTGCGCAAGCAGTCCAACGAAGAAATTTTGGAGTCGGTATTGAGCATCGTCGAGGCCGCGCGCAAACAAAAAGTCGCTGCGGGAGGCAAACTCACTAAAGGAGTTTCTGCTGCGAAAGTACGCATTTCCAGTCCGGTCGTGGTGGGACGCAAAGGCGAATACTACCAACTGCTCTACGACATGCTCAATAAGGGATTTGAGAAAGCGGTCGTAGATGGGGAGGAAAAATCGTTGCGCGGACGTGTCGATCTTAAAAAGCATTTCAAACACAACATCGATATCGTCGTTGACGAGATATTCATTTCCGAATTCACGGATGATGCGAAGGCGGCGCGCGAGAGGGCCAGTGAGGCCATTGAGCGCGCACTGCATGAGTCGAATGGGCTGGTAAAAATCACCGATGCCGCAGGAGAGTCACGGATTGTCTCGGCAAAGTTCATGTGCCCCTACGACGGATTTTCGTTCCCCGAAATAGAGCCGCGGCTTTTCTCATTTAATTCCCCGTACGGTGCGTGCCCCGAATGCAAGGGGCTCGGTACCAAGTATTTCTTCGGTGATGAGGTCTGCGATGTGTGCAACGGAGCGCGGCTTCGACCGGAGGCCCTGAACGTGTTCCTCGGCAAGATAGAGGGTGAAGAAGGGGCGGGGCCGGTAAAAGGTATGGACATCGTACATCTATCGTCGCTTTCCATTCAGGACGCGCAAGATTTCTTCGCACGCCTGAGGCTCTCAAAAAAGGAACAAGACATCTCGCGCGTTGTCATCAAAGAAATAACTAACCGTCTGCAATTCATGCTCAACGTCGGCATCGAATACCTTACACTCGACCGCAAGGCCAATACGCTTTCGGGCGGCGAGGCGCAGCGTATCCGGCTCGCTTCCCAGCTCGGGAGCGGCTTGGTGGGAGCTCTCTACGTTCTCGATGAGCCGACCATCGGTCTGCATCAGAGGGACAACGATAAGCTTATTCATACTCTCAAACACCTACGGGATCTCGGGAACACGGTATTAGTCGTCGAACACGATGAAGACACCATCTTTGCGTCAGACTACATTATCGACCTCGGGCCGGGTGCCGGCGTACACGGGGGAGAGGTCGTCGTGTCGGGATGGCTTGAGGATCTGCTTACGGCAAAAACCAATAAATCTGGTTCACGCACGCTCGGATATTTGCGCGAAGAAGAGCGCATAGAAATACCCGAGAAGCGTCGTACGGCCGATAGGGGGAAAATAAAGATACGCGGTGCCAACAAATTCAATATCAAGGGGATGAACGTCGACGTACCACTCGGAAAGTTCGTCGTTGTTTCGGGGGTTTCGGGTTCCGGAAAGTCCACATTTCTCTATGAGATACTGCATCGTAATTTGCAGGCGCGATTCGACAAGCGGTATCGCACGGCAAAAACCTATAACGCCGCCGAATTTTCCGGCACGGAATATCTCGGGCGAGCGATATTGATAGACCAATCTCCTATCGGCCGTACACCACGCTCAAATCCCGCTACATACACCGGCGCCTGGACGCACATACGCGATATGTTCGCCATGAGCGAAGAGGCACGAGCGCGCGGCTGGGGGCCGGGGCGATTCTCATTCAATGTAAAGGGTGGGCGCTGCGAAGCGTGTCAGGGGAACGGGCTCGTGGCCGTGGAAATGCATTTCCTTCCGACCGTGTACGTAACCTGCGACGTGTGCAACGGGAAGCGATTCATGAAAGAGACATTGGAAGTGAAGTACAAAAGGAAGAGCATTCACGATGTGCTTTCGATGACGGTCGAAGAGGCGTACGCATTCTTTGAGGATATTCCTGCCGTAGCCGATCGCATGCAGAGCTTGCTCGATGTGGGACTCGGGTATCTTGAGCTCGGGCAAAGCGCGACGACGCTCTCCGGAGGCGAAGCGCAGCGCGTGAAAATTGCCTCGGAGCTGTATCGCCCGTTCATCACGAAAAGTGTTTATCTTCTGGACGAACCCACGGTCGGGCTTCACTACGACGACGTGGCGAAACTCATCGATATTTTGCAAAAATTGGTAGAGCGGGGAAATACCGTCATTACCATCGAGCACAACCTCGATGTATTGAAATGTGCCGATTACATCATCGACATGGGGCCGGAAGGCGGGGCAGGGGGCGGGAATATCGTCGCCAAAGGTACGCCGGAGGAAGTATCAAAGACGGACGGCTCACACACGGGATACTATTTGAAGCGAATCTTGAAAAAGAGCGGGAAGTAGGGGCTCTTACTTTTCCATTTTGTACTCTTCCCACGGCTTCGTCTTTAATCCATCGCCCTCGCCCGTGGCCCGGCCACGGGCGAGGCTTTTTTGCTCCGCGAGCGCCATCACGAATGCTTCGGCGAGCTGCCGATTTGTGAGAAGCGGAATATTCATGTCGACCGCCTTGCGACGGATGGTGAAGCCATCGGTGCTCTCGCTCGCCCCCGGACAGGTGGGGATATTGATGATGAGATCAAGGGCCCCCGCATTCAGAATGGTTGCAACGTTCGGCTCTTTTTTTGTGCTTATTTTGTAGACCTTCTCGCACGCGACATCGTTCTCTCGAAGGAAATCTGCCGTGTGCTCCGTGGCGATGAGGTTAAACCTCATCGTGGAGAGGGTTTTCATCGTGGATAGCAACTTGACCTTGCTCTCTTCACCCCCGACTGAGACCAAAATGTTCTTCTTCGGCAGTCGGAAACCGGCGGCCATCATTGATTTCAGGAGTGCTTCGGAATATGAGTCCCCGAAACAGGCGACCTCACCCGTCGAAGCCATCTCGACATTTGAGCGTGGGTCGGCTCCTTTGATGCGACTGTAGGAAAATTGCGGCGACTTCACGGCGACAAGGTCGAGCTCCAGAGTCCGGTAATTGCCGGAAATATCTTTGCCGAGCATTGCCCAAACAGCTTTTTCAATGAGGTTATAGCCTGTTACCTTGGAAACGAACGGGAAGCTGCGCGAGGCGCGTACATTGCACTCGATCACCTGAAGATTGTTGTCTTTCGCGATGAATTGGATGTTAAAGGGTCCGGTGATGTTGAGCGCCTTTACTATTAATTTCGTGATATGTTTTGCCCTTCGGGTGGTCTCGATGTAGGTTCTCTGTGGCGGCAACACGACCGTCGCATCGCCGGAGTGCGTCCCTGCATTTTCAACGTGCTCGGTGATCGCATAGAGTTTTAGGTTCCCTTTTGCAGCCACTCCGTCAATCTCGATCTCGCGCGCGTTCTCGATGAATTTTGATATGACCACCGGATGGTCGGAGGAGACATCGGCCGCGCGCTTCAAGAATTGGAGAAGGGAAGCCTCATCATACGCGATCTTCATCGCCGCACCTGAGAGCACGTATGAGGGGCGTACGAGGACCGGATAGCCCATTTTTGCCGCTATCTTCGCGGCGTCCGCATGCGTCCGCACCTCCGACCACGCAGGCTGATCCACGCCGAGCGTGTCGAGAAGCTTTGAGAACACGTGACGATCTTCAGCTCTGTCGATATCCCTTGGATCCGTTCCGAGGATCCTCACTTTTCTTTTGTGCAGTTTGAGCGCCAGGTTGTTCGGGATCTGCCCGCCGGTCGAGACGATAACGCCTTTCGGGTCTTCAAATTCGATGATGTCGAGTACGCGTTCAAGCGAGAGTTCGTCAAAGTAGAGTCTGTCGGACATGTCGTAGTCCGTAGAAACAGTTTCCGGATTCGAGTTGATCATTATCGTGCCGAAGCCTTCGTGCTCAAGTGTTTTTAAGGCTTGTACACAGGACCAGTCGAACTCTACTGAGGAGCCGATCGCGTACGGACCACTCCCGAGTACGACCACTTGATCTTTCCCGCGGGAGATATCATTTTCTGTGCCGTGGTAGGTCATGTAGAGATAGTTGGTCTGTGCGGGGAATTCACCCGCCAGAGTATCGATCTGTTTGACCACCGGACGTACCTTGAGGCGGATACGCGCAGAGCGTATGTCTGTTTCCGTTTGCCCCTTCGTGTTCCCTATCTGAGCGTCGGAAAAGCCGGCTTTTTTTGCCCGCCGCATCGTATCCACAGTGAGCTTTGAGCGCTGAAGTTCCTTTTCGACCTCAATAATATTTTGCATTTTGGCAAGGAACCACGGGTCGATCTTTGAGAGTGCGCGTATCTTTTCGATAGACTCGCCCTCCCGAAACGCCTGCGCAAGCGCAAAGATGCGGCGTGTGGTCGGCTCCTGTATCTCCTTTAGGCAATCGGACACTTCGAAATCTTTTTTATTTTTCTGCGCCGTAAAACCGAGAGCGCCGATATTGAGCATACGCAGCGCCTTTTGAAGAGTTTCTTCGAACGAGCGCCCGATCGCCATCACTTCGCCGACACTTTTCATTTCAGTACCGATACAGGATGCCGCATTCTCGAATTTTGCGAGATCCCACCGTGGCATTTTGAGCACAAGATAATCAAGCGCGGGCTCGAAACAGGCGGTAGTTTTTCCCGTGACAGAATTTCTGAGGTCAGTGAGTAGGTGTCCGAGTGCGAGTTTGGCAGCTACGAATGCGAGCGGATAGCCAGTGGCTTTTGAGGCAAGTGCCGATGAGCGTGAGAGACGCGCATTCACTTCAATGACGCGGTAGTCACTACTCCCCGGATGAAGCGCATACTGAATGTTGCACTCGCCGACGATGCCGAGGTGGCGGATAGTCTTGATCGCGATCTCGCGAAGGTTGTGATACTCGGCATTCGAGAGCGTCTGCGATGGTGCAACGACGATAGATTCACCCGTATGAATGCCCATAGGGTCAATATTTTCCATGTTGCAGACCGTGATGCAGTTGTCCGCACGATCACGGACCACCTCATATTCGATCTCCTTCCATCCGCCAAGATATTCCTCTATCAGCACTTGCGAGGTTGAGCGGAAAACTTCGGGAAGCTTTGCCGAAAGTTCTGCAGCGTTTTTCACCATGCCCGATCCCTCACCGCCGAGCGCGAATCCGGAGCGCATCATGACGGGGTAGCCGATCTCCTGCGCGGCTTGAAGTGCTTCGGCGACAGTGGTGGTGGCATGGCTGCGGGCGGTTTTTACGCCTATCTCATCCAAGCGCTTTACAAACAGATCACGATCTTCAGTATCGCGGATCGTGGAAACGGGAGTACCGAGAACGCGCACATTGTATTTTTTTAGCACGCCGCTTTTTTCGAGCGAGAGACCGAGGTTGAGGGCGGTTTGTCCGCCGAACGAAAGAAGTATGGCATCCGGCCTTTCTTTCTCGATGACTTGGGTCGCAAAGTATTCTGTCAGAGGAAGGAAGTAGACCGTGTCGGCAAGGCCATTGTCGGTCTGAACTGTCGCGATGTTCGGATTTATCAGGATTATACGGATCCCCTCCTCTTTAAGTGCTTTGATCGCCTGTGAACCGGAGTAATCGAATTCACCCGCCTGACCGATCTTCAAGCCCCCTGAACCCAGTAGCAGTGCTTTTTTCGGTTTTCTCATATCACTTTTTCAAAGATGCGATGAATTCATTGAATATCCATGTGGTGTCGGTCGGTCCGGGAGAGGCTTCGGGATGAAATTGCACCGAACGCCACGGCTTTGATCGATGACGGATGCCCTCGTTGCTTCCGTCGTTCGCATTCGTGAACCATTTTTCCCAACCGGCAGGAAGCGATTTCGCATGCACCGCGTAGCCATGATTTTGGGAGGTAAGGTAACAGCGGCCAGTTTTTGCTTCTACGCATGGCTGATTTTGACCGCGATGCCCATATTTGAGCTTGTATGTTTTTGCGCCTGCGGCGAGCGCGAGGAGTTGATTGCCAAGGCAGATGCCAAGAATGGGTTTTTTCTCAGCCATCGCCTTCTTGATGGTTTCGATGGTTGCGGTGCATTTGGTAGGGTCGCCAGGACCGTTGGAAATAAAAAGTGCATCATATTTTTCATTTGTAAGATCGTAATTCCACGGCACACGAATGACCGTTGTCTCGGGGCGGGTGAGGGAGCGGACGATGTTTTCTTTCATGCCGCAGTCAATTGCGACGATCTTTATCGGGCCGCCGCCGTATACTTTTTTCTTCTTGGGGCTCACGCGCGCGACAAGATCCTCTTTGTTGGGGTCGGTAAATGTGCCACGTTTTCCTGAATTGGCGAGTTGTCCCAACATTACACCGCGTTCCCGAAGACGTTTGGTGAGCGCCCGTGTGTCGATGCCGGTAATGGCGGGAATTCCGGATGCCTTCAGCCATGAGGCGAGTGATCGCTGTGCATCGTGATGAGAGTATTCGGGAGAATACTGTGCGACGACCAATCCAGCCACCTGGATCTTAGGAGATTCGAATGTGTCCGGTGCAGGTACGCCATAGTTGCCGATAAGGGGATATGTGCAAACAAGTATCTGTCCGGCGTACGAAGGGTCTGTAAGGGTCTCTACATAGCCTGTCATGCCGGTGTTAAATACTACTTCTCCGGCGGCCGACACATCGGCACCAAAACTTTCCCCTTCGAACACCGTGCCGTCTTTGAGGTAGAGCTTCATGCAAGAAAAAACCCGCGATCTGCGGGCAATCGGGAGAGATAAAAAAATACACCCATGCGGGTGTTCTCTGCGAGAAACTTTCCGGAGGTCATTAAAACTGAAGTGTAGCAAATTCATTGTCGCTGTCAAGCTTGGGGTGTTTTTGTGTATACTCCCCCCATGACACGTAACGAACTGCAAAAATCCAAGCTTCCCGACAAGCCCGGAGTGTATATATTCCGCGGGAAGGGAAGAAAGATACTCTACATCGGAAAGGCGACATCGCTCCGAGATCGCCTGCGAAGTTATTTTTCGTCCAATATTGCCTCTATCCGCAGCAGCGCGATCGCAAAAATGGTGGAAGAGGCTCGCTCGATCTCGTACAAAACCACAAAGTCGGTGCTCGAAGCGCTCATTCTTGAGGCGAACCTCATAAAGCAGCATCAGCCGCCGTACAATCTCGATGAGAAAGACAACAAAAGTTGGAATTACGTAGTCATAACGAAAGAGAACTTTCCCCGGATTCTCCTTGTGCGCGGACGTGAATTGTTCCAGACATGGAAAAAGAGCGACATATTGCACGCCTTCGGTCCATATCCGCACGGTACACAAT
>ERZ1292629.3083-Hain-H43-01um-R1-3083-length-13215-cov-5_pt1 | contig 13215 bp, 14 predicted proteins | sample MGYA00564399_ERZ1292629 | MGnify/ENA primary metagenome ERZ1292629 (study PRJEB36523, sample SAMEA6512636) | groundwater metagenome | collected 2019-01-08 | study: AquaDiva: Metagenomics assemblies of 32 groundwater samples | reverse complement strand
CGCTCGATCACCTCATTAGAGAGGTACTTGATGCACTTGGCCATCTAGCCGCCTGCTTTCTTGGGGTTGCGAGAGCCGGGGCAACGATAGCCCTTCTTCTGAACCTCATTGAGCCGCTTGATTGTCTCTTGATAGTCACGCTGCCTCGCATTGAAGCGCTTGTCAATCTTCCTGATCGTCTTCATCCTTCATCCTTTCCAGATGACTATGATAGAGTTGCACCCTGGTCCAGAACCGTCGCTCTAGTACCAGGGTGCTTCCAGCAACAACACGCGCCGAACTCTTGACCCTAGGGTAGGTCCGTAGTGGTTGCTGTTTGTTTGTTGTGTGTTGCCATCAATACTTCAAGATTGACAGGAGTATAGTCGATGTGCTCCACACTCACACAGATATGCCTCTTTGTTGAAGGCTTCTTCTCGTGGATGTGTCCATGAACATTGAACGGAGCCTGATATGGATCATCTTCACGCGCATCCATTTGCATAGGTACATGCGTTAGAATACATCCATAATCTTTCCCGAAGTGTCTCCAAACTGTAATCTTCTGGAAATGCTCTTGTAGGAGCTTATTAGGAAGCTCATCGTGATTGCCGAGCACTAGCCTCTTACGACCTTTAAGAGACTTCACCAGCTTCCAGAAGTAATCAGGGTCTTTTCCACCTGTAAAATAGACATCTCCTAGGTGATAGACAATATCCTGTGGAGAGACAACACGATTCCAATTGGCCTGCATCGCATCATCCATTTCTTTGGATGAGCGGAAAGGTCGATTGCAGTAGTGGATGATATTTTCATGTCCGAAATGCGTATCGGAGATCACCCAAATCTTGCGCTTCTCAGACATACTATCCACCTGTTACCAAAACTTGATGATGAAGTGAAGGGCGACGTATGCGATTGTCCCCCAGAAACAGATCACACCGATTCCGACTATGAACAGAAACCAGTCAGGGTGGTCGTTCATTTGTCCTCCAAATTTTACCGAGAAATTCCCCGCTACTGCTAAAGGGCCGCGGTACCCAAGTGCATCTGCGTATTGATGCCAGCAGCGATGCAATCGGCCATCAGTCTTGCTGCGTACTTGGACTGAGGCGGCATCAAGCGCACCGTAATGAAAGGCTGCTTGTACCTCTTGATAGGCATCGTGCTTTTGAAGCCCAATGCCTCTAGCTGCTCACGGATGGAACCTCTCGGGGTTCCCTTTGAGGGATGCATTTGTGTTGCCTCTATGTTCGATAGACGATGATCTCTGTCGGAGAAAGCCGTTTCTCATTGACCGTATGTGTGATCTGGTAATTGGTACCATTCCAGAATACGGTATGTCCTTTTCCAAAGCTCTTTGCATACGCGATTACCTGATCCTTAGATCGCCAGTCGATCTTAGACATAATCGTTCCTTGGTTGATTATAATGCACAGGTAGCGCCGCCCTTAGCTACCGTTTATCGGGCCAGTTATGACTATGTGTTCATCATAGCCTGTGCGATTGGTGTCCGATATTGTTCAGCGTCGGAACCACGCCGAGCGAACTACGTTCACGAGATAGGGTGGCCGGGATTACGCCCCCGGCCGAGTCCTTACGGACCGCGCATATGGTATACCTCATATGGAGAGAGGGTTCCCTCAGTCTGGCTGACGCCAGTGCTAACTGGCGTTAGCTGTTCGGGATGAGCACACCCACAAGCCCATACCATCCCACATGGCAGATAGGTTGACCTGCATCGGTTGTGCCCCGAATAGGTTGACCTGCACCTACGATATGGGAATAAGAGAGCAAGGGTTTTCTCAGCTTGTCGCCGAATGGATGACCCCTGCCAGCAACCCATCTCAATGGCCTTTTCAGTTGTTGCCCATCAACCCACATTGAAGAGGGTTCCATAGAAGTTACCCACAACCAATGTCGCCGGCTTGCTTCCCGCGACAGGAAGCCTATAACCCTCGGGCCATACATTTAGTAACAGCCCTATGCCGGCTGGATTCGGGAACACATGTGATTGGCTAGATCAATTGCAGTGTCGGAACCAGCCTCGTTCACTAAGCATCCCTAATGCCTAGTTGTCCAACTGCAACAAGCGTAATCCGATAGCACAGGCAGACCTGTGATAACCCGGAATCATACCGGCTATCATTGCTCATGTGTTTAGACACTCAACAAAACCTAGTGGACCGAAGCCGAAGCCTCGGCTGCGGTCTCTACCATGACAGCGGCTGGAGCGCCGCTATCGACAGGCGCAGACGGAGTGGCGCGCATCTGCACCAGATGCTGAAGGCCGGCCAGCTTGCGCGGGTCGATCTTGGTCAGCTTGCTAGTACGCTTCTCGGCATCGGCCGTGATACCAGTCGCCCGCTTCAAGAGCTTGGCGAGCTCGGCATCGAGATCGAAGCCCTCCCACTCCTTCTCCTTGTCGAACTTGAACCAAGGCTGGCAGCCGAGGAGCAACGCAACGAAGGCGTCCTTGTCGGCTTCGTACCGCACCTTGAGTGCATCACGCACGTCGGTGTCGGCCTCGAAGCGAGCAGGCTTGCCTGCCGCCTTGTCCTTTTTCAGCCACTTGAGGCCGAGTGTGCTGTTGCCCAGTTCCTTCTTGGGAAGGGCGAACCACTGCCGGACGGCATTGGCTTTGAAGCCCTCGCCCAACGCATCGAGGACGCGCGGAATCTCGGTATAGTCGCCGTGCTCGATGTAGTGCAGAGCGGCGGAGACACACCAATAGTGCGCGTTCTCCTTGAAAGACTGGTGCTGCTTGACGAGAGCATCACCCATCAACTTCAGCTTATCGCCGTTCGAAGTAGCCTCGAACAGTTTGGACATGACTAATCTCTCCTGAAAGATACATGGTTTACCGCCACTAGGCGGGATGCCTAGTTGTGGCCATGTATCTCGCAAGAGAGAAGTAAGGGATATGGTTTGTGATAAGCGCGAGCGCCTGGTATAGATTGCTCTTAACCGATGGGCCTTGCCCTAAAGCAAGCATAAGCTTGCATGCGTCAAGCCAATTTGCTTCGCTAGCTACTTACAATGAGCTTTCGCTAGTCCACTGTCTGGTGATCTTGCTGCGCTATCATGCATGGGTTATTAGAGCCAGCGGCAAGCCCGCCTCGCTATCCCATGACGCCCGTAGGTCGCTTGCGCGCCTTGGCATACCAGTGCGCTAGGCTGGTACATTGTGCAGTGTCACGCCTTGCGGCATACCCTGCTATGGCTTGGCACCCGCCCCTTGTCTGAGGGCGGTAGGTCGCACCGCTTGGTGCCCGTCTGCCAGTTCCCCAGCCATACTATCGGCTTCCCCTAATGCAAATCACGAATTATCACAAAGCGATCACGAAAGCGTGATGACACGCGAGACAAGAAAAAACCCCTGGAAAAATCCAGGGGTTAGTTGAGGCGCCGCAGTGCCCGCGCTAGTGCGAGCGTTTGATCTTGTAGCGTCGCCAGCATGTTGAGCGCATGCCGTCGGCGAGCACATAGTCGATGTGCCAGTGATGCCAGAAGCGAAGGCGATGATAGCGCATGCTAGCTTCTCCAATCGATCAACGCTTGCACGTATTCGAGCTGCTTACGCGCACGGTACTCGGCAACTAGCTGGTCAAGCTCTACCTTGGCCGGCTTCACTGGTCTAGCATGCTGGCGATAGGCAGGCAGCACGCCGCTTGGCAGATGATACTTGATGCGCTCGGCAACGCAACAGATACGCTCACGCATAACAGGCTTGCCGTCAGCATCGGGCACGGGAACAGTGAGACGATACGGCGTTGCCAAATGTTGGTGCATGTGGCGCGGGCAATCATCGTCCCATCTGCTATCACGCTGCACACAGTCATCGAACAATGTCGGCACTCCCCGCGTCAACAGCTCGGGGGCAGGCAATTGATACATGCTGCCGGGCTCACCAATCCAATAACGCTTGGTCTTGGTGATGATCCCTCCCGTCCGCTCGCTGAACTCACGATACTTGCGAGTACCACGGTTGGGATGCATCGGATTGGGATTGAAGCCTCGCTTGTGCTGTCGCTCTAGCGAGGGATCAGCTGTTGCGAGTAGTGGCTTGCGCTCCCGACGATGTACCTTGTCGGACCATCCTCCCCGAATGTAGCTCATGAGATGCGAATGCTTGCGCATATCCGAGGCGCCTAGGATGTGGTCCTTACGCGGCTCGCTACCATCGAGTTTGTTCTTTCCCCCTTTCAAGGGATTCTTGCCGAACAAGATCGTTGCCTTGCGAGCTGCCCTAGCCTTGCGAACCAAGGCACTGATTACACCAGGTTTCATTGTGTTCCCCGTTGCTAGTGCGACAGTCCGGCTTGCATCAACCAAGCAATCGCTTGGTCATAGGTTGCATGCCAAGTTTCTTGGCCAGCAATGACAAGGTGCCATTGCAGGGCACGAGGGCAGAAGGATAGCTGCATAGTGTTTCCTTTGCGCAAAGGAACTGCGAGCCGGTAGCCGTGGCCCCGGTGTCGCAGTCTATTCAGTTGTCTAAGAGCACGCGGCCTATCTGCTACTGGCAAAGGGCCTAAAAGACCCGTGCACCAAGGCTGTTTACCGGATAGCGGGTATCCCGGCCGCATGACCAGCCCGCTACCTAGAACAGCCCCACGGCTAAGCGTGTCCGATGCACGGGCTCAGTAGTGCCACGGGAGTACGCACTCCTTTGGTATGTGTGGCAGATCAAGTCATGCCTGATTTGCCCGATCACGGGATATCACATCAAATCACAATAGCGTGATGCTACCGGGTATCCGAGGGCGAAAGGAAGGCATAGAGAGCATCGACGCTAGGGCACCTAGCAGGCTCACTAGATGGCAGTAGAGATACCCCTACCTGGCACTAGGTAAGGAGCTCCCGGCCGCTGGTGCCTATCCCTAGGCTCAGGAAACAGCATGTATCTAGATAGTCTCACTGTTGCTAGTTAGTCCTTTGTTTTGGTGTTGTATCACACTGAGGCAGGAAGGCAACAAAGACCAGGTTTATCAGTGCTTTAGAGGCAACAGTGTGGCAGGTTGGTATTTTCTCACATTTTCGAAGGTTTTCTAGGGTAGGATGTCTCTGCAACCCGGCATAGGGGGTCCGGGGGTCTCCTATAGCGCAGAATTACGAGAACAATTTTACTCAGAAAATTCATTTATAGTGTATTTTTAAATAACAGATTCCCTAAATCTATGTCAGGGTAATGCATCTTAAGAGAGAAAGGATCCCTAAATGAGAGTTATTTGTAAGAAGTGTAGACAAATAAAACCTCTCTCTGATTATCTACCTTTAGCTAGAAATTATAAGAGAGAGTGGTGTATATCTTGTAAGAAGATAGCTTCTAGGAAGCATCATTTTATAGTGGATAGAATATACAGAATAGAAGAGAAGAAGGTATGATTGAAGATACAGCAGTAGTAGAAGAAAATATCCTCGAGATTCTGAAAGAGTCTCCTGAGACTGAGGATACAGAAGAGGGTCTTAAGGATCCTTCTAATGGTAACTTTACAGGTGGTTACTCTTCTGTTAGAAGTCTTATTTTGGAGAATATAGCTAATAGTGGAGTAGACTCTCCTTTTAGAGGTAATCTAAATAGGATAAGGATGAGGTCTCTCTTCTCTGACTTCCCTAAGAGGAGTCCTGATTCTAAGCCTCCTCTGTATACTCTGAAGGATTCAGAACACAGAGGTTGTCCTTCTCTCCATAAGCTATACCTAGACTTAGGAGATCCTACTGAGTTTCTTTTCGCCACTCAGTACTTCGAGTCCTGGGAGCACTGGACTCTACTCTGTGACTCTTCTTGGTTCAAGCCCTATATTACTCTCTGGAGAACCGAGCTAGAGCTCAAGCTCAAGGCAGAGGCCCTCAGAGCCATAGTAGAGGAGTCCAAGGTAGAAGGCCGAAACTCCTTCGCTGCTCTTCGCTACATAGCCGATAAGTCTTGGATCGATAAGGCTGCTGAGCCTTCTAGACGAGGCAGACCCTCTAAGTCCGAGATAGCCCGCAAAGCAGCAGAAGATGCCTTCGACTCCTCTCGCCTCTCCGAGGCTGCTAAGCGACTAGGTATCAACTAGTTGGAGAAACATCATGGCTAAGAAACGTAAAAAGAAAAAGAAAGCTAAAGGATACTAAATGGCCCTTCGATCCGATCACTATCAGTTTACTAGGATTACCTCCGCTACCACTACTCAGGTCAAGAGCGGCAAAGGAATCCTTAAGCGTATCGTAGTCAACGTCCCGGTCTCGACAGGGACGATCACTATGTACGATGCCCAGGCTGCTACCACCGCTCCTATCGGAGCTATCACCTCTACTGCAGACCTAAGGCCGTACTTCATCGACTACGATCTAAAGTTCGCTAATGGCCTGAATATCGTCACTACACAGGCCCAGGACATCACGGTAGTCTGGGAATAAGGTGAAGTCCTCTAGACCCAATGCTCGTCTTATTCGAGAAGCTGCAGAAGCCGATCTCGAGAGCTTCATCAGGCTAGTCCATCCTGATAGAATGCTGGGTCAAGTACACTTGGAGCTTATAAGATGGTGGACCCGAGAGAAAGCATCTACTCATCAGTTAGTTCTTCTTCCTCGTGATCACCAAAAGAGTGCTCTAGTAGCCTACCGAGTAGCCTGGGAGATTACTCGTAATCCTTCATTGCGAGTTCTCTATATTTCGAGTACCTCGGATCTCGCGACCAAGCAGCTCAAGTTCATTAAGGACATTCTGACCTGCGATACCTATCGGTACTTCTGGCCGGAGATGGTCAACCTCGAAGAATCTAAGCGAGAGAAGTGGACCGAGAATGAGATCTCAGTAGATCATCCTCTTCGCAAGAAGGAGTTCATTCGTGACCCAACTATCTTCACAGCAGGACTCACCACAGGTATTACTGGTCTTCACTGTGACATTGCTATCCTGGATGACGTAGTCGTCGATACTACTGCCTCTACTCCCGAAGGTCGAGACAAAGTCCGTAACCAAGTCTCCTATCTCGCCTCTATCATGAGCACTGATGCCAAGTGTTGGGCAGTAGGTACCCGATATCATCCCAAGGATCTCTACTTCGATCTTATGTCCATGGTTGTCGAACTCTGGAACAACGAAGGAGAACTAGAGGACTCCTACTCTCTCTACGAAGTCTTCGAACGACAGGTAGAAGATCGAGGAGATGGTACAGGTAACTTTCTCTGGCCTCGTATGACTCGAGCCGACGGTAAGATGTTCGGCTTCGATATAGGCATTCTAGCTAAGAAGAAAACACAATATCCCGATGTTACAAAATTTAGAGCACAGTACTACAACTCTCCCAACGATCTCTCCGAGAGCCCGATCCAGCCTTCTCTCTTTCAGTACTACAATCCGAAATACCTTAAGCAAGATAATGGATACTGGTACTACAACGGCAAGAGACTATCACTCACTGCTGCTATCGACTTTGCCTTCTCTCTTAACAAGAAAGCCGACTTTAGTTGCATCGCTGTTGTTGGTGTTGATTCTTCTCATAACTACTATGTCTTGGATATCGATCGATTCAAGACCAACAAGATCTCCGAGTACTTCGATCGTATACTACGACTGCACTGGAAGTGGGGCTTCCGTAGACTGCGTGCTGAAATTACAGCAGCACAGTCCATGATTGTAAATGATCTCAAAGAGAACTACATTCGAGTACACGGTCTCTCCCTCTCTATCGATGAACACAAACCAACTAAGAACAAAGAAGAATGGATGGGTATCGTTCTGCAACCTAAGTACGAGAACAAGCAGGTCTGGCACTACTCCGGAGGCTTCTGCTCGCTCTTGGAGGAAGAGCTATCTCAGCAGAGACCTGCTCACGACGACATCAAAGATTGTCTAGCAGCAGCTATCGAGATCTCCAAGCCACCTACCTTCAAGGCATTCGTAGATCATTCAGCTAGGAGAGTCGAGGCACATGCGCGCTTTGGAGGGGTCCTGTGAGTAAAACTTTAGATATTGAGTCCTATATCTCCAAGGATGATGTTGCTTGTTGGATCTCCAAGAGGTACCTCGAGTGGAACAGCTATCGTCAGATCTGGATCTCCGAGAAAGAAGAGATCCAAAGGTATGTCTTTGCTACTGATACAACCAAGACCTCTAATGTATCTCTACCTTGGTCTAATAAGACCACTATTCCTAAGCTCTGTCAGATCCGAGACAACCTCTTCGCCAACTATATGGCGACTATGTTCCCCAAGAGAAAGAATATCGTCTGGGAAGGCGCGACCAAAGCAGACGAGGATGTAACCAAGAGTTCAGCTATCGAGTCCTATATGTCTTGGGTAGTAGATCGCCCCGAGTACTACCACGAAGTAGCAAAGTTAGTTCTAGACTATATCGACTATGGCAACGTCTTCGTTATGCCTGAGTGGATCGATGGTCGTAATCAAGCTACAGGTTCGGACAAGACTCAGCTAGGCTACGTAGGACCCAGACTTCGCAGGATCAATCCCCTTGATCTCGTCTTCGATCCTACTGCTATTACCTTTACCGATGCTCCCAAGATAATCAGGACTATGCTCTCGATCGGAGAAGTAAAGGAGATCATCGAACGAGAATCCAGTCCTGTGGACGATGCAGAGGATGCCGAAGATCTCTACACCTACATGAAGAAGATTCGACAGCACGCTGCAGAATTTCCTGGAGAAGTAACGACCAAAGACGCCATCTATCAGATAGCAGGCTTCGACTCCTATCGTTCATATCTCCAATCCAATATGGTAGAGGTTCTCACTTTCTATGGAGATCTCTACAATCAAGCTACCGATACCTTCGAACGCAACCAGATCATCAAGATCGTAGATCGTCATCGCATCCTTTCGCAAAGACCCAATCCTTCCTTCTTCGGTCATGCTCCTATCTACCACGTAGGTTGGAGAGTTCGCCCCGATAATCTCTGGGCTATGGGCCCCTTGGACAATCTCGTAGGTCTACAATATCGTATCGACCATCTCGAGAACATGAAGGCAGACGTCTGGGATCTCACACGTTTCCCAGTATTCAAAGTAAAGGGCATCCCGGCCGATGATTGGGAATGGGAGCCCGGTGCTCGTATCCACATGGATACTGATTCCGATGTAGAACTAATGGCTCCTGATGTAGGAGCTCTTCAGGCGAATACTGAGATCGCTATCCTCGAACAGAAAATGGAGGAGATGGCAGGTTCTCCCAAGGAAGCAATGGGCTTCAGAACCCCCGGTGAGAAAACCAAATACGAAGTCCAACGCCTGGAGAACGCTGCCTCTCGTATCTTCCAGAATAAGATCTCACAGTTCGAAATGCATCTAGTAGAACCTGTTCTCAATGCGATGCTCGAGCTCGCTAGACGCAATATGAATGATACAGTCATTCGTACCTTCGACACAGAATTCAAGATAGCAACCTTTAAGAACCTGACCCCTGAGGATATCACAGGCAACGGCCGAATACGTCCTATGGCTGCACGGCACTTTGCCGAACAAGCACAGATGGTTCAGGATCTTAATAACTTCGCTTCTTCGAGTGCAGGACAAGACCCCGAAGTACTAATGCACTTCAGCTCTGTGAAGTTAGCACGTATGTGGGAGCAACTTCTTGACCTTTCCGAATACAACATCGTAGAACCCTATATTCGCATAACCGAACGTGCAGATGCGACACATCTGAGTAACGTAGCAACCGAACAGATGGCGCAGAATACTATGACGCCGTCAGGAATGGGTACAGATTTTGACCACAACGCAATCGACCAAGCTCAAGCACCCTTGGTTCCAGGGACTCCCGAAAACCAAGGAAGCCAAGGACCTCCAGCGTAAAGTAGTGATTTCCTGGCTCAACCAGGACATTACCAAGAAGTTCAAGGAGATCCTTTTGTATCTCGAACAACAGTTAGGTGACGTAGACGCATCAGATCCTAACTGGTCCATTAAACAATCACATGTTACCGGACAAAGGTACATGCTCGATAAAGTAAGAAAGATTATGACCTATGAATGACAATCTCTTCGAAGCATCCGCGACTCAAGACCAAGGGCCCGATGCACTTCTCGAACAACTTAAGACGAAGTTTACCAAAGAAGATGGTACAGTTGATGTCGATGCTCTTCTAAAGAAGACAGCACATCAGGAGATGCATATCGGTACTCTTGAACCCGAGAATGCTAATCTTCGTAAGAAAGTTGACGAGAGTCTAACCTATCAGGATTTGCTGGACAAGATCAACGCCCAGCGTCAAACTGCTAGTAGTGAGGTTAACCATACCCCCGAACGAGTTGAGAATCCGAAGGAAATCACCGAGGAATCTATTCAACAGTTAGTTGAGAAGACCCTCACTAAAAAGCAACAGGAATCTATCCAAGCGTCTAATATTGCATATGTTGCACAAGAATTGACCAAGGTCTGGGGCGACAACTATGTTCCTCTACTAAGGTCTAAAGCCAAGGAGCTTCATCTTTCCGAGGTAGCTCTCAACGAGCTAGCAAAGAATAATCCGCAGGCTTTACTTGCTATTGTTAATCCGAAAGCAAACGAGGCAGATACTACTTTTGTTCCTCCTCGTTCTAGGACTAACAATACAAATTCCGGTACTCCCTCTAAGAACTGGAAGTACTACCAACAGATGTCTAAGACTGATCCTAAGCGTTTCAACTCACCCGAGATGGTAAAAGAACGCTATGATCAGGCAATGGCGCTCAAGGAAGATTTCTATAACTAAGCAAGGATAAGTTATGGCTGGTTTTCTTTCCACCAATACTGATCATCTCACTCGTTCGAATCTTTGGTCTAATGAGATTAAGATGCCGTTCGAGGCGATGATTCAGGGTAATCAGTATATTAACTGGATTAGTGACTTCCCCGATGGCGATACTCTGAATATTCCGAGCATCGGCGTCATGGAGGCACAGGACTTCGCCGAAGGCGAGGCAGTCCGCTATACTGCAATCGATACTGGTAACTTCACCTTCTCGATTGATAAGTATCTAGCATCTGCTACCTACGTCTCCACGAAGTTCCTCCAGGACTCGTACTACATGAGTCGTGTTCAGTCTCAGTTCGTTCCTATGCAGCGCATGGCGATCGAGCGGATCATTGAGGGCGATATCATGGCAGTTGGGCCTAATGCCCAGACTGCATCTAACTCTAACACGATCAACAATGCAAAGCATCGTATGGTCGGTAGTGGTGCTTCCGAGAAGATCACTATCGAGGATTTCCACAGGGCTCGCTTCGCTCTTCGCAAAGCGTTCGTTCCTATGGATAAGATGATTGCTATTGTCGATCCCTCTGTCGAATATGAGATCTCGACTCAGCCTAATCTCCTGAACTTCTCGGCTGCTAACCCTCGTTGGGAAGGTGTCGTAGAGACTGGTCTCACCACTGGTCTTAAGTTCTTCAGAAATATCGCTGGTTGGGATGTCTATACTTCCGACTATCTCAAGGTCAATACTACTTCCGAGACGATTGATGGCGTAACTGCTGCTGCAGGCGTCAACAATCTCTTCTTCGCAGCTTCGGCCCAGCCCTTCATGGGTGCGGTTCGTCAGCCTCCGAAGGTGGAGTCCGAGTACAATAAGGATCTCCAGAGGGAAGAGTATGTTACGACCTGTCGTTATGGTATGAAGTTGTATCGTCCGGAGGCTCTCGTAGTCGTTCTGACCGATACCGATCAGATCTACGTCTAAAGAAAGGGACAGATATGACTATTACCAATACTAATCCTGGCTGGGTGAATGCTGATGGACTTCGTGTGAAGTTCCCTCAGGATCATCTAGTAAAGGGTAAGGCCGGTGAGTACAATCATCTTACTTCGACGCACGTGTCGGAGTTTGATATTGCCTACACCGATTTTAACCTAGGTACTTCCGATACTGCAGTCTACATTCTCGACTATGATACGGTTCTTCCTAACGGCGCTGTCGTTGAGAAGATCGTGACGAAAGTCGGTACCGCATTCACCTCTGGTGGTGCTGTTACCTTCAATGTCGGGCTTGTTGCAAGGTCGGACTTCACGACTATTACTGACGCAGATGGTCTTCTCACTACCGTGGCATTGAGCACCATCAATGCTGACGGTGAGATTACCGAGTACATCGTCGGTACTTCAGGCTCCGGCGCCCTCTTGGGTACTGCACTTGCAGTCGACAATCTGCTCTCGGTGAACGTCGAGACGTCTACTTTTACTGCAGGTACTATGAAGCTTTACGTCTACTGGCGTACGGCTGCGTAACTTTAACGGGTTCGGGAGGTGGCGTAACTGCTGCCTCCCTACTCCGCAGGAGAACCCTAATTAAGGAATAACAAATGTCTATTAAAAACTCACGTTATCTAGATATGTCGGGGATGTCCATCATTCTTGATGGCATTCGCGTAGGCGCTAACAAAGCCGGTCAGGCTGGTAGCGAACTAACCGGCACCGAGATTGCTCTTTTGGATGGTCTCACTGCTGGTACTGTTACTGCTTCCAAGGCAGTGGTCGTAGACTCCAATAAGGACATTGCTTCCTTTCGCAATGTAACCGCCACAGGCTCGTACATTATCGGCGCTGCTGATATGAATGAGGCTGATCTTGAGAAGCTTGATGGTATTACCAATGGCACCGCTGCAGCTGATAAGGCAGTAGTCCTTGATGCCTCCAAAGGTATCTCGACTATCACCTCTGCTACGATCACCACCCTAACCTCTCCTACGGTCAATGCTACCAACGTAGATGCAGGTGCTTCGGGTACCGCAGGTACCGTAGACGTATTTCCCACTACTGCTCTTAAGGGCAAGATCCAACTTGCTGCAGCCGACAGTGCTGGTGATACGATTACGACTATCACCAATGCTTCGCAGGCTGCTGCCCGGACCTACACTATCCCGGATGCAGGTGCTGCAGCTAACTTCGTTCTAAGCACTGGTACTTCGACCGCTACTTCTGCTACCAGCACAGAACTTAGTACAGTGGCTGGAGTTACCCCTGGAACTGTTGCCGTCTCTAAAGCAGTAGTGGTCGACGCTAACAAAGATGCTTCTGCTTTTCGTACCGTAGGTGTTGTGAGTCTTGACGCCGGCTCTTCGGGTGTTGCAGGCTCCGTTGATGTGTTCCCTTCGACAGCTGCAAAGGGTAAGATTGCTCTTCTCGCCGCAGACTCTGCCGGAGATACCACCACTACGATTACTAATGCATCTCAAGCAGCGGCTCGTACTTATACAATTCCCGATGCCGGTGCGGCGGCTAATTTTGTTCTAAGTACAGGTACATCTAATGC
>ERZ1292629.3082-Hain-H43-01um-R1-3082-length-13217-cov-4_pt1 | contig 13217 bp, 16 predicted proteins | sample MGYA00564399_ERZ1292629 | MGnify/ENA primary metagenome ERZ1292629 (study PRJEB36523, sample SAMEA6512636) | groundwater metagenome | collected 2019-01-08 | study: AquaDiva: Metagenomics assemblies of 32 groundwater samples | reverse complement strand
CCCTTTAAGCCATTGCGCTTAGGGTGTCATTTCGCCCCTTACCGGAACTGACCCCTCAGCGGCCAGCGGCGTGACGGAACCGGGCGTCCAGTCCCCAGGCACGACGAGCGCGTTCCCCAGGCCGGACATTACTGCTCGCCCTTCCCCGTCGTCGATCCTGTCTGCCATCGCCTCACCTCCCCGATCGTCTTCGTGCTTTCACCCGGAAAACCCCCGCGTTGTAGCGCGATTTATGATGTCCGTGAAGGACACTTATCGGACAGGCAGTAGACCATACAAGCAGAGTTTACCTTTTTGCCATTTCCTATACTTTGTTCCGCGTGACATCCGCGCCTCGCCCCTGGCAGCTCGAACTGGCTCGCATCGACGGCGCGCTGCCGCTGCTCTCTGGGCCCGAAGCCACTCTCCTCGCCCGCCGCTCGCTACGGCGCCTGTGGGCACACCACGTCCACGCCTATCCCTTTGATAACCTGGGCCCCGATCACGACCCGGGGCGCGAAGCCAGCGAGCTGGTGCGCAGCCATCACGCCGCCGAGCGCGATGCGTTCCTGTCGTGGATCGCCCGCCGCGCCGCGCCGCTGCTCGCCGCGGCGGCCGCCACCGTGCTTTCCGCTAAGGGCGCCCCGGAAACCTTCGCGCGCGTCTACGCGATCGCCGATATCGTGCTTGATCGGCTCGATACGCTGCTGCCGAGCGAGGATCCCCTCGCGACGCTGGTCGACCTTATCGCGCAGCTGACCGAACAGGAGACCGCGTTTCTCGAGGGCAGCTCGGAAACGTACATCACCGCCGGCCGCGCCTTCAGCCGCCCTCCCCCGCGCGGCGGCGCCTGGGCCGTCTCGCTTGGCGTCTCCCTGCGTCCGCAGCTATTCTCGCTGGGTGCAGCGCCGCTCGCGCTTGCCGGCCTGGTCCCGCGAGAAGCCTTCCAGGGTCTGCGCGAGCGCGCGATCCCAGCGATCCTCGCCGAGGCCCTGCTCACCGGGGCGGCGGCTGTGCGCACCGACATCATCGGTGCCCGCGCCGCAATGGACCTTGGCAAGGCCAGGCTGGCGAAAGCCAACCGCTCCTCGCGCATGCGCGACACCTGGTTGCTGCTTGCCGGGCTCGGCCCCCTCACCCGCGCCGAAATCGCCCGCTCTCTCGGCGTGACCAAACGCACTGCCTCACAAGCAGCCGACGGGTTAGCGGCAGTCGGCCTGGTTGCTCCGGTCGGGCGGCACGAAGGCTTACGGGTCATCATTTCCCCAGGGCGATAGCCCGCGCTCTGCATCCGACAGCCGGCAAGGCTGCCGCAATCGAACAGTCTTCGTAGGTTGAATGCCGATCGGGAAGCAGAGCCGAACGCGGCTCTGATCGCGAGAGCCGCGACAGCTTTTCGGAAATCAGCGCTGATGAGACTTTTGCCACCAGATGGCGTAGAGTTCGATGGTGAATGACAAAGGGGGATAAGGTGGAAATCGACTCTGTCCGTGCGCTCAAGGCCGAAATCAGCGAGACGATTATTATGCCGCTCGTCGCGGAGGGGCGAAACCTCCAGGCGTTCGGCATTCCGGCAGCTTCGAAAAAGCTGATCAATCAGCCTCAACCCGCTATCGCCCTGGGCATTTCAAAGGGAAAGAAGAAAGGCGATTTCGTCCTTGCGGTGCGTCTTCAGCGTCGATCGCTCGAACGCGATCCAAGGATCGTCGAATGGCTTGCCCAGAAGGCAAGCAAGGAGATCGACGTCCGCTATATCGGTCGCCTTACCAAGCTCGCGACGCCGTGGCACCAGTTGCGCCACCGTCCGCTTCTGATCGGTGCCTCGATTGGGCACCATGCCGTAACCGCCGGGACGACCGGCGCCTTTGTTCAACACCGGAAGAGCCGCAAGACGGTGATCCTCAGCAACAATCATGTTCTGGCCAATGAGGATAAGGGAAAGCCCGGTGACGCGATTCTACAGCCGGGCGCCTACGACAATGGCGTGCAGCCCGGCGACGTCGTGGGCGCGCTGCTCGATGCGGTCAAAATGAAGAACAGCGCCAACCTGGTGGATGCCGCGATCGCGTCTATTTCGGCCGACATCGAATACGATCCACTGCTGCTGACCAATCTCGGGCAGCTCGCAGGTTTGCGGGCAAGCTCGCTTGAGCCGGGAGACAGGGTCGCGAAGGTGGGACGAACGACCGGTCTAACGCATGGAATTGTGACGGCGATCGAGGTCGACGACGTAGTAGTCGGTTATGAGCGAGGCTCCCTCTCGTTCGATTCCCAGATCGAGGTAGAGGGAACGGGAGATGCGCCGTTCAGCGCAGGCGGCGACAGCGGCTCGATGATCGTCGACGCCGAGCTCAAGGCTTGTGCGCTGCTTTTCGCCGGAGGCGACACGGGTGGGACGAACGGCAAGGGCCTGACCTATGCCAACGACTTCCATACGGTTTTAAGCGCACTGAACATCGATCTCGTAATCTAGCAACGCCAATGCTATATTAGCCTCATGAGCATCACGCTGGATCAGGCAAGGCAAGTCAAGCTCAAGGCGCGCGATCTCGCGCGCGCGGCCGTGCCCGGCGCCGCGACGGGTATTGCCAAGATCGATGGTTCCTATGTCGTGAAAATCAATCTGCCCCATCCGACGACGAAAGCCCTGCCAAAGTCGCTGGACGGCGTCCCGCTTCATTATGAGGTGGTCGGCGCGATCAAGGCCCTTGCACCGCACTGAATTTCACCGGCGCGACTGCTCGAACGCCCTCACTCGGGAGCGTCCAGTTCCTTTTCCAGTTCCGCGAGTTTCTTCTGGGCTTCCAGCCTCTCGATCTGGGTCTTGGTCGCAGCCAACTCGGCGCCATCGATTGTGGTCGCCGCGCTGGCGCCGGCGTCGATTACGGTCGCAATATCCTTGGCACTGCTGCCCCGCTCATAGCCAAGCGACAGCGGTTCGCCGGACGTTCCGAATTCGGCCGTGACGGTGCGGCTCCCAAAGATACTGCCGCCACCCGTCGGAGTTCGGAACAGGCGCGATAATTGCGATAGCTTGACGTTTTCGTTGGCAGAGGCTTGCGCTGCGGCCGTCCAGCCCTTCGGCGCTGGCGCGCAGGGGAAACTGGGGCACGCTGCGTGGAGTGGCGCAAGGCTGGCAGCCGCGAGAATCGGTCGACGATAGACAAGATCGCGACCGGAAATCGTCGAATCGTCTGCATCGGATTTGGAACATGGCGTCGTTGCCGTGCTGCAGGAAAACCACTTCTGTTGTTGGCTGTCGATCTTGATGTTGAGTACATAGCCAAATTGCCCGGGCACCACGTCGCCCTCTAACGCAATGATAGCCTGCGTAAGCGTCGGCATCGACTGCTCGACATAGGGATCGGCCTCGTCGATCTTCCGCGAAACAGGTACGACCTCGAGCCATTGGGCGAAGTCAGCCTCGGGCATCAAAATCTCGGTGTCGATCACCGAACCATCATCTTTCAATTTTGGCACGAGTGGCGCGGAAGGTTTGCTCCGTTGCGTCAATTTTGCCTTTGCCGCGACCAGCTCAGCCCTCTTGTCAGTCAGAAGGGATTGCTGGGCAATCCCGACCCCGCCCTTCAGGATCAGATCCTCCAACGCAGCGATATCAGCTTCTATCTTCTTATAGTTTTGCAGCAGTTGGTGCGCAGCGGTTGTGCATTGGAGAAAATAGCCAGTGACGGTTCTGGTCCTCTGGGCGCTTTTCAATCCCCCAGCGGCGGAAGCGGTCACGGTCGCGGCCGTCACTGCCGCAGGCAGCGGGCCAGCGGCGACACTTGCTGCTACGGCCCCCGCCTTGAGAAGAGAGACTAGCAGGGGCCCGCCCTGTCCGGTCGATTTGCTGTTGAAGGTCTTGAGGAGCCCGTCTTCGGTAAAGGTGATGGTCGTGGCCCTGTCCACCAGGGCCGCGCTGCTGGCGTCAAGCATCACTAGCCTGTCGGGAACCATCTTTGCGGCGATCGCTGCGAAATAGCTGAAGCGAAGCTTCGAGTTCCCTTTCTCCGAGGCCTGATCTTCAGCGCTGGGTGGACATTCGGTAATTGTCTGATCAATCGAAGCAGTCACTCGCGCTTTGGGAAGAAAATAGCTGATTTCAACTGGCTCGCGCGCATTCGCGATCGGGGCGTAGCAAAGAATTGAAGCAGCGGACGAAAAAACGAATGCCCTCATGGATCTTCACCCCCATTGGAAGATTTTAAAGAGGGGTATCATCTAATCGGATGGGAACAAGTAGTATTACTGCACATGCGGCCTAGATTATCAGACACCTATCGATTCTGGCATGGCTTTGCCGCGATATCAGACCAAGCCCCGTCGATCAGCGAGCGTCTGCAGCTACGATTGCAAGCGCCGACAACTAGCGAGCAAGAAAATGTTGCCGCGGTTCCAGCTCAATGTCGTCCCCCCGCTCGATGCTCTCCGGCTGTCTGGAAACCCACTGGCGCTCGCCATTCTCGATGCGAACCCCAAGCTCACGGTGCAGTATCGCCAGCTCGGCCGCTAACTCTTCCTCGCCCATCGTACCTTGAAAGGCGGCAACGCCTGCCTCGAAGAAATCCGCCGCCCCGGCCAACTCGGCCTCTGCGTACATCGCATCCCCGCCGCCTGATCGCCACAGGCGAGCGAGATCCTCTGAGCGAGCCTTTTGCGCACCGGCGGAACGATCTCGTGCTATGGTGCCTGATGGAAGAGCGGGCAGCACCGCCCCCCTCCCCGCCAATTCCTGCCGAGAAATAGCCGCTAGCCGATAGCGCAACACTCGCGACTACGGAGTGTCAGTTGGCGACGGCCTGTATTGAACCGCCAAAAGCTCCGTCAACTCGGTAGTGCTTGCGGCCTTCGCCCTGCCACGCCATTCCACCATGGCACGCTCTTGCGAAGAATGGTCGGCGGGCTGCATGAGTGTAAAGCGCTCGAACGCAGGATCGTCGACCAGCTCGACAGGCAGCGGAACGGGGTTCCCGCTCGCCGCCGCGTGGGTGAATGCGCCAAGAGCGGCCAAACGGGCGAAGCTCGTCGCCGCGAGGTCGCGATCCTTTTCCATGCGATCGACAATGCTTTCCAGCACTGGGGTCGCTTCAGGGCGTTCACTGAGACCCGTAAGCTGTCGATCGAGCGCCGCCATCCGCTCGTCGATCTTCTCGACCTGCGCTTGCAGCGCCATGATCGATTCAAGGATAGCTGTCAGAAGCTCGCCCTGCGCGTCGGTAGTCATCGCTCCGGTCCATCCCTATCCTTGGCCTGGTCACGCTCTCGCAGCGCACGATTGCGTTCCTCGACCTGGCGCAACGCCTCGTCCAAGGGATGACGAACATCGTCCGACGAAACACCTCGCGCACGTTCGATCAACGCCCGAAGGCGATCAGCCTCCGCCTCTTGCTCGGTCTTCGAATCCTTCGCCTGCCCACTGACGTCGATCCGTCCGCGCTCCTGACCGTCACCTTTTCTAGCGAGGCGATCATTCATTGCTCGGGCACGGGCAATCACATCCGTAACCGGATCAACGGCCTCAGCCCCGGTAGCATCGCGTTCGATCGGAAGCGGCGCCTGGGCAGACGATGCGCGCGCATCCCGTGAGAGGCGGACGGCCCGCAGCGAATTAGCCTCCAGCGCAGGCATCGTCTCCACGAACCGCTCAAGGCTCTTTGCAATCACCTGATTAGCCAGTGAAGGGGACGCGGACAGCTCGGCTATCGAGCGCCCATATGCAGAGAGAACCGTCGCTCGGCGGTTCGCCAGAGCCGCGTTGACGGGATCGGGAATGCCACGATCCCGGTACTGCTGGGCACGCTCTGCACGGCTCTTGTCGATGCGCGGAACCTGTCCCTTTTCACGCATCTTACGCGCAGCGATCGGCTCATGCGTCGGGTCAATACCGCGCGCCTTTGCCGGTGTGGCATTGGCCTCAATGCCAGGCTCGCGCAGCTTTTCAGCATAGGGCTGACGATAGCGGAATAGATCATCACGGTTCGGGTGAAAGCGTCGGCCGTCATGATCCCGGCGCGCGAATGTCAGATGGCCGTGGGGATGCTCGCGATCGCCGTGGAGCGAGGCCACCCACGATCTGTTCGCAAACTCGTCCCGAGCAAACGCCAGCGCCGCCTCCTTCATGCGCTCTGGATCGGTGCCCGTGGGCATCGAAAGGATCATGGAAATTGACGTAGCGCCCTTGCGTCGAGCGTCACCGCCCTTCTCCCATTCCTGCCAGTCCTGGGCCAACACCTGCATGTCACGCCCGTCGCGAAGTACGTCGCCATCACTCGTATGCAGATCAAGCTTCTGGTCGGCACCATGCCCAAGGCGGCTGATATAAGAGAAATTGGCAAGGACGTGACCGGCACCATTTTGCCGTCCCGTAATGCGAACCATGACCTCGGGAACGCGGCGCGCGGTACGATGCATCGCCGCTATCGCCCGACCGCTAACCGTGGCCCCCGATCCCGACCCGAAGGCATGTTTGACTTGCCCACCAGGGCGCGGCCCGCCCGCTGGCTTTAGCAGAACTCCGAGCAACGCCGAAGAACCCTTACTACCTCTGGCCTTGCCGCCCGCGCTCCCAAGCCGGTACTTTCTTGGAGGCGCGTACACGCCCGCAATCGAGTCCAACGTGCCCGACGAAAGGCGGAAACTCATCGCGAAATTTCCTTGAAGGCACCGATCCAATACCCCACTTCGCCGCCAACGTAGGTCGAGAGCGCACGCCGCGTATCGAACAGAAGCACCTTCAAATCCGCACACGTTTCGAGGAACAAAGGGGCGATCCGTGCGACGTCCAATGAACTCTCCGGGAGATTGGCAGCGTTCATGGCGTGGACCGCCTGGTTAATGTTTCGACCGATTGCCAGCACTTGCTTGCGAAGCTTGCCAAGCTCCGACTGGCTTATCGGGGCAAGCCGAAGCGCCCCCGCCCTGTCCCAAAGCTGCCAGCGGAGTGCCCGCTTGATCCACTCGTTGCGACTTAGACCAAGCGGCGATCCAACCGTGTCGATCGCCTCGACCTCGCTGCGATCGAGGCGAACAGTCACACGAACCTGATCGTCAGGATGCCCGCGCCCTTTCACCGCTGTCAGCGGAAGATTATCGTTTTCAGGGGAGAGCGCGGCGCGTGCTAGAGCGCTGGCAATCCAACCGCCGCGGGTCTGCCCTTGGGCGAACGCGATGCGATCGATCTCCGCAACAAGCTCATCATTTAGTCGCGCACTTACGATCATTCCAAAGCCCCGTGCAGCGGAGCCACATCACCATATGTTTACAATGGTGCCATGTGGCATATCCTGCCATCCCTAATCTTTGTTCGCCTTACTACGTCAGTACCCTTCCCACAACAACCCAGACATAGAAAGAACGTGGAAGGGAGGGTGCAGTTTTTACAGCATCACTCGACTACGTTATCGAGTCAGATGCTCCGTGTGGCCCGACAAGCGTGCTTTCATTTCTCAGGCCATCTTGCCATGATGAGCCTTGCCGAACGTCCATCTCAACGGAGAATATTTGATGCCCCGAAGCTCAGCTAAGCCCGCCGATCTCGCCAGCATTGAAGCCCGGCGCGAAGCCCTTAAGGCAGAACTCGCTGCCCTTGACGAACAGGCTAAGGCTGCCGAACAGGCGGCTCGTGATGCTGGCCGGCCTACCCTCCTCTCGGCGCTCGACCGTGTGAAGATTGCGACGATGGATAAGGCGGATGCCAAGGCTATTGCCACTGCGATAGCGCAACATGGTGGGAGCGCCGTAGCGCTACGGCTTGCATCCATGTCGGTGGATTGATCTATGCGATCAGGCGGGCGGTGCTCATAAGCGCGAAATCAGCGCCGCACCCTTGGTTGAGAGCTTCCATCCCGCCCCGCCACGCTTGCCAGGACTGTCCTCTACAAGTCCTCTAGCTTCGTAATCCCACATTAAATCAAAAGCGCCATCGCGTGCGCTTTGTCGGTTCACGTAGACGCTGCGATGATACAGATTGTGGGCGACCTCGGCTGCCGTCAGTCTTGTCCCTAACTCCGTACCAAACAGATCCAGAAGATCGGCGGCGATGCGCTGGTTGCTGGTCATATTGCACCATCGATCCCATCTTGCCGTAGCCCCAACGGGCGCCGTTGACGACGATCGCAACTGCCGTCAGGGCGAAGCCCCTGACGGCCCTCAGGGACGGTTACAAGCTGCAGCCGGCGACCGTCCCCTATAATCTCCGCGTTGTTCGTCAGGCTAGCGGAGAGGGATTCTCTTCCCCTAGACGCCGCTCTTCTGCCTCGGCGTAGTCGAGCAGTCGCGTGATCGCATCACCTTTCGAAAGCCGGTGACGCCATGCGAAGTCCTCGAAACGCTGACGGTCCTCCGGTCGCGATCTGATATGGATCGCATCTGTGAACGTCGGCTCCCTTCGTCTGGTCTTCGTCGGGGCGGAGTCGACCTGGGCCGATTTCTCAGAACGAAAACCAAGCCCCTCGCCTGCGCTTTTCGCAGCAGCGATCTGGTCCGGCGTCGGCACCGGCACTTGATCGTCATCAGCGAAGGAGGCGATGCCGCTACGCCTTTGTCGGGACGTTGCCTTGTCGCTCATGCGGTCACACCCTCTTCCAGTAGCGCGAGAACATCTTTGCGGAATGATGCTGCGTTTGCCCGCGCGCTTTCGAGTGATCCGACATCGGCGCTGGTCATCTCTGCCAGCGTACCGCCCATGCTGAACAGCCCGCGAAATGCTCCACGCTCCGCAAGCGCGGTATCAATGACGGGTATACCGGCCTCTTCTAGATTTGCGAGGACGGCCTTTAGGTCGCGCGTCCAAAGCCGCTTCGAAGCTGGCGCACGCGTCAGCACTGCGGCGAACGGCAGCGGGCGCTGCCTTGCTGTGCCGGCGTTGCGGGCAATCTTGAATGCGCGGGCTGCTTCTGTCGCGTCCAGTGCGGAACCTTGGATCGGAATTAGTGCGAGATTGGACATCAACAAGGCATTGGTCGCGCGCGCGCTCGCCCTGCCCTCAAGATCGACAATCACGAAATCCGCGCGGCCCCGGGCTGCGTCGATGGTCGCAATGATGTCGTCCTCGTCCACTTCTGGAACGACCTCGACGTTTTCAGGCTTGCCCTCCATCTTCGCCCATCGAGCAAGCGGGAAGTTCGGATCAGCGTCGATCAGCACGACGCTCGCCCCTTGAGAGGCAAGCTCCGTTCCGAGGATCAAGGCGGTGGTAGTTTTACCCACGCCTCCCTTCGGCGATAACATAGTGATAACTGGCATGGGCCGGCTCCGCTGTAATTTATGAATGCCTGCATTCGCCGCACATGTGCAGCATGTGCCCGACGTTACACCTCGTCACGATGTTCTACAAGTTCCCAATGCATACATGTTCCCAAAGGGCGCATGTGTCCGGTGTGAGCGTGTGCGCTCAGGAAACATGCTCACTTTGTGAACATGTTCATCCGGCCTACGTCGCACGACGTTATACAAGTTCCCAACGCACATACACGCGTCCAAAGAGCACATGTGTGCGGAGTGAGCATGTGCGCGCAGGTGACATGCTCACCTTGGGAACATGATCACTCGACCCACGTCGCACACGACGTTCTACAGATTCCCAACGCATACACGCCCCCAAAAGGCGCATGTATCCGGCGTGATCATGTGCACTCTTGCCGCATGCTCACCATGTGAACATGTCACACGTCACATGCCGCGGCACGTGCTTTGTCGCTCGCCAGACGGCGATAGATCGCCTGACGGCTAACGCCTAGCAGGGTGGCAACGCCCGCGATGCTGGAGGGGTCGGGACCGTGCAGGAGCCTCTTCGCCTCGACCCATTGTGCGTCCGAAATGCTGGGAGGGCGGCCGAAGCGGGTTCCGACGCGTTGCGCAGCAGCGATGCTAGCCATGGTTCGCTCATGGTTGGTACCGCGCTCGAACTCGGCGAATGCCCCGAAAATCTGGAAAATAAGATTGCCCGCTGCGGTGGTCGTGTCGATGATCGATTCCTTCAGCGAGCGAAGACCGATCTCGCGCTCCTTCAAGCCCTGAACGGTTTCGATCAGACCATGCATCGAACGACTGAGCCTATCCAGCTTCCACACGACAAGCGTGTCTTCACCTGGCCGCGCGTATGCGATAGCCTCCATCAGCTTAGGCTTGAAAACGGCGGCACCGCTCACTCCTTCGTCGGTAAAAATCTTACCGCACCCTGCTTCCTCAAGCGCCTCGATCTGAAGGCGCGATTGCTGGTCAAAGGTTGAAACCCGCGCGTACCCGATGAGCATTGTCCGAAACTCACGATAATATGTCTACTTTCGGACAGATTTCGCCAAGTGTCCGAAAGTAGCAAAAATGAATTTTGACTTTCGGACAGGACAGGGGGGTCGGACACCGACTTTCGGACAGGGGTTTCGATAACGAAAATTCGGGCCTGCGTCGTTTCGCCATTGTCATGTCCGGAACCGATCGGTTTCGTACATTCAGCAAGTATCGCGCGAACGCACCATCGATGCTAGAATAATACTTCGTAGCGGAAGGATATGCGATGCACGATAGCTCGAACAGGTATCACGCCGAGATTGCTTTAATGCTGAAACACCAGAAATTCAGCGAAAGGCTGATCCTGCTCTTGATAGCATTCGCGGTAGTCTGCGCGCTCGCGGGCTGGCCGAAGGTATGGTCGCTGTTTTGGGTTATCCCATTCTTTGGTTACTTCGTCGGCCGCTTTGAACTCGATAGGAACGGCTTAACAACCGACTACTGGCTGCCAGCCCTCGGCTCACAAGCAATCCTGGCGATGATGGTCGGCGTCCCCATCGCGGTACAGTTCGGGTTCTGACGGCGTTGGTAGACCCGAGCACTGCGCAAAATAGCCGCTAGGCTGCGACTTACCGCTCGACGCCACCCCGATCAGTAGGCCGGGGCGGTGCCAGGTTAGTGCGTTGCTGAGTCAACTCGCGGCTTACCCCATCCGCAAGGGCTGTGAGACGATCAAGGGCGGTTGCGCCGGGATGGTAGCGGACAGTTATGTGACCGCTTTCTATCTGGCTAAGGCGTTCGGAAAGCGCCGCCACATTGCCTTCGCCCGCGACCCACTCCCGTTTGTTGACTGCCGCCTCATGAGTTGCCTCAGGCATCTTCCCGCGCAGCACGGCAAGACGGGTTTCCTCGACTGTCCGCTCGGCCTGGTTCGTAGCGATCGGCGCCATCACGCCGATCTCGCGTGCGGCGTCTAGGACGCTCATGCGCCGGGCCTGCGGCGCCTGCTCGCGGCCGCGTTCGAGCGACCGGCGAATGATCTCCTGCAAGGGATCGTGAAGCCGGTACTTGTTGAGCTGAAACGCCATCTCGTATCTTTCGCGGCTATCAGTAGTCATCATCTGATCGGCCGTGAGTCCGGGATAGCGTAGCTGGATCACGGCCACATCGCGCGCGATGTAAAGGGCATCGCGCGACTGCGCGGTGACGTTGGTCGTCCCCCAATCGAGTTGATGCCCGTTTTCCCGGGCAAGCTGCTCGGTGAAGGTACGGAGGGTGCGGCTATTGCCCTCACGAAAGGGATGTAGGTGATCGAGGCGCGCATAAGTCTGTGCGAGCGCATCGGACATCTCGAGCGTGTCCATCCCCTGCAGGGCCTTGCCACCCTGCAGGGCGGCCAGCGTCGGGCCTAGCAGGCGATCCGTCTCGGGCCGCAGGGCATAGGGAACGACGATGCCCTCCCGCGTCGCCTCCAAAACCCGGTTCTTGAAATGGCCGGGTGCATCTGGGCGAAACTCGCCGGGGCCATGGTGCGGCAAATCCTGAAAGATGCGTCGATGCACCTCGCGCAAGTGGGCAACGTCAAACTCGCCCTGAACCGGGTTCAGGACGAGTTGGGATTGCCTTATGGCGGTTAGATATGCTTCGCGTTGTTCAACCAAGACGGACGGTTGCGGACGCCAGTGCAGCCTCGATCCATTCAGCCTCGGTCAGCTCGCCTGCAACGAAACGCGCGTTGATCGCCTCGGCCTCGGCGGTGAGGATACCGCCCTCAAGGCGGGTGCTGCCCGCGCCGAAGCTGATCGCGTAAGCGCGGCGCGCGCGCTCGGCTTCGCTGATGACAGAACGAGGAGCGGGAAAGGGCGTCGTGGCGTTCATGGCTCGATCCTTTCGTCAACCGGGCTGGTGTTTCGATATAGCGCAAAAGGCCGAAAATTACCAATGAAAACACCCGTTTTCAGCCCGCATCCATGAGTGGCAAGGGATAGTGCATCAGTTGCGGCGGTCCTGAGGGTCACACCGTTCCATTCTTTCGCGTTGGGCTACTCGCGCAGAACGCGATGCAGGAGGAGGCCCAGCTTATGCAGCTCGCCGACGAGATGGTCATGGGCTTGCTCGATCCTTCGGGAATGGGAAAAGGGGGCGGCGCTGGTGGCCGCCCTCACTCGGATCAGGCAGCGCAGGCCATGACGATCGTGCTCATGTGGGACAGGATGAGTTCGCTTGCTGCCTGCGCCGCGGTGGCGGCGCGGAAGATTGCCCGCTTGTCGTTGCGAAGGGCGGTGAGCCAGGACGCAACATAAGCTGCGTGGTCCTCGCGCTCGGTCGGTTCCATGCCAAGCTGCGCGCAAAGCATCGCTGCGCCAATCTCGGCAATCAATTCCTCTGCGGCCCTGATTTCTTTGGCTTTCCCATAGTCGCGCAGGGTTTCACGGTCGAGCCGGTGGGCGCTGCCGCTGCTGTGAATCGCCTCATGGGCAAGGGTGGCATAGAAGGCGTTGCCGGTCACAAAGTCGGCAAAGGCGGGCATCTGGATACGGTCGGCGCGAGGGTCGTAATAGGCGCTGCTGCCGCCTTCCTGATAGGGAACCGGCCAAAGCGCAAAGGCTGCATCAAGCTCGCTGTCGCGCTCGTCGCGGTTCTTGATTTCGATCTGCGGCGCGGGAAACCTGCTCATGTCCAAGCCGTCGATTTGCTCGACGTTGAACACGACATATTTTTTAAGGAAATGCCGGGTCGTTTCCTCGCCCTCGCTGTCGGTGATTGGCTCGCCCGTCTCGCCATCCTTCGGGGTGAAGGTGCCCGCATGAACGACAAGATTGCCTTTTTCGCCCTTGCGAACCTGTCCGCCCAGCTCGTTTGCTTGCCGATAGGTCATCCAATAGGGACTGCTATAGCCGCGCGTCATGGCGGCGGACCAAAGCAACAGAATGTTGATGCCACGATAGGCGGTGCCCTCATGGCGAAGCGGGAGCGAGGCCACGCCCGATGCCCAACGGCGCGACCATGGG
>ERZ1292629.3081-Hain-H43-01um-R1-3081-length-13218-cov-4_pt1 | contig 13218 bp, 15 predicted proteins | sample MGYA00564399_ERZ1292629 | MGnify/ENA primary metagenome ERZ1292629 (study PRJEB36523, sample SAMEA6512636) | groundwater metagenome | collected 2019-01-08 | study: AquaDiva: Metagenomics assemblies of 32 groundwater samples | reverse complement strand
TTGGGCTCGGTCAACAGCGCGATTGGTTTGTATTTGGCAACGGTATCAAATCCAAATCTAGGAAGTATTTTAGGTGGTACCAATGGGAGTTGTGGCGGCGGCAATTTTTATGCTTGGCGTGCGAGCGGTGCTGGTAGCCCGGTAGCCGCCGTTCCAACGGTCAACAGCCCCTTTGTAACCCCCAGTGGTTTTACCGCCACCAGTGGCTCGGCTTCTATGCCAGTGTCCGGCTTCAGAAATGTCGACGGAACTGGTTGGATTTCAACTGATCTAAATAACGTCAGCGGTGGCTCTCCTCTCGCTAACTTACCCTCTGATCCTTCGGCGGCTACCGCATCTGCCGTGGCCCCGCTTGCCGGTGCCGGCTCTCTTGGTCATTTCTATGCGTTTCAATGTGGAGGAGGGGCGGCTACGAGCACTCAATTTGAACTTAACGCCAACATGGAAAGCGATAAGTTTAGCAGTAACGGTTCGGCTGATGTTGAGGGTAACGATGGTGGCGATCAAACAACAGTCTACGAAGTCGGCAACGCCCCAGGGCTCGCGCTGTAAAAGATCTCAATGATTGAAATTATGGATTTTTTGATTGCCCATATTTTTGCGCTTCCGCTGTATTTTAAGCTTTTAATTTTAGCTCTAGTCTTTGGCGCCCAAATTCTAAAACCGCAGTGGCTCAAAAAGTGGTCGCCGGCAATTTTTGTTGGCGCGGTTATGGTAGTTGGTCTATATTTGTTTGAGCTTTCCATCCTCCAGTATCAATCGTTTCTCAGTGGTCTCCTATCACGGGTTCTAAATCAGAAGCAGGGTCTCGACTGGTTTCTAAACTATGTCCGCCTCCATTTCTGGGACCAATATCTTATTAGTCTCATTGGCGCCTTGCTTTTCTATTTAGCGGCCAAATATATGAACGACAAGAAAGGGGAGCGGTTCTTTGAGCGCGAAGAAGTTTGGCTCGGAATGTTGGGCATTTTTCTGGTTGGTTATCCAGGTTGGTTTTTCTACGTAGCCCTAATACTCTTGCTTCCGGCAGTGCTTTCTCTAGTTTTTTTAAAGAGAAACGAGCGTTTGCCGCTATATTATTTTTGGGTGCCGACAGCGGTATTTGTTATACTTATAGTGCATTTTGTTTTAGCCAAGCAATCCTGGTGGGGGAGGTTTATCTTCTGAAGAAGAACTCGACACTAATCTACGAATAGCACACGAATGGTACGAATAGGACTCTTCGTGAGATAGTATGCATTATTCGTAAATTAGGGTGTCATTCGTAATTGGTGTTGCTACCTTCATGCTTAAAGTTCCTCAAAATAAATTAAAAGAAATCTTGGTCGGCGACGGCTTGATTACTCCAGAGGATTTTGACCACGCCGCTTTAGAATCTGCCCGCATGGGTCAAGACATTGCCGACACCCTTCTGGGGCGCAATGTTATCACTAAGGATTATTATAATGGAGTCATTACTCGTTTCTATAAAATAGAGCGGGCAAGTCTCGGTGGCAATATAGACGAGGCCGTTTTAGATCTCATCACTCAAGACGTTGCCCGTAGCAAACGAGTTTTACCGTTTAAAGAAGAGGCCGATGGAGCGATCGCCTTGGCGATGGCCGACCCGACCGACCTTGCGACTATTGATTTTTTAAGAAAATATCTCAAGCGCGAAGTTCGCCCTTTTTTGGCTTCGGAAGATGATCTAAACAAAGGTCTGGCGCTCTACAGCAAAAAGTCCGCCGAAAGCTTTGGCGAGCTCATTACCGCGAACATCCAAGAATCTCTCAAGATTATCGGCAAAGAGGCGCGCGATGCCGCCGTCGATCTTCCCGTGGTGGCGATTATGGACAATATGCTGTCCTATGCCATCGCAGTCGGCGCTTCCGATATCCACCTTGAAGTTTTGGAATCGGAAGTTATCGTCCGCTTCCGCATTGATGGCATTCTGCACGAAATTGTTCGCATGCAAAAAGAAATTCATCCGGCGCTCACGGCGCGCATTAAACTCTTGGCCGGATTAAAACTAGACGAGCACTACAATCCGCAAGACGGCCGTTTTCGTTTCGCGACTGGCCCCGGGGGCACTGAATTTGTTGACGTTCGCGTTTCGGTAATGCCGACCTTCTACGGCGAAAAAGCCGAAATGCGCCTACTCACCGCCTCCAAACAGCATTTGTCCTTTGAAGAGTTGGGACTTCTGCCGGATATGATGAAGTCTTTAAAAGAAAATATCATCAAAAGTTATGGCATGATCTTAGTCACCGGCCCGACCGGTTCCGGCAAAACCACCCTCATGTATTCCATTATGGGCGTGCTCAACCGTCCCGAGGTCAACATTGTAACTATCGAAGACCCGATTGAATACGATATGAAATATATTAACCAAACCCAGGTCAACACTCTGGCCGGTATCACTTTTGCCAATGGTCTGCGGGCGCTCCTGCGTCAGGATCCAAACGTAGTTATGATCGGTGAAATTCGCGACAATGAAACGGTGGACATCGCGGTTAACGCCGCGCTAACCGGACACTTGGTCATCTCCAGCTTGCATACCAACGATGCCGTATCGGCGATTCCGCGTCTATTCGATATGAAGGTTCAGCCATTTTTAATCGCGGCGGTTTTAAACGCCATTACCGCCCAGCGCTTGGTGCGTCGAATCTGTCTCCATTGCATTGTCTCCTATACGCCGACCAAAGAAGAATCCGCCGACTTTGAGCGCCAGATTAAAAGAATGAATTCCAGTTTTGAGTTTCAAGTTCCCAAAACCATGTTTCGCGGTCAGGGTTGCGCCGCCTGCGGGCACACCGGCTATCGTGGCCGTATCGGAATCTACGAAATTTTAAACGTTACCGAGAATATTCGGAAGACCATTACCGAACCAAACTTCAGTATTGATCGAGTCACCAACATCGCGCGCCAAGAGGGTTTCATCTCCATGTCCGAAGACGGCTTGCGCAAAGTTCAGCGTGGCATGACAACTCTAGAAGAGGTTCTTCGGGTCATTAACGAGTAATAACAATATGAAATTTCACTACGTTGCCTACGACAAAGATGGTCGGAAATTGGAAGACGATTTTATCGCCGAAGCGACCTCCGAAGTTATTCACTATTTAACCAACAAAGGGCTCAAGCCAGTTTCCATCGAAGCCCAAAAAGCGACCGCCGCCGATCCTTCGCGTCGGGTTTTTGGTCAGAAGATAACCATCAACGACAAAATTTTCCTCACCAAATATCTGGCATTGATGCTCAAAGTCGGCACCGATATTTTTAAAGCCATAGATATTTTAATTCACGATTTTAACAAGCCGGTTTTGAAGTCTCTGCTCGTGGAAGTTAGAACCAATCTGGAAAAAGGTCAGCCGCTCTATACCACCTTCGCCCGCTATCCCCACTATTTTTCGGCAGTCTTCATCAACTTAATTAAAGCCGGAGAATCGTCGGGAAACTTGGAACAGGCCTTTGCCGATTTGAATGTTTCTCTGGAAAAAGAAAAGGATCTCAAGGGCAAAATCAAGGCCGCTCTCATCTATCCATTACTGCTTCTTGGTTTGTCCTTTGTGATTTTGATTTTCTTAATTACCTTCGCCTTGCCTAAAATCGCCGCCGTCTTTGAGGGTGGCGGCATTCAACCACCGGTCTTTTCTAGAATTGTTTTTGCCGTCGGTCTGTATTTGGGTAACCACATCGTCATTATCATTCCCTCGATCGTTGCCGTCCTTGCCTTAATCGCCATCTTCTTTCTTAAGATGTCGCTCGGCAAAAAAGTCCTGGCTTATTTGGGAGCTCGTTTGCCGGTTTTTAAGGGCGTGGTCGAAAGAGTCGCCCTTCAGCGTTTTGCGACAACTTTGAGTTCATTGATGAAGTCAGGTCTTCCCATTTTAAACTCTCTCGAAATAACCGCCGGCGCGGTCAATCACGCCGGTATTCGCCACGCGCTGGAACGCATCGCTCGCGAACATATCCCCAAAGGTATCACTCTTGGCGAATCTTTTCGTCGCGAACCGGCCTTCCCCTCGGTTGTTTCTAATCTAATCGGCATTTCGGAGCGAACCGGCCACTTGGACGAAATTTTGCAGACCTTAAGCGGTTTTTACGAAGCCGAGGTTGAATCCTCGCTAAAAACTCTTGTCGCTTTCATTGAGCCGATGCTCTTACTGGTCATCGCTGTTGTCGTTGGCACCATCGCTCTTTCCATTATCGTGCCGATTTATCAACTCGTCGGTCAATTTTAATAATATGAACGCGCGTCGCGGTTTTACTCTAATTGAAATCTTACTGGTAGCCGGCATTATGGCGATTTTAAGCACCGGCATATTTCTGGCACTTGATCGGTATCAGTTTGGCCGTAATTTGGAGCTTGACGCCAAAGCCTTGCTCTATGCCATTCGCGATGCTCAACAGAGATCTATCACTCAAGAGGTTGTAACCAGCGACACGCCTTCGCAGTGGGGCGTTAGAGTTACTCGGACTGCCGCGCCGCCATCCTATTTTGAACTTATTGCCCAGGCTACTGGTCGAACTCAAACCGTAACCACTTCCATCACTCGCTTTCAACTTCGCAACGGCGTTGAGTTTGCTTCCGCAATCGCGAGCTCAACTATTGTTTTTTCTCGCATTGGCGGTATCCCGCTTGCTGGCGGCACTACCACGGTCAGTCTGTACTTAATCAGTAATTCCGGCGAACGCAAAACCATCACTATTGATGCCCAGAATGGCCAAGCTAAACTTTTCTGACCAAAACGGACAATCGCTTATCGAAATGCTCCTCGGCCTCACGGTTGGGGCTATTATGATTATTGTCGCCGTCGGAGCCCTATCGGTCAGCTTGCGAACTAATTATCGCGATAACTTTGCCCAAGACGCGAGCTTTATGAACGAAGCCTTGTTGGAAAATGTTATAAGCACCGCCGAAGGTTTCTGGGGCCAAGTTGCGGCTTTTGCGACCGGCTGTTCCAGTGTTTTTTGTGGCATTCTTTATCATTTTCCCGAGATCAGTAAATATGGTCAACCGGATTTCAACTATAGTGAAGTTGTTTATTATATCGTACCTTGTGACATCGCGAATTATTCGGTCAAAATAAATGGAAATGATTATTATCCCTGTTTCCGTGTTCGCCGTGTCTCCCGTGCGGCGAATGGAGTTATTGAGGCTGTCTATAATGCCGCCAACGACGATCCCTCAACCCTGGAGGCCAGTATCAAAACCCGCTGGGTTAATGGCAGCATTTCGCAGGAAACCCCGACTCTAACCCGCGTCGTTACTCGCAAGCAGAATGAGGTTTACCTCCAGAGTAATTGGGAAGGAGGACCCACGACGCCAGCTGATTCAGCCTACACAACACCCGTCACAACTTTTTACTCATTAAGCGCTATTAGCTACGGAACTATCGGCGAAATCAAGTTGCAATCGCCCGGATCGGGAGAAACCGGTATTCTCTTTTCCAACGCCATTTTTGCCCAAAGACAGGTAACGCTCAACTCGGTTATGTGGCAGGGGAGTTTGCCTTCGGGATCCGGCGTTGAATTTCAAATTGCCTCCAGTAATTGCGCGAATGGCGCCACGGATGCCCAGTGTCTGGTTGGTAGCTGGGGCAGTAGTAATTGTTTTACGACCGGCGGAACCAATAGTTGCTATATTGGACCCGCGGGTACGAGCGATAATGCCGATACTTATACCGCCACCGGCCCCAATATTCAAATGCGGACAAATGGCGCCCACCATGGCGATAAGCTGTATTTTCGCTACAAAATAATGCTCAAACGAGGCAATGGAAACAATACTCCGAATGTAGCTGACGTTATTCTCAACTGGTCAATTTGAATAAAAAAACATGGCCCAAAACCCTCTAACTTCCGGAGTCGCTTCCTTGCTAGTTACTCTTTTGCTTGGCGGAATCATCGTAGAAATGAGTCTCATCGGGATGCTTCTTATTACTAAAACACAAAGTGCCAACAGCGGCATTCGACAGAGTCAAGATACTTTAGCCGGCGCGCAATCTGGTCTCGACGACGGCATCTTAAGCATTATTCGCAATAAGAACGGCCCTTACAGCGATAAAAATTTTTCAATCGGCGTGGCGGCGGTTGAGGTAAGTTTTTGCAAAAACGCCTACAGTAAAAATTCTGATTGCGACACCGCAGTCGCCGGAGTTTACGAGGTGACTTCTATCGCTAGCGCCAGCTTGAAGCGCCGTAAAATGGTAGCGCAGTTAAGAGTGAACGCCACAACCGGATTAGTTGTAGTAGAATCAATCAAAGAGGTTGTTTTCTAATAAGCAACGACCAATTATGAATATTTTGGAAAAAATTAAAACAGCGCTAAGGATCATTAATCCCATACCGGCAGTTGGCGGGCTTGAAATTAATGATACCGACATTAAATTTTTTTTGGTGAAAGGACTAAGTTTCAAAAAAGCTGGCTTGAGATTGCCCCCCGGAATTGTGGAAAACGGTAAAGTCAAAGACCTTCGCAACCTCGCCTTGGCCTTAAAATCACTCCACGCCAAATTCGCCAGCCAGAAAGAGGTCGTTCCGGTTGTCTTTCTAATGCCCGCGGAAAATCTTTATGTTCAGACCTTTACAGTTCCCCAAGTGGATGCGACGCGACTTGAAGAGACCGCTCGCTTAAATCTGGAAGTCATCTCCCCGCTTGAATTTTCTAAAGTTTATGCCAGTTGGCAAAAAATCGAGACTGCCAGCGAGGCGATTAACAGTCAGGAACTTCTTGGCGCTTTTGTGGAAAAAACAGTTGCCGATGAATTTTCTCTTGCCGCCACCGAAGCCGGCTTCGCTTTTGTTGCCGTTGGATTCTCGGCGCTCGCTCTTACTCGGGTTATTTGCCAAGAAGGTGTCGGTATCGATCAAAAGAAATCGTATTTAGTCCTCTTTTTCGGTCCCAATGGTCTTGAGATTTTTATCATCAAAAACAGTCACCTACACTTTCATCACTTTACCTCTTGGCGTACTCTGCAAGCCGAGGCACGCAAAGGAGAAATCGGCCTGCCAGAAATAAAAAAGTTTCTCACCGAAGAAGTCCAGCGGATTATTAATTTTTATGCTAGCAAATGGGGTGGGGTTTTGGACGCGGCTATTTTGCTTACCCCGGGTCTGACCTCAGAAGTCTCGGCTGTCGTACAAGATGAATTTGGTCTCAAAATTCAGAATCTAACACTTGAACATTTTCCCAATATGAGCGAGGGCTGGCTGCCGACTTTAGGCGCCGCCCTTCGCGGACTAATTCCCCGTTCTTCAGATAAAATCATCAGTCTGGCCAGCACTTCGGCGCAAATGCATTATATTCAGGCGCGGGTCATAAAATTCGCCAGCTTTTGGCGTAAAGTATTGATTGCCGCTTTTGGTTTTTTTCTAATCGCCGAACTTGGAGTTTGTCTTATCGTTGCGCGGGAAGCGGCAGATATAAGCCTTCTAGTCACGCCTCGCTTGGAATCCGAAGAAGTCGCGATCTTATCTGATCTTCAAGAAAAGTCACTGAATTTAAATAGTTTGGCGGCAAAAGTTGTCGCGGTTAAAGAATCAAATGTTGATTGGGCGGATGGGCTTAAAAGAATTCGGGAAATTGGGGCGGGCTTGGTTCGTCTTAGAACTATCGCTATGAATATCGATTCAATCGTCATCGGTGCCACCGCGATAAATCAGGAGGCGGTAATTGAATTTCGCAATTCGCTTGAGCGCGATTCCAGGTGGCAGGAAGTGCGTCTACCGCTCGCGAATCTAAAAATAGCCGACGATGAGAGTGCCGAATTCATTCTTAATCTCAAGATTCGCCCAAAGGCAAATTAAGGAGTTTTAAGAGCGGCGATTATCTCATCCGCTATTTTTTTAAAAACCTCTTTAAAGATCGGCAATTCTTCGGGGGGGATTGGCTGGAGTACAAATTCCAACGATTTTCGCTCTTCGTTTGCCGACCGAATACCAATGCGTGCCCGCCAAAAAGAATTGCTTTGCGCGGCGTCAAAAACACTTTGCACGCCATTGTGTCCCGCCGCGCCGCGTTCACGGATTAATTGATAGCCAGCCAAGGAAATGTCGCTATCATCATGCGCCAGTAAAGTGGTTTCCGACGTCGCTCCCAAACGCTTCATTTCGGCTAAAATCAACTGCCCACTCTCGTTCATAAAGCCTTGCGGAGGTAGTAAAACAATTCTTTCAAGCCAAGGGGTAAACTCGGCATAAGTTTGCAAAAAATTAACAAAACTAGCTCCGATATTGTGGTAAATACCGGCATATTTATCTCCATAGTTGCCCAAGCCGGCAATTAATTTAAGTTTCATTGTTGTTCTTTAAAAATAAGTATAGTAGAATGGCTGGCAATAGACCACAGCGCGCTCAATCAAAGAATTCAACATGCCCGGTAGACTTAAAAAGTTTTTATTATCAGTTTGGGAAGTGGTAGAGGTGGTGTTTGTGGCTACCGCGACCGTTTTTCTGATTCGTAGCTTCCTGGTCCAGCCGTTTTTGGTGAGCGGCGCCAGCATGGAACCCAATTTTTCTGATGGAAATTATCTGATTATCGATGAGATTACTTATCGCTTCCGCAGTCCGGAACGCGGCGAAGTTGTGGTTTTTCGTTTTCCCAAAGATCCATCGGTATTTTTCATTAAGCGCATTATCGGCTTACCCGGAGAGCGGATTGCGAATAGCGGCAATGGCATTATTGTCTATCACGACATTAAAGACACTACCGGAAAAGCCTTGACTGAATCTTACCTGTCCCGCGATAGCGTCAAGGATCGTTTTGATGTCTGGCTCAATAACGATGAATATTTTGTTCTCGGCGACAATCGTAACGCCAGTTTTGACTCCCGAAGTTGGGGCCCGATCAAGCGCGAAGCTATTGTCGGCGTCGTCAGAATTCGAGTTTTTCCGCTCCAAAAATTTAACAGCTTCACTCCTCCGCGATACGAAACAGCCGGCCAATCTTCAGCTCTATAACCCATGGGATCCGCGAAAAAAAGACCAAATAGTGTCAAAGCGCCAGAAGGAATGTACGATATTCTGCCGCAGGAATATTTAATTTGGGATCGGATGCGCAAGGTCGTTCGGGATTTTGCTGATTTTTATAATTTTTTTCGCATTGAAACGACCTTGATTGAACGAGAAGAATTAATGGAGCGAGGTTTTGAAGACGATGACGAAATGCGGAACCGATCCTTGGTAATTCAGGAACGCGGGGAGCGCTTCATCGTCCGTCGCGATCCCGCCCTTTCAGTAATTCGGGCCTATGTTGAACACGGCCTAAGTTCAGTTAGTCAACCGCTTAAAGTTTTCTATGAAGGTCAGATTTTTGACAAGAACGGCTTTAATGACGCGCCCGAATTTCGCGAAGCCCATTGCGCCGGGTTTGAAGTTATTGATGGCGAATCGGATCCGGTTTACGACGCCCAGATTATTTTGACCCTCTATCGCATTCTTGAAGAGCTAAAGGTGGATGGGATTTCTATCGGACTGAATACTCTCTGCTGTCGTCATTGCCGCATGGGTTACCGGAAGCAAATCAACGAGTACATCAAAGGCAAAAAAAGCGATCTTTGCGTGCAGTGCGAAAAACATCTTACTGGAAAACCAGAAAAGATTTTAATCTGTGAAAACGAAAAGGATAAAGCTGTGCGTGAAGCTTATCCAGCCTCGGTTGACTATCTGTGTACTTATTGCCGGAGCAATTTTAAAAATATTTTTGAGTATCTTGAAGAGCTTGGATTGCAATATTCACTGTCCCCGCGACTCAAGAGCGAATGTGGTTATACGACTGGAACTTTGTTTGAAATCTACGGCGCGGATTTACCGTATCCTCTCGCCTCCGGCGGTCGGCACGATTATCTCGTTGAGTCTGTCGGCGGTAAAAACACGCCGGCGGTTGGCGGCGTAATCTATCTTGATCGTGTTGCTCGCTGGCTCAAGGCCAAGGGGGTGACTATCGCTCCGCATCGGGCTAAACCTAAAATATTCCTGATTCACATCGGCGCCTTGGCTCGTAAGAAGGCCCTGGGACTTATTGAACAACTTCGCGAAGCCAATGTCAGTGTCTGGGAATCTCTGGGTCGCGACGCGCTGAACATTCAGCTTAAGTTGGCGACTAAGATGGAATCTCCGCTAGCTTTGATTTTTGGCCAAAAAGAAGCCTTTGAAGACAGTATTATTATCCGCGACATGAAGAGCGGCATGCAGGAAACAGTACTCCTTAAAAAAGTAGTGGAGAATATCAAGAAGCGATTATGACCAAACCGACTCAATCCTGTGTTTTTTGTCGGATTGCCCAAAAGGAAGTTCCTTCTGAGATTTTGTTGGAAAACGATCTCGCTCTAGTCTTTGCCGACATCCACCCCTCGGCTCCGGTTCATTACTTAGTGGTCCCCAAAGAGCACATTGAAACCGTTTCTCATCTAACCCGAAGTCACGCCCCGATTGCCGGCGAGTTAATCCTGCTCGCCAAAGAAGCGGCGCATCAGCTTGGTCTTTCGGGCTATAAATTGGTTTTTAATGTCGGTCGTGCCGGCGGACAAATAGTGGATCATATTCACCTTCATCTACTTGGTGGCTGGAAGCAAGTTGACTCCAACTAAAAGCGCCCCTAGACAAGTCACAGCTAAAAAAGCTAGAATAAACGACAATCTATGGGTATCGAAATACGCAAAAAAGAAGGGGAGTCCGTCAACGCGCTAATCTATCGTTTTACCAAAAAAACTCAACAGAGTGGCATCTTGCGCGAATCCAAAAAACGCTTTTATCATAAGCGGGAGGTGAGTCGCATTAAGCGCAAAGCTTCGGCCTTGCACCGAGCCAAGAAACGCGAAGAATTTACTCGTGCCAGAAAGAACGGACTCGTATGAATCCTCTCCAGGCCCTAATGGCTGATTTGAAAGCGGCCATGAAAGAAAAGCGCGAAGGCGATATACAAACCGCGCGTCTTCTGATTGCCGCTATTAAAAATCTGGAGATTCAGAAAAGAACCGACGGTAGAATAGGTGAACTGACCGAAGAAGAAATAATTCAACTGCTCCGAACCGAAGCCAAGAAGCGTAAAGATTCCATTACTGTTTTTTCAGCCAATAATCGCGAAGATCTTGCCGCCAAAGAACGAACTGAATTGGCTTACGTCGAAAAATATTTGCCTCAACTTTTAAGTCGCGAAGTCACCGAAGAACTTGTCGCGAAAATCATTCACCAGAGCAAGCCGGTTGATTTTGGCTCGGCCATGAAAGAAGTTATGAATCAGCTTAAGGGGAAAGTTGATAACGCTCTCGTCGCTCAAATTATCAAGCGCTTACTGCAAAAATAGTTTTGCCGACTTTATGGGAGCCATCCAAAGACGATCTTCATCGGTAAGCAATCGCATTGTTGTCATTGGGCTCCAAAAGAAAACATCGTCGCGTTTTCTTTCGTGCCTAAAAAAAGCAGCAGAATCTGTCGCTGGATTTCACGGCGCTCAAGGCGTTGAGTTTGAGGTCTATGTGGTTGATGACAAGATTTTACCCAAAAATGTCTTGGCCTATCCCTGGCCCATCAATTTTCCGCGTCCCGAAACCAGTAAAAAATTTCTCGGAGAAATTTTTATCAATCCTCAATATATTCGCGCCGAAGGGCAAAATATTCTTTTTATGCTCATTCACGGTTTTTTGCACCTCTTGGGATATGACCACCAGAAAAAAAATGATACAATAGCGATGGAGAAGGAGGAACAAAGACTCCTTAAAGCATTTAGCAATCAAGCGCCCGCGAGTCTTGTTAAAACACTCGCTTAATCGGTGCATCCACCGCAATGTCACCCCGCCACATTCTTGGACTCGATGTTGGAACTCATACCATCAAAGCCGCCGTCGCCGAAGTTAAAAAAAACGGCGAGCTGAATCTTGTCTATCTTTCCAAATCGCCTTCGGCTGGCTTGCGTCGCGGCGCGGTTCACGATATTACCGAGGCTACGCAAAAAATCGGCATCGTTCTTTCGGAAATTAAAAAAAACTATAAAGACGCGCTGGATAATATTGTACTTTCCGTTGGTACCGCCGATGTCAAAATTCAGCCCTCGATTGGGGTAGTGGCCGTCTCTCGCGCCGACTACGAAATTTTTCGAGACGACATTGAACGAGCTGTTCAAAGTTCACAGGCAATAAATTTGCCGCCCAACCGGATGGTTTTGCATCACTTAATCAGCGAATATATTGTTGATGGGGTTCGCGATATTCGCGATCCACTTGGCATGATCGGCAATCGTCTGGAAGTTGGTAGTTTGATTATTGACGCCTTCGCGCCAATGGTAAAGAATCTTACCAGATGCGTGGAAGTTCTCGGCGGTAACCTTAGTGGCATTATTTTGGGAACCATTGCCGCCGCGGAAGCCGTTCTTAGCCGCCGTCAAAAAGAACTTGGCGTGGTAGTCGTGGATATTGGTTTTGCCACCACTGGCATGGTAGTTTATGAGGAAGGAAAGCTTTTGCATACGGCCATTCTTCCCTTTGGTTCCGGGCACATTACCAACGATCTGGCGATTGGACTCAAGGCTCCCATTGAAGTCGCGGAGGCGATTAAGCTTTCTTTTGGCTCGGCCATTGTCAAAGACAGCGGCAGTCGTGATAGCATTGATGTTGCCCGAATTGACCCGCGTCTCAAAGGTATCGTCTCCAAAAAACTGGTTTCCGAGATTATTGAGACGCGACTTGCGGAAATCTTCGAGCTTGTGAATAATGAGCTCAAAAGCATAGAACGAGCTGGAAAGCTTCCCGCCGGTGTAGTGCTGGTTGGCGGTGGCGCCAAAATGCCTGGAATCGTGGAATTAGCCAAGCAAGAGCTAAAACTTCCGGCGCAAGTGGCGATACCGGATATGAGCAAACTAACTGTGGTGAACGGCGAACTGGGGTTACAAGTTGAAGATCCGGAATACGCCCCCGTTCTCGGTCTTCTTCTTTATAGCCGAGAAATAAATCCGACTAATCGCAAATTAACCAACGGCTTTACAAATCTCTTCCGAAAAATATTTAAATATCTCATCCCTTAAGTTTTCCCGTTATGACCCAAAAAAACATCACAACCACGGCGGCGAAAAGATCCGCACCCTCAAGTTATAACGCCAGAATCAAGGTCGTCGGCATTGGCGGTGGCGGCGGACACGCCGTTTCCAGAATGTACGACAATCTCGGTGTTCGCGGCGTGGAGTTTATCGCAATCAATACCGATATTCAAGATCTGGAATATTGTCAGGCTAAACGAAAAATTCAA
>ERZ1292629.3079-Hain-H43-01um-R1-3079-length-13226-cov-4_pt1 | contig 13226 bp, 10 predicted proteins | sample MGYA00564399_ERZ1292629 | MGnify/ENA primary metagenome ERZ1292629 (study PRJEB36523, sample SAMEA6512636) | groundwater metagenome | collected 2019-01-08 | study: AquaDiva: Metagenomics assemblies of 32 groundwater samples | reverse complement strand
CGAGTGCGGTGATGGCGGGCACGTCCTGCACCTCGAAGGTCAGGCTGCCGGGGCATTCCAGGAAGATGGCGCGGGTGCGATCGGTCAGCAGCTCGGCGATGCCGGCGCCGATGGTCGGATCATAATAGAGCGTCTCGACGCCGAAGGGTTTGAGCACCTGCTCGCAGAAATTGCGGGTCGGGTCATAGGCGCTGTCGACCATCAGCAACTGGTCGCCCGGCCGCAGCACCGCCATCAGCGCGCAGGCGATCGCCGCCACGCCTGAGGGGAAGAGCATCGTGCCCTCCGCGCCCGGCTCCATTTCGGTCAGCGCATCGGCCAGGCTCCAGCTGGTCGGCGTGCCCTTGCGCCCGTAGAACAGCCGCTCATGGGTGCTGCTGCCGGCCGCCTTCCGCAGATGGGCGACATCGTCATAGAGGATGGTGGAAGCGCGCCACACGCCCGGACTGACGATCGCGCCGGGTTGCCCCGGCATGCCGGTCCAGTCGGCGCGGCGCCCGGCCTGCGCCAGCTTGGTCAGCGGCCTTCTGCTGTCCTCGCTCATGCGGCCGGTCCGGTCGCCTTGGGCGTGGCGGGGTCGAACCCCCATTCCGACCAACTGCCGTCATAGAGGCTGACGTCATTCTTCCCGAGCGTTTCGAGCGCCGCGAGGATGATCGCGGCGGTCACGCCGCTGCCGCAGGTGGTGATGATCGGCCGGTCGAGATCGGTGCCGGCATCGAGCAGCAGCTGGCGCAGTTCCTCGCCCTGCTTCAGGCTGTTGTCGGCGGTGAAGAAGGCGGAGGAGGGGATGTTGCGGCTGCCGGGAATATGGCCCGACGCCATGCCGGGGCGCGGTTCGGCCTCGGCGCCGGTGAAGCGCCCCGCGCCGCGCGCGTCGAGCAGTTGCGCGGTGCCGCTGTCGAGATTGGCGAGGATGTCCGCCTTGCTGCGCACCTGCGTCCGGTCGAGCCGGGCGACGGCATTGCCCGGCGCGATGGCGGGCGTGCCGCTGTCGACCTGGCGGCCTTCGGCGACCCATTTGGGCAGGCCGCCGTCCAGGATCGCAGCCGATGCGCCCAGGCCATAGACGCGCATCATCCACCAGCCGCGCGCGGCGCTGTGGGTCGGGCTGTTGTCATAGACGACGATGCGGCTGTCGGCGTTGACGCCCAGCGCCTGCATGCGCTGCGTCATCAACGCGTCGGGCGGCAACTGGCCCGGCACCGGATCGGCGGGATCGCTGAGGCTCGGCAGGTCCATGAAGGCGGCGCCGGGAATATGGGCCGCGTCGAACTCGGCGCGCGGGTCGCGCGGCGTGCCGGGTAGGAACAGGCTGGCGTCGAGAATGACGAGATCGGGCTTGCCGATTTCGCCGGCCAGCCAGTCGGTGGAAACGAGAATGTCCATGCGGCCCCTTTTGCCTTGTCCGGCAGGCACTTTAGGAGCGCCTGGCCGGACAGGAAAGGGAAATGCTCAGGCCGGCGGCACTTCGGCGGCGGCGCGGGCGGCCGGCCGGCGAAATTGGCGCGGCCCCTGGTCGAGGCGGAAGGGCGACAGGCGTTCGGCGGGCGGATCCTGTTCCTGGCCGACGATGAAGGCGCGGCCGGTGCGGCCGGTGCCTTCGGGCGCTTCCTCATCCTCGCCCCAGCGATAATGGGCGTCGAAGGCGGCGATCGGCACCAGCAGTGCCCGCTCGCCCATCGTCACCGGCACGATCTCGTCTTGGGCCAGGCGCAGCTCGTTGGTCATGCGCACGGTTTCGCCCGGCGCGATCGAGACGATCGAATGCAGCGGCATGCCGGTCTCGCCACCGAAGAAATGGCGCAGCAACGCATCCTGCTGCGCGCCCGCATTGCCCAATATGCCGCGCACCATGATGTCGCGGGCCGGGCGATCGCCGCGATTGTGGAGCAGCAGCGTGTAGCCGATGGTCACGCCGATCAGCGAGGAGCGGGCGAGGCTGATGTCGAGGCCGAGGTCGATCCAGGGGCGATCTTCGGCATCGCTGGCCGGCGCCGGCGCCACAGGCTCGGGGGCAGGTGCTGGCGTGGGCGCCGGAATGGGCGCGGGAGCAGGAGCCGGAGCAGGCGGGGGCGGCGCAACGGGGGCTGGGGCTGGCCGGGGGGCTCCGGGGGGGGGGGGGGGGGGGGGGGGGGGGGGGGGGGGGGGCGCGCTCGCCGGCACGGCGTCGACGTCCGAAGCCGCACGACGGCGCCGCATCAGCAGGAAGCCGGCGATCACCGCCAGCGCGGCGATGGCGGCGGCGATCCAGGGCCAGCTCAAACCCTGCGCTTCGGCGTCCGGCGCGGGTTCGGCAGTGGTGACGCTGTTGTCGGCCGTGACCGGCTCGGGCGCGGGCAGGGCGGCTGGCGGCGGCGTTTCCACCGCGTTGGCGGCATTGTCCGGCTCCGCCACAGCGGGCGCCGGGCTGGGCTGCGCCGGCGTGGCGTCGCGCGCGGCCGGGCGTTCGGTGGGGGCGGACGAGGGCGCGTTGCGCGGCGTTTCGGTTCGCGTCGGCGCTGGCGTGGGGGCCGGGCGCTGCGATGCGGGGGCAGGCGTGGGCGTGCGCTGGGTCGGCGCCGGCGTCACCGTGGGGGCGACGATCGGCGGCAGCGACGGAGTGGGCGTCGGGGCCGGCGTTGCCGTGCCCCGGAACACGTCGAGTTCCGGGCCTTGACGGCGCGGGTCATCGGCCGGCGGCGGCGGCGCGGCGCGCTGCAGATTGACGACCGGATCGCTGCCGGTGGCTTGCTGTGCCAGCGCGGGCGTGACTGCCAGCAGCGGCAGGGCGGAAAGGAACAGACGCATAGACCCCATGGCCCTGCCAAGGCAGAAATTTTGCTGAACGCCAGATGAACGGATGGCCTTGCGCGCCGGACCGATGACAAATTGCGTGTAATCGACTACATGCGCCCTCATGACCGATACCCCGCTCCATCTCGGCCGCGCCAGCACCCTGCCGCAGCGGCCCGAGGACGCCGTCCTCGACTATGTCCCCAATCCCCGTCCGGGCAAGCCCTATCTGGTGCGCTTCACGGCGCCGGAATTCACCTCGCTGTGCCCGGTGACCGGCCAGCCGGACTTCGCCCATCTGGTGATCGACTATGCGCCCGGCGCGACCATCGTCGAATCCAAGGCGCTCAAGCTGTTCCTGGGCAGCTTCCGCAACCATGCCGGCTTCCACGAGGATTGCACCGTCGGCATCGGCGAGCGGCTGTTCACCGAAATGCAGCCGATCTGGCTGCGCATCGGCGGTTACTGGTATCCGCGCGGCGGCATCCCGATCGACGTCTTCTGGCAGTCGGGCGAACCGCCCGCCGGCCTGTGGCTGCCGCCACAGGACGTGCCGGGCTATCGCGGCCGCGGCTGAATATCTGATCCATAGGCTGCGCCGATCATGCAGGATGCCGCAAGCCTCATGGCTTTCTATCGTAATCGTCGGGCGGAACTGGACCCGTCCGACGGTTCGCGCTGGCATTTGCTGATCAAGGAAATTCGCCTGCGCGAAGCATGCGGCATAGAAGAAGCCTATGCCATCGCATTGACTGATCCCATTTGGCGGCGTTGGTTCGAGCGCCAGATCAATAGCGATCCTACCTGCCGGAAGGCCGCATTGCGGCACATGCGCGATAACGGCGATCGCTCGCTCATCGCCCAGCGAGACGGAAGGCTTTTCGTCCGATAGCCACTCTGCCCTTGTTGGACGAACGCACAACAGGCTTCGACCAACGACATTCTCTTGCGGATAGTTCACTTGACCCCCCGCGGGAAAGGGCCGATCCGGTTTGCATGTTGCGCGTGACTATGTCTCATTGCGCCATCCAAGCCGTATCGGAGTTCCTTCCCCCATGCCCTTGTCGAAAATCCTGCCGTTCCTGATGGCGGCCGCGCCGCTGGCGATCGCCGCGCCCGCGCTGGCCCAGACCGCGCCTGTCGGTCCCGCTGCCGGCGTCACCACCCAGCTGCCCCGTGGCGCCGCGCCCAGCCATTATGCGATCGAAGTGACGCCCGATGCGGCGAACCTCAAATTCACCGGCAAGGTGACGATCGACGTCACTGTCGCCGCCGCCATGCCGGCGCTGGTGCTGAACGCGGCCGACCTGACCGTCTCCAGCGTCACCCTGACCCCGGCCAAGGGCAAGGCGATTACCGGCACGGCCAAGGTGGATGCCGATGCCCAGACCGTCAGCCTCGACTTCGGCAAGCCGGTCCAGCCGGGTAGCTACAAGCTGACCATGGTCTATGCCGGCATCATCAACCAACAGGCGAACGGCTTGTTCGCGCTCGACTATACCGACAATGAAGGCGCCGCGAAGCGCGCGCTCTTCACCCAGTTCGAGGCACCCGACGCCCGCCGTTTCGTGCCGAGCTTCGACGAGCCGAGCTACAAGGCGACGTTCGATCTTTCCGCCGTGGTGCCGGCGGACCAGTTGGCGGTCGGCAACATGCCGGTCAAGGCGACCAAGGACATTGGCGGCGGCAAGAAGCTGGTGACCTTTGGCACCAGCCCCAAAATGTCCTCCTACCTGCTCTTCTTTGGCCTGGGCGAACTGGACCGTGCGACCAAGATGGCGGGCAATACCGAAGTCGGTGTCATCACCGGCCGGGGCAATACCGCAAAGGCGCAGCTGGCGCTCGACGCGTCGGCGGCGATCCTGCCTTATTATAACGACTATTTCGGCGTGCCCTTCCCGCTGCCCAAGCTCGACAATGTCGCGGGTCCGGGCCAGAGCCAGTTCTTCAGCGCGATGGAGAATTGGGGCGCGATCTTCACCTTCGAGCGCACCCTGCTGGTCGATCCGCGCTTCACCTCCGAAGAGACCAAGCGCGCCATCTATGAAGTGGCCGCGCATGAAATGGCGCACCAGTGGTTCGGCGATCTCGTCACCATGGCCTGGTGGGACGATCTGTGGTTGAACGAAGGTTTCGCCAGCTGGATGGCGACCAAGGTCACCGACAAGCTGAACCCGGAATGGGAAGCCCTGCTATCGCGCGTCGATGGCCGCGAGCGGGCGATGAGCCTCGACGCGCTCAAGACCACCCACCCGGTCGTGCAGAAGATCACCACCGTCGATCAGGTGAATCAGGCTTTCGACGCCATCACCTATCAGAAGGGTGAGGCGGTCATCACCATGCTCGAAGGCTATGCCGGCGAGGATGCGTGGAAGGCGGGCATCCAGTCCTACATGAAGAGCCATGCTTACGGGAACACCGTCACCGACGATCTGTGGAAGGCGGTCGAGGGCGCGGGTGCCAAGGGCCTGGTCAGCATCGCCCATGATTTCACCAGCCAGCCGGGCATCCCGCTGGTCAAGGTGGAGAGCGCCCAGTGCCAGGGTGGCAACACCATCCTGACGCTGAGCCAGGGCGAGTTTAGCCGCGACGCCAAGGACAAGACTCCGCTCAAATGGAATGTGCCGGTCAAGGCGCAGGTGCAGGGCGGCGAGGCGCAGCGCCTGATCCTGCAGAGCAATGGCCAGATCACGCTGCCGGGTTGCGGCGCCTATGTCATCAATGCGGGCCAGACCGGCTATTATCGCTCGCTCTATCCCGCCGCCAATATCCAGGCGCTGGCCAAGGGCTTCAGCCAGTTGTCCAGCATGGACCAGACCGGCCTGATGGCGGACAATTTCCAGCTGGCGCTGGGTGGCTATCAGCCGATCGGTCTGGCGCTCGATCTGGTCGACGCGGTGCCGGTCAATGGCAGCCCGGCCGTGCTGGCCGAAGTGCCCGGCTATTTGAAGAGCAGCTATGACATGCTGGAGGGCGATGCCGCCGCCCAGGCGAAGGTCGCGGCCTATGCCTCGGCCAAGCTGACCCCGGCGCTGACCGCGATCGGCTATGATGCCAAGGCCGGCGAAGGGCCGCAGGTGCCGGTACTGCGCACCAGCCTGGTCGCGACGCTGGGCAGCATGGGCGACAAGGGCGTGGTGGCCGAGGCCAACCGCCGCTTCGCCGCGCTGGCGACCAACCCGGCCGCGCTCGACGGGCCGCTGCGCAATGTCTGGCTGGGCATCATCGCCCAGAATGCCGACCAGGCGACCTGGGACAAGCTGCGCGTGATGGCCAAGGGCGCGCGGAGCGACCTCGAAAAGAGCACGCTCTACGCGCTGCTCGGCAAGGCGAAGGACGAGAAGCTGGGCCAGCAGGCCCTGGATCTCGCCTTGACCGACGAGCCGGGCAAGACCACCAGCGCCGCGATCATCGGCCAGGTGGGCGTCGCCCATCCGATGCTGGCGGTCGACTATGTGCTGGCGCACAAGGCGCAATATGAGGCGCTGATCGACGTGTCGGCCCGCAGCCAGGCGCTGGCCCGTCTGGGTGGCGGATCGGCCGACCCGGCGATGGTGACCAAGCTGGACGCCTATGCGACCCAGTATCTGACGCCGGAATCGCGCAAGGTGGTCGATCGCTCGATCGCCGCGATCAAGACCCGGATCGAGACGCGCAGCCGTCTGAAGGCGCCGACCGCGGCCTGGTTCGCGGGCAAGAAGTAAGGGCATGGGGCGGCGGAGCGATCCGCCGCCCTTTCCAAATGGGAAGAGCATGAATCAGACGGAACCACGGGTCGGATGCGGCGCGGCGATCCTGCGCGATGGCAGGTTGCTGCTGGTGCAGCGGCGGCGCGAGCCGGAGGCGGGGCATTGGGGCCTGCCGGGCGGCAAGGTCGACCTGTTCGAGGCGATGGCGGCGGCGGCCGAGCGCGAGATTTTCGAGGAGCTGGGCCTGACGATCAGGGCGCGTGAATTGCTGTGCCTGACGGACCAGATCGATGAAGCGCGCGGCACCCATTGGGGCGCGCCAGTCTATCTGGTCGAGGACGCGCAGGGCGATCCGGTGGTGCGGGAGCCGGAGGCGCTGGCGGCATGCGGCTGGTTTGCGCTGGATGCGCTGCCGCAGCCGCTGACCCTGTCGACACAGGCGGCGTTGGCTGCCCTGAAAGCGCGGTAGAATAAGGAAGGGCGGCATCGCGGCCGCCCGTTCCGGTTTCGGTCAGTTCGGCAGGCCCAATGCCCTGGCGATGTCGTCCCAGGCGACCAGCTTGAAATTCTGCGCCGCCGCCGCGTTATGGCCATCCTGCGCGATGAACAGCCCGCCGGGATAGGCCGGGCCGAAATCGCCCAGCATCAGTTCGATGCCGTCGGTTTCCTCCGACCCGCCAATCGCGCCATCGACGACGCGGAAGCGACCGACATAGCTGTCGTCGGACAGACGATAGGCGACATAGGCATTGTCGCCCTGGCTGGAGACGAGGACATAGCCGTCCTTCGCGCCGATCGGGGCGATGGCGACACCTTCGGCATCCATGACCAGATTCTTGCCATCCGCCGACGCGATCTTCGTGGGCGTGGTGGCGCCAGATGCGCGCGCGTCGAAGCGCCAAAGGCCGACATCTTCCTCCGCGACATAGAGGATCCCGGTGCGGTCATCCACGGCGCAGCCTTCCGACTGGGTGCCGAGCTTCATGGTGCGGACGATCCTGCCGGTGGGCGTGGCGCCCGACGCATCGAGCGCGACCTGATTGATCGTCCCGTCCTTCAGCACGATGAAGGCGTAGGTCGCCTCCGGTGCTTTGTACAGGCAGATGCCATAGGCCTCGCCCTTGCGGGCATCGACCTTGCCGAGGGCTGTCAGTTTCGCTGTCGCGCTGTCGAGGCGGAACAGGGCTAGCTTGGCGTTGGCGACATCGTTGCGGTCCGACGCTACCACCAGGATGCCGCTCTGGCCATTGATCGCCACGCCATCGCGCAGGTCGACATTGTTGACCCGGCCCGCGTCCAGGAAATCGCGGGTCTTGCCGTCCAGCCCATAGACATAGAGGCCGGCCTTCTTGTCGGTGCCGACGATCAGGCTCGCGGCCGGATTGGCGGCATTGCGCCAGATCGCCGGATCATCCGCCGCATCGGCATTGGGCGTGCCGACCGGCGTGGTTTCGCCGCGCGCGGTGACGGTTACGGCCGGGGTCGCATTGGCGATGCGGACGGCGACCGGCACTTCTTTTTCGACGGTGGTGCAGGCGGCCAGTGCGAGCAGGCTGGTCAGGGGAAGGGCGAGACGGTGCATCATGGTGATCCTCACTTACCGCGCGCGACGCATGTGCCGCCGTCGGGACCAATGTTGCCAGTACAGGTGCGCACCGCGATGGTGGGTTCGCTGGTGTCGGTCAGGTGATTGCCATCCGCGCCCTTTGTGAGGTCGAAACCGTCATAGAGCTTGCCCGACGCGGTATAGGTGCGAAATTTCAGGCGATCGCCGTCCACGTCCACGACCTGATAGAGTTCGGTCGCTTCGGCGGTCTTGTCCGGCTGGGTGCGGGCCCGGTCGTTGAGGCCGTACATTTTGGAGCCGGTGACCGAGACGAGATAGACCGGCCCCTGGATCGCGCCATTGGCCCGCGCCTGCGCCGAAGCCTCGCGCCCGGCTTCGGAGGTCAGGCGGCTGTAGCAATGGTCATGGCCCTGCAGCACCAGATCGACCTTGCGCTTGTCGAACACCGGCTTCCACGCGGCCTTCACCTCGGACGTGTCCTGCGGCCGGGCGCAGGTGAAGACGGGCTGGTGGAACAGCACGACATTCCATTTCGCCTTGCTGGACGCGAGAGTGGCGTCCAGCCACTGCGTCTGCTGCGCCATGGTGCCAAGGTCGATCGCCGACGTGCCGTCGAGGATGATGAAGCGCACCCCCTGATAATCGACATAATAGGTGGTCTTGAGGCCCGGCATGCCATTGTCGGGCAACGCGAATTGCAGCGGGAAATAGGGGCCGAGCTGGCGGCTTTCGCTGCCGTCGGGCTTTACGACATCGACATATTCATGATTGCCGGTCGCCGGCAGTTGCGGGACGATCGACCAGTTATAGCTGCCGGCCTGGTTGAACTCGCCCCATTCGTCGTCATGGTCCAGATCGTCGCGCTGCGCGGCAAGGTCGCCGGCATGAGCGACCAGCTCGATCCCGCCATTGGCGTGGAAAGCCTGGCGGATGACGCGGCTGGCATAGGTCAGGATGCCGTTCTGGATGTCGCCCAGATAGAGGAAGCGGAAGGGTTTTGCCTCAGCCGCCGCCGTGCGGAATTGCAGCCATTCGCTCCAGCCCGCACTGCCCTTCAGCCGATAGGCATAGACGGTATCGGGCGTCAGATTGTCGAAGCGGATCTGGTGATAGAGCGCCGGGCCGTTGGCGCTGTCCTTGGCCGTGCCGGCGGGACCGGTCACGGTCCTGGCCTTTTCCTCCAGCGTCGGGCCGTCGACGGAGATGGCGATCTGCGCTTCGCTGGCGATCTGGGCGGCATCGGTGCGCCAGGCGACGGCCATGCCCCGCGACGGATCGGCGGCGGGCGTCAGCATGATCCGGTCGGGCAGGGCGCGCGCCGCATAGGGCGTGCCGGCGGAGCGGGGCACCGGCGAGGTAGCGGCGGTCTGAGCAGCGAGCGGCGCGGCGCTCGCCATCAGCAGCATGGTCAGGAACAGTCGGGACATGGGCGTCCTTTCCGGGAAAACGGGACTTGCCGGCCGCGCAAGGGCGCGACCGGCAAGCAGGGGACATCGAACGGGATCAGAAGCTGGCGGTGACGCCGAACTTCGCGGTCCAGTTATATTCCTCATATTGCAGCAGGCGCTTGGCGCCGGCATAGTTCTGATAGGCGAAATAGGGCTCGTTGGTGGCGTTGATCCACTCGGCAAAGACCCGGACGCCCGGTGCGACGCGATATTTCGCGCTCAGGTCGAGCTGGAAATGATCGTCGACATAGCGATCATCCTCGGCCTTGCCGCCCAGCTCATCCAGATATTTGTCACGATAGGTGCCCGCGGCGCGCAGCGAGATCGGTCCCTTTTCGTAACCCAGGACGATGTTGAAAGTGTTCTTCGACGAAGCCGCCAGCGGCACCTTGCGCGGATCGGCGATGTCGCCGTCGGTCAGCACCGTGCCCTTGGCATCGGTATAGGTGTAGTTGGCGTTCAGCAGCAGGCCGTCGAATGGCGCCGGCAGGAAGCTGAAGACCTGGCTGTAGGACAGTTCGAAACCCTTGATCTTGGCCGTGTCGCCATTGATGTAGGTCGTCAGCTGGTTGTAGTCGACGCCATAGATGGTGCCCGCTTCCTCGATCGTCTGTTCGACGACGAAGTCCTTGATCGACTTCCAGAAGAAGCCGCCGGTCAGCGCCGCGTTGGTGCCGAAATACCATTCGGCCGACGCGTCGATGTTCCAGGCGCTATAGGGCTTGAGGTTCGGGTTGCCGAGCGTCGCCTCGCCATCTTCGTTGATGTCGAAGCGCGGTGCCAGGTTGGACAGTTTCGGACGGACCAGGCTCTTATAGCCGCCGAAGCGGAAGACCAGGTTGGTGACGGGCTCGTAGCGGACCGTCAGGCTGGGCAGCCAGTTGGTATAGTTGCGCACGAAGCGGGTCGGCGTGATCGTGATATCCTCGACCTCGTCGCCGGTCGCCAGCGTCTGGAAGGCGCGAATGTCGTTGCGGGTCTGCTCCATACGCACACCGGCAATGACGCGCAGCGTGTCGCTGTCCCAGCGGCCCATCAGGTAGCTGGCGAGGATGTCTTCGGTCACCGAATAGTCGGACGTGGTCGAGTTGAGCAGCGTGTCGAACTCGTTCAGCTCGAAATTGGCCTGGTTGTCATAGAAGAAATTGGACGGGCCGGTGTGACTGGGCAGCGGCAGAATGTCCTGGATGCGATAGGTCTGCCCGCCGAGCACGTCCGCCAGCGTGTAATCGCCATCATAGCCGTCATAGACATCCGACTGGAGATTATAGCTCTTCTTGCGCCAGCGCGCCTTCATGCCGGTCTGGACGGTGAAGGTGCCGCCATCGGTGGCGAAGGCACGGCTGATGTCGCCCTTGATCGTATATTCGCGATCCTTCGAGTCCGACAGCGTGGTGCGTTCCAGCTCGTCAAACTCATAGTTGGAGGCGTCATAGAAGGCGTCGGTATTACCGGTGACCGTGTAGCGCGGCTTCATCGGATTCGAATAGTCGAAGCCGACATTCACGCCATTTTCTTCGAAATCCGCCTGGAAGCGGGTCGGGTCGATCGAGCCATTTTCGCGCTCGCTGGCTTCCGACCAGCTACCCGAATAGGTCAGCTTCCAGGGACCGGTATTGGTTTCACCGCCCAGGGTCAGAGACTTGATACGCTGCTTTTCGAAACGGTCCTTCATCCGACGACGGACGCGGATGCGGTCGTCCTCATCGGAGAATTGCGCGCTGGTTGCGTCGCCCGATTCCGGTTCGCCGCTCATCTGGAAAATGATGTCGCCGCGATATTCCTGATCTTCGAACTGGCTGTAGAGGCCGCGCGCGTAGAGCTTGGTGGTGTCGGTCGCCAGCCAGTCGAGGCTGAGCGAGCCGCCCAGGCGCTTACGCTGCACGTCATAGTCGCGATATTGAAGCTCCTCGGCATAGGCGATGCCATCGTCCGTCTGGTTCCAGTCGGCCGCCTCGATATTGTCGCTCTCGAACTTGCGCTTGTAATAGCTGAAGCCGCCGGCGATGCCGAAGCGATCGGTGATGCGGGTCGAGAAATCGACGCTGCCCTTGGGCGTCAGCGCGTCGGCATAGTCGTTATAGCTGCCTTCCAGCTTGACCGAATAGAGATCCTTCTTGCGGTCGAAGGCGCTGGTGGTCTGGATTTCGATCGAGGCACCGATGGTGTCGCCGTCCATGTCCGGTGTCAGCGACTTCTTGATCTCGATCGATTCGATCAGTTCCGAAGGGATGACGTCCAGCGCGACCGAGCGGACATCGCTTTCCGGCGCCGGCACGCGGGTGCCGTTGATCGACGCGGCGTTGAGTTCGGGGTCGAGGCCGCGAACCGACACGAAGCGGCCTTCGCCCTGGTCGTTCAGGATGTTGACGCCGGGCAGGCGGCGGATCGATTCTGCGACATTCTGGTCGGGGAACTGGCCGATCGCGTCGCGGGTCAGGACGCTTTCGACACCGTCGGCCGCGCGCTGGCGCGACAGCGTCGACGCCTGGTTGGCGACCTGGCCGACGACGATGATCGACGCGTCGACGTTCGAACCGATGCGAATGTCGGCATCGACGTCACCAGTGGCGGGCACGACTACGGTAGTGCGCACCGGATCGGCACCGGTGTAGCGGGCTTCGATCGTGTAGGTGCCCGGTGCAACGTCGGGGAAGCGGTAGGAGCCGTCACGGCCGGCTTCGGCGATGCGCCCATTTTCGACGATGCGCAGTTGGGTCGACTGCAGCGCGCGGGTGCCGGTGCCGTCGGACACGGTGCCGCTGATGGTGCCGGCCAGGGCGGCGACGGGCATGGCGGTGGCAAGGATGATCGCGGCGCGGCTCGCGCCACGGAACAAGGTCTTCATGGTGAATGCTCCCCATCGGTTGGGGAGGCCATTGGCGATGAGTCCTTACGGCTTCATGGCAATATGATTGCAGTTAAAAGTCTGCAAAATGTAACTTATGTGACGTGATGCAGGGGCCACATTATGGGGCGCTCAGTCGCGCCGCCGGCCGCTGCGCCGGGACAGGCCGCCACGATGGTGCAGCCGGCCGCCTTTTTCGAGCCGAGCCATATGGTCGATGAAAAAGACGGCGCCGATACACAAGATGATGGCAATCAGGAATTCGGGCGGCACGTGGACTCTCCAGCCTTTGGGTGATGCTGGAGAATTAAACCGCCGGACATAGGGTTTCGAGCCGCAGGCCGGCCCATATCCATTCTATTATCGTAGGATTTTGAAGGATGGGGCGACCTTTGCGTTGGTGCCCCATCCTGATCCCGTCAGGCGAGCGGCGCGGTCGCCCAGTGGCGCAGCCGTGCATAAAGGGCGGCGATCACGCCGGCGAAGATCAGCACCGACAGCGGCACCGCCCAATGGCTTTCGCCGACCAGCGCCAGCGGCGCGTCGCTGTCGGTCGAGGCGACGATGCCGGCAAAGGCGACGCCGAACAGGCTTTCGCCGACGATGAAGCCGGTGGCCATCAGCACGCCCATGCGCTCGGCAAATTCCGGGTTCGCCTGGCGCAGCGACCAGCGATTGTAGAAATGGCCGATCACCGCGCCGACCGGGATCAGCAGGGTCAGCGCCATCGGCAGATAGATGCCCATGCCGACCGCAAGCGGGGGCAGGCGCATCTTGCCGGTCTTGCCGAGCAGTTCGTCCAGCGCGACCACGACCACGCCGATGCCGGCGCCGAAGCCGATCAGGCCCCAGTCGAGGTCGCCGCCCAGCACGCCCTTGGCGAGCGCGGAAATGATCGC
>ERZ1292629.3078-Hain-H43-01um-R1-3078-length-13232-cov-6_pt1 | contig 13232 bp, 7 predicted proteins | sample MGYA00564399_ERZ1292629 | MGnify/ENA primary metagenome ERZ1292629 (study PRJEB36523, sample SAMEA6512636) | groundwater metagenome | collected 2019-01-08 | study: AquaDiva: Metagenomics assemblies of 32 groundwater samples | reverse complement strand
GCCATCTCCGCGACCTCGCGGAGGAACACCTGCTGGGCCTCGTCGAGCGGGACACCCGTCTCGACGACGTACCCCCGGATCTCCTCGACGCGGGCCGGGTGGACCACCATGGTCCGCTGGTCCTCGCGCGCCTGGCGGCGCGCGAGCTCGGCCTCGTCCACGGCCTCCGCGACGATCTCCTCGACGCGGAAGTCGTACTCCCTGTCCCCGTGGCCGTCGACCACGGTGCCGATGACCCTCATCCCCACCTCGAGGGGCGGCAGACCCTCGGCGATGTTGCCCTTGAAGGCGAACAGCCACTGCTGTTGGCTTCCGTGTCGGAAGCCCACGTTCACACCACTGAACATGGCCTTCTTCACGACGCCCTCGAGCCGCTCCCCCTTCGTGAACTTCCGCGGAGGCGGATCGAAGCTGGGCCGGAGGCCCCGGAACTCCTCGAGCTCCTCGGCGGTCCGGATCTGGACGTAGATCTGCGAGCGCTTCCGCCCCCGCTCGTCCTGCCAGACATTGACCACCTGGAGCATGACGGCCTGCCCGACCGGCAACGCCGCCCGGACGCGCGTCGTGTGCGCCTCCAGGCTCTCGCCCTCGGCGCGATCCACCCCGAGGATGTACTTCCCCGGGAGGAACGGCGCGATGCCGTTCGCCAACGCGTCGAACCTGATGCCGACGGCGACGTCGACACCACCGTTCTTGCCCATCACCACCTCCGCGATGCGGCTCGTGATGATGTCGCCCTGCTCCGGCAGCCGGGCCGCCACCTTGTTCGCGATCTCGACCGTCATCACGGAGGCCGTGAGCTGCACCTCGGCGAGTCCCGCCGCGGAGAGCAGGTCGCCGAGGTCGGCGGCCATCCTCGCGTCCTCCACCAGCCTCGTTCGCTCTGCCCGCTCCCGCTCGAGCCGGGCCTCCCGCGCCACCCGGAGCTCCTCCTCGCGGCGACGGGCGTCCTCGCGTTCCTGGATCTTGGCTCGGACGATGTCCTCCAGACCGAACCAGAGCAGACCGCGGTCGTTCGCCCGGATCCGGTCCACGATGTTCCGCCTATCCTCCATCTTGAAGGGCCAGAGGAACCCGTAGGCGTACGTACGGACCGCCTCGACGATCGCCTTGCCGTCCGGGAACTGGAACGACTTCTGCTCCTGACCGAACCGAGCGAGGTGGCCCTTCAGGGTGCCGAGGATGAGCTGGTCGAAAACCAGCCCCGGCGCGACCCCCCTCGCACCGGCAGCCTCGACGAGCCGCTTGACCTTGTTCCACGCCTTCCGGACGGGGTCCGGCTCTTCCGGACCGGGCCCGGACGCGAGGAGCTCGAGGAAGTTTACCTTCCCGAGCATCGCGATGAGCGCCTCGAGGACTGGGATGACGAACCACGGCCAGAACAGGAACTTCACGGTCGTGTCCGCCGGCGCCACCATCTCGACCGGCTCGTCCACCGGCACACCGCTCGATGCCGCCGCCGTCTCGTTCGTACCGCCCTCCAGCGGGTTCACCGATGTCTCCGCGACACCCGGCGGCAAAGCCGCCTTCCCGTTCCCGTTCGTGTGCCCGTTACCCGGCGGCAAAGCCGCCGGCTGGGCGATGACCACGATCTCGGCGGTCGGGGGCGCTCCGCCCTCGACGCCGGAATCGTCCGCCCTCGTTCCCGTTTCCATGTTCGTTCTCCCTTCGTAATTTTCAATGCCACCCGCTGTCAGGCGAATGGTGCCCGCACAACGCGGGCAAAACAAGCCAGCCGCCTCGCGCACCCCTGCGCAAGACGGTCTCCCCGCAACGTGCCATGAGGCACGACACGAGAAGATACTCTAACACACTCCACTGAATTTGTCAAGAGGAAAAAACAATTTTTCCGCCCAACAAAGCTACAAACCGCAACTAAAAACCCCCGCTGGTTGCGGGGATTTTTAGGTATCCCGATCAAGGACACCAGTCAGTGTGATGACTTTCACCCTCCGAGGAAGGACATCCTCACCCGCCGCAACCCTTACGGGCGTGGGCGAGGGCGCGCCATAAAAAACTAGAAGCCACATGCGCGAGCCGGGAGGGTTAGGGACGAACTGTCCCTTTCGCGGATGCGCATAGTATACCACACTCTCGGCGCCTCGGCATTTGACAAATTTTTGTGGTTCGTCTATACTGGAATCAATTTATGCACTTGGACTGGCTGGGTAGTGCCCCGGCCGGCCCGCTGATTCAACGCACGTATGCTTAGTAAAGAAACAAAGCAGCGCATTATCAAGCGCTTTCAGACCCACGAGGGAGACACCGGGTCCGCAGAAATTCAGATTGCCATTTTAACCTACGAGATTAAAGAGCTCGTGGAGCACCTCAAAATTCATCACAAAGACCATTCCAGCCGCCGCGGATTGCTCCGAAAAATCAGCGAACGCCGTACACTCCTGAAGTATTTGAAAAAAGAAAATCCCAGTTCGTACGAGGAACTCGTCAAACGTCTTCATCTGAAGCAGGCGCGCGAACTTGAGCGCCCGGGTGTGCAAAATGCCGTCGCGGGAACCAAGGCGGAACTGGAAGACGTTAAGGAGGAAGTAATAGAAACATGAACACCGCCAGTAAAAACCAGACCATCAAACATCCCGAACAGCGCGTGGGCGTCTTTATTGACGTGCAAAATCTGTACTACAGCGCAAAAAATCTATACCACGCCAAGGTCAATTTCGGCAACGTGGTGCAGGCCGCGCTCGCGGGACGAAAACTCATCCGCGCGATTGCCTACGTCGTGCGCACGGAAACCGGCGAGGAGCGGCCGTTCTTTGAAGCGCTCAAGAATTTCGGCATTGAAACCAAGGAGCGCGACATTCAGGTTTTCATTGGCGGGGCGAAAAAGGCGGACTGGGACGTGGGCATTGTGGTTGACGCCATTCGTATTTCACCAACACTTGATGCGGTAGTCATTGTGTCTGGTGACGGTGATTTCATTCCGCTCATGCAGTATCTGCGCAACCAGGGCCGACAGGTGGAGGCGGTGGCATTCCGCGAAACCGCGTCCAGCGCGCTCATTGAAGAGGTGGACGCTTTCATTGATTTGAGCGCCGACAAAGACCACTTTCTGATTCGCGATAACAAAAACGGCGACGAGGAGCGCAAACCGGCGCGGGTGCGGAAGCGGCCGAGCCGTTAGCGCCAGAGGCGCTGCCGGGAATTACCAATCTAATCACGCCTATGGTCCTGATACGGGCGGTACATGAGCATCATGCACCGAGGCATCGGGGTCATGGCAAAAAACGCCGTTCATATACGAACGGACGGCGTGCCGCATGACTCTTTTTTAATAACATATATTTAATAACACCTATGAACCCACAAGCATTTGAGACAAACTGGCACGGTAGAACCCTTAAAGCCGAATTCGGCCGTTTTGCCGAACAAGCGCATGGCGCATGCACGGTGCAGTATGGCGATACCGTGGTACTCGCGACCGTGGTGCGAAGCGAATCAGTGCGCGACGGCATTGATTACTTCCCGCTCATGGTGGATTTTGAAGAGCGCATGTACGCGGCAGGAAAAATAAAAGGAAGCAGATTCATCAAGCGCGAGGGACGGCCGACCGATGAGGCCGTGCTTTCGGGCCGGCTCGTTGACCGCTCCATTCGTCCGCTGTTTGACGAGAGCATCCGCAACGATGTGCAGGTTATCATCACGGTGCTTTCAGTGGACGGTGAAAACGATGCTGACGTACCAGCGCTCATTGCGGCGTCGCTTGCGCTCATTACTTCGGGCTTGCCGTGGAAAGGGCCGATTGGCGGCATTCGCATTGGGCGCAAAGACGGCGCGCTGATTGCCAACCCGACCAACGATGAGCTGGAAGCCGGAGATTTGGACCTTTTTGTCGCCGGCACTCCGGAGACAATCATGATGATTGAAGCGGGCGCGAAAGAGGTGCGCGACGATGAGCTGGTTGACGCCATCGCCTTCGCGCAAAAAGGGCTGGAGCCGCTCATGAAATTCATTCGTGACATTGACGGAAAAATCAAACCGAAACAGCGATACCAAGAACCGGCGCTGTCTGATGACCAGCGCGCCAACCGTGACGCGTTGAATCACGCGCTTGACCTCGCGCGCGCGTTCGTGGAAAAAAACGCCGGCAAATACTTCTTTGACGCGCCGAAAAAAAGCAAACAGGAACGCAAAGACGCGTTTGTCGCGCTTGCGGATGCGCTTGGAAAACATCTGGAGGATAAAAACATTGACGGCGCCTACCGCGCGCGGGCGAAAGCGGAATTAAAACATCTGGTGGAAGCGGAAATCACGCGCGAAATCTTGGAGCACGACCGCCGCGTTGATGGCCGCGCGCTTGATGAGGTGCGGCCCATTTCGGCGGACGTGGGCCTCTTGCCGCGCACGCACGGAAGCGGCCATTTCTTGCGCGGAGAAACGCAGGTGCTTTCCATTGTGACGCTCGGCGCGCCCGGCGACAAACAAATCTTGGACACAATGGAAGAGGACGACACCAAAAAACGCTACATGCATCACTACAACTTCCCGCCGTTCTCGGTTGGCGAAGCGGCGCCTATGCGCGGCCCGGGCCGGCGTGAAATCGGCCACGGCGCGCTCGCAGAAAAAGCGCTCATGCCGGTGCTTCCTCCTGAAGATGCCTTCCCCTATACCATGCGTGTGGTATCTGAAGTTATGGGGTCAAACGGCTCCAGTTCCATGGCCTCCACATGCGGCTCATCGCTCGCGCTTATGGATGCCGGTGTGCCCATCGTCAAACCGGTGGCTGGCGTTGCAATCGGCCTTGCCAGCAACGATGATATGAGCGAATGGAAAATTCTCACGGACATTCAGGACCTTGAAGACGGCAAAGGCGGTATGGACTTCAAAATCGCCGGAACCCGCGATGGCGTCACCGCGATTCAGCTGGACACCAAAACAACGGGCCTCACGCCCGACATCGTGAAGGAAACCATTGCGCGCGCGCAAAAAGCGCGATTACAGATTCTGAAAGAAATGGAAAAAACCATCGCCGCGCCGCGTGCGGAGCTTTCTCCATACGCGCCGCGCATTGAAATTATCAAGATTGACCCGGAAAAAATCCGCGAGGTTATCGGCCCGGGGGGCAAGATTATCAATAAAATCATTGACGAGACCGGCGTCTCCATTGATATTGAACAAGATGGCACCGTGTTTGTGACCTCCGATGAGGCGGAGGGCATGAAGCGCGCCATTAAGATGATTAACGACATCGTAAAAGAGGTTGAGGTTGGTGAAATCTACGAAGGGCCGGTGGTTCGTCTTGAGGACTTCGGCGCTTTCGTCCAGATTCTACCCAATAAAGATGGTATGGTGCACGTATCTGAAATTGCGTGGGAGCATGTGGAACGGCCGTCAGACCGCCTTAAAATGGGCGACGTTGTGAAGGTAAAGGTAAAAGAGATTGACAGTCTCGGCCGTGTAAACCTCACCATCAGGGGGCTTACAGAAAAACCAATTGGCTACGAAGAGCGGCCGCGCCCTGAACGGCCGCGCTTTGGCGGGGGTGACCGTGGCGGGCGCGGTGGTGACCGCGGACACGGCCGCCGCCCATTCGGCGGACGGAGATAATCAAAAAGCCCCGGAAACGGGGCTTTTTGATTATTTGTATACACTAGTGTATACAATCGTGATTGTGTATAAAACTGTGGATAACTGTGGATAAAATCGCAAAAGTGTAGAGTAGTGTATACTTTCTTAACGGAAAGTTATCCACAGTTTCAAACGAATTTTGCTTAAGTGAGCCAATAGTGATACCTGTTGACAAAAACGTGGAAAAGTGGGATACTATACATTGTCAGTGTGACCACGCTCCTTTGTTACAATTCATCTTGAGCTTGAGCTTGTGCGCTCTACCGGACTATGGAACGATTTCCGTTCAATGGTCGGAAAGAGCGCATTCGTTCGCTCTCACATGTTGCTCTGCGTCGAGAGCCAACCGTGCACGCGCGGCGGCTCACCCACAATTCCCCACTTTTAGGTGGCCTCCACATAGAGGTATTACCTGACGGTATATCTCCGTGAGATAACCACCAACGGCAGGGCTTCATGTCGGTTTAGTTTTGGGCAGACACTGCTCGTAGTGGCGATTTGGCTCGCCGCTCGCACATCTCGCCCGAGACACAAGGGCGAGAACCGCTACATAATCAACCATGAGCGTCAACTCGCCCTTATTTTTTTACCCGCATCTGTCCTTGACAGTAGTTGACCTGCCGCTTCCGCCGTAGTACACTATCTGGTACACTACTATCAATACGTATATGGCATCTCCATTTTCCAAAGAGTTTTTAGAGGAAATAAAGCAAAAACTGCTTGCTGACCAGATAAAGCTTGAAAAAGAGCTCGGTGTTGTGACAGACAAGCCGGTCATGCGCGACGAGTATGACGCCAAATTCCCGGATTACGGCAAAGATGAAGGCGAGAGCGCGGCGGAAGTGGCTGAATATGACACCAACCTCCAAATTGAGGAGGCGCTTGAAGGACAACTCCGTGATACAAAAAAAGCGCTTAAAAAACTAGAAGATGGCGTGTATGGCATCTGCAAATACTGTGAGAAGCCCATTGAAGAACGCCGTTTGCTTGCACGCCCGACGTCTGGTTCTTGCGTAGAATGCAAAAAGACACTCATGCAGGAGGCGTAATACTCATTGCGACGGCCGGAGCTGTTTTTATTTTGGACCAGCTCGTCAAAAAGGGGCTCCTTGCGGCGCATCCGCCGGCTGGCGAACCCACCTTTGCAACTCCGTGGAGGTGGCTTTCTATTAGCGCAAGCGCCAACGAAGGAATCGCCTTTAGTCTGCCGTTCCCCCGAACGCTGCTCATTGTACTCTCAACCCTTATTGTGGCCGCGGCAATCGGCTGGTGGGTGAAATATAAGGAGAAAACGGCGGGGCAGGCAATTGCGCTCGGTTTGTTTGTCGGCGGCGCGCTCGGAAATTTGAGTGACCGCATCGTACGGGGGGCGGTAGTAGACTATCTCAACGTGCTCAACGGCTCGTTCAACCTGGCTGATGCCGCCATTATTACCGGAATACTCTTGCTCATCTTTCGGCGCGGTTCAAAAAGCGGTACAATATCTTCATGAGGAGGTCTCACACACCAGCACCGGTGTTAGGATTGCTGCTTGGCATTGGCATCCTATTTTTAGTTGGCATGCTGCTTATTTACGGAGGGCAGCAACGGATAGCGGAAGAGCTGGCGCGTGTGGCCGAGGCGCAGGGGTTGTTTCCGCGCAAATCACTTCCTCCGTGCCCAGCGCCGACAAAACAACAGACGCAAAAAATAAAACGGCCGCAGCCGACGGTCACGGGAAGCACTATCCGATTTTATCCGGAACCGACACAAAAATAATCTCGTTAATATCCGTGGCGCCAGCAAGCAGCATAATCATACGGTCAACGCCGAGCGCAATGCCGCCGGTTTCCGGAATGCCCGCTGAAAGCGCGACGATGAAGTCCGCATCAACCGGATACACCTCTTTGCCGGCTGCCGCGCGTTTTGCCCTATCCGCCTCCAGGCGGTTTTTTTGTTCTTCCGCGTCCGTGAGTTCGCCAAATGCGTTTGCCAGTTCCAAACCGCCGATGTACAACTCAAACCGCTCGGCGTACCGCGCATCATGCGCGCATGCGCGTGAAAGCGATGCCATGGAAACCGGATATTCATACACAAACACCGGCCGTTCTGCGCCAAGTTTCGGTTCAATCTCGTTCAAAAAAATTTTGTAAAAAATATCATCGTACGGTTCGTCGTCGGCAACCGTATAACCGCGCTTGCGCGCGAGTTCGCGCATGGCTGGCGCCTCTAAATAGTCGTTCAATTCAACGCCGGCGTATTCCTGCCACACGTCGCGCATGGTTTTGCGAGCCCACGCTCCGGCAAGAGCAATCTCGTGTCCGTTCCACGGAACCGTATGCGCGCCGAGATTGTCGGCAACGTGCTTAAAAAGCCGCTCCGTATCGTCCATGATATCGCGATACGTCGCGCGCGCGCGATACCATTCAATCATCGTAAATTCCGGATTGTGCAGCCCGCCGAATGACTCGTAATCCCGAAAACATTTGCAGAGCTGAAAAATCTTTTCAAAACCGGCGGCCAGCAATTTTTTCATCGCAAACTCCGGCGATGTTTGTAAATAATGCCGATACGCGCGGCCTTGCGGGTCATGGAGCGTAACGGAGACGGGGGAGAGTTCCGGTTCTTGACCGGGAAGCGCAACGGCAATCGGCGTGTCCGTTTCAATAAATCCTTCGCGCCAAAAAAATTCGCGGATGAGACGAATAACTGCCGCGCGTTTTTCATACAACGCTTTCAATCGCGGATTGCTTTTTAATTCGGACCACGTAGCCATAGTAAAGATGATACAATATACCGCGTATGCTCGCGACTGTCAATTCTGCCGCGCTTTACGGCATTGACGCCGTGCCGGTAACCGTGGAACTGGATTTAGGAACCGGATTCCCGTCTTTTAACATTGTAGGCCTTGCGGACACCGCGGTACAGGAAGCAAAAGAGCGTGTCCGCGCGGCCATCCGGAATTCCGGGCTGCCCTTTCCCACCAACCATCGCATCCTGATAAACTTGGCGCCGGCGGACGTGAAAAAATCCGGCCCGCTCTATGACCTGCCCATCGCCATCGCCATTCTCAAGGCATACATACCGCTTGAAACGGACATTTCCCGCGCGCTTTTTGTAGGAGAGGTGTCGCTTGACGGCGCGGTGCGGCCGGTGCATGGCGCGCTCCCTATTGCGCTCTTTGCAAAAAACACCGGCCTCGCCACGCTCTTCGTTCCTCAAGAAAATGCGGCCGAAGCGGCGTATGTGAACGGCATTTCCGTCGTGCCGGTTGCCACCATCACTGAATTAGTAAAACATCTCACGAATGAAGCGCCGATTGCTCCGGCGCCGCGCACGATTCCCGCGCCTGAAACCGTGCTCTACGAACATGACCTCGCGCACGTCCGCGGCCAATTCTTTGCCAAGCGCGCGCTTGAAATTGCCGCGGCCGGCGCGCACAACGTATTATTTTCCGGCCCGCCCGGAGCAGGAAAAACACTCCTTGCGCGAACACTGCCGTCTATCTTGCCGCCCATGACCGAAACAGAAATGCTGGAGGTTACCAAAATCTATTCGGTGGCCGGCATCGCGCCCGGCGGCAACGGGCTCGTCACCACGCGCCCATTCCGCGCGCCACACCACAGCGCCTCTGCCATTTCACTTGTCGGCGGCGGCGAAAACCCCAAGCCCGGTGAAGTCAGTTTTGCGCATCGCGGCGTATTGTTTTTGGATGAAGCGCCGGAATTCCCGCGCACGCTTCTTGAGAGTTTGCGCCAGCCGCTTGAGGACGGACGCGTTACCATCACGCGCGTTAAACACACGCTTACCTTCCCGGCCAGATTCATGCTCCTCATGAGCCAAAATCCGTGTCCGTGCGGTTATTTTGGCGACCCCGCGCATCAGTGCCTGTGTCTACCAATGCAAATTCAAAATTACCAAAAAAAGTTGTCGGGACCATTGCTTGACCGCGTGGATATGGTTCTTGAGGTGCCGGCGGTAAAAATTGAAGAACTCACCGGCGATGCGGCTGGCGAACCGAGCGCCGCGGTGCGCGCACGTGTCACTGAAGCGCGCAAACGACAGCTTCATCGGTTCGCGGCGCACGCGAAAGCGGGAGACACACCAACGCTTCACAACAACGCGGAAATGTCATCAGAGCAATTGCGCGCGCTTGCGCGGCTTGAGGATGCCGCGCTCACGCTCCTCAAAACCGCGGCCACGCAAATGCGCCTCTCTGCTCGCGCGTTTTATCGCACCATCAAAGTAGCGCGCACCATCGCGGACCTCGCCGCCGCGGATACCATCGCCACAACCCACATCGCCGAAGCGTTGCAGTTCAGAGAGAAGCGGCTAGCTTAACGCATATACTTCAACGGATTCACCTTAGCCCCGTTCACACGGATTTCAAAATGGATGTGATTGCCGGTTGAACGGCCGGTGGAACCCATGGCGGCAATCGTTTGTCCTTGCGTCACGGTCTCGCCGACGTCAACATATAAACGCGATGCGTGCCCATACATGGTGCGGACGCCGTCGCCGTGGTCCAAAATCACATGGCACCCATAGCCGCCGTTCCAGCCGCATTTTGCAGAAACTACACGTCCGGCGCGCGAAGCAATAAGCGGCGACCCAAGCGGCCCCGCGACATCAATACCGGTGTGACGCCACCCAAAGTATTGCGTAAGACGCCGCACGGTGGTGGGCCATACATACAACTGCCCGGCCGGCACAAAGATAGACGGAAGCGGCGCGGCGATGTCGGCCAACCGACTCCGTGCAGGTGGCGCGCGATACACCGGCGCCGGTTTTTTGCCGCCGGGGATAATAATTTTCTGCCCAATTTCAATATCGCCGGCGTCTGCCAGTTTATTGAACTCAACAATGCGCGCCGCATCGCCGTCATACGTTTTCGCAATTTTGACGAGCGTATCGCCGCGCCGCACTTCGTGCGAAATGCCGTCAGTCGGCAAAATGCGCAAACTCTCACCCGGACGAATGTACGAACGGAACGATAGGTTGTTCTCCCACAGCACCGTATTCAAATTAAGACCAAACGCTTCGGCAATGCCGCCGATGGTGTCACCGTCCTGCACGATATACACAATGATTTCTTTCCGCTCCGCGCCGAGCTGCGCGCCCGGAATGATGGTGGGCTTGGTCACCGCTGTGCCGCCGAGCGCCAATCCGCCGAAATCCGTAGGTTCCAGCGTCTCCATCGCGCCGCCCGGCTCAAGCACTTCCTGGCGCACCGCGCCCACGCTCCATCCGGGCGGCGGCATGCCGACAATCGGACTGTCAATGCTCTCTTCAACAAAATACTCCTCGCCCGGACCAACAATGCGATACAGCAAGCTGTCCAATTCGCGGTCGGTCACATCGCCCGCGAACACCGTGGTCTGCGGTGCCAAAATCGCAACCACCGTGCCCAGAACGACAACGCGCAACATCCACGGACTCGTCACGATAAACCAAATCTTATCTTTCAGCGGTGCCGAGTACCCCTGCCAGTATCGCTTCAACATCTGCCCAATCTGTAGAGAAACAAAAATGAGCTTTTTGATAAAAGCATGCAAGAAGCGCCCGAGTAGGCGCCCCAAGGAAGCGAGAATCGGCCATGCCGCCCGCCCAATTGTCTGTACACCTTTAACGAACCGAACCAGTGTTGCGTAGAGGATGCGCCTAAACATAGGTTCCTACCTATCCTAACAGAAACAGCTCCTCCAAGCAAGATGTTCATTGACAAAACATGGCATTTTTTTTACTATGGATAGCACTATGTCACTCTCCCTTTGGATTGCACTCGGGTCGGCCGTGCTCGCCATTATCTACGGCCTCGCGCTTATCGGATGGATTAACAAACAGCCGCAGGGCGATGACCGCATGAAGGCCATTGCCCGCGCCATTCAGGAAGGGGCGCGAGCGTACCTCGGACGGCAGTACAAAACAATCGCGGTGGTGGCGCTCGTGGTGTTTGTGCTCATCGGCGTCTTTTTGAGAAGCTGGCTGACAGCGGGCGGATTTTTGGCCGGAGCGATACTCTCCGGACTTGCCGGATTCATCGGCATGATGATTTCAGTGCGCGCGAATGTGCGTACGACCGAAGCGGCGCGGGCAGGACTCCCGCAGGCCTTGAACGTGGCGGTGCGCGGCGGAACCGTAACGGGCTTGCTCGTGGTTGGTTTGGCGCTGGGCGGCGTGGTGTTGCTTTACGCGCTTACACACGATTTCAACGCGCTTCTTGGTTTTGCATTTGGCGGCAGTCTCATTTCCATTTTTGCGCGTATCGGCGGCGGCATATTCACGAAAGCCGCTGACGTAGGCGCGGATTTGGTGGGCAAGGTTGAACAGGGGATTCCGGAAGATGACCCGCGCAATCCGGCGGTCATCGCAGATAATGTCGGAGATAATGTGGGCGATTGCGCCGGCATGGCCGCTGACCTTTTTGAAACCTACGTCGTGACCATGGTTGCGGCAATGCTACTCGGATCGCTTGCCGCAGGCAATGGCGATGCCAGAATATTTCCACTGCTCCTTGGAGGTGTGGCGGCCGTTGCCACTATCGTCGGCACGTGGTTTATTCGGCTCGGGAAACAGCACAACATCATGGGGGCGCTCTATAAGGGACTGTTCGCGACGGGGCTGCTCTCTGCCATTGGATTTTATCCGGTGACGCGCTTCGTTTTTCCGGACGGCAACAATAATTTATTTTATGCCGCGCTCATTGGATTGGTGGTGACCGCGCTGTTGGTCTGGATTACTGAATACTACACCTCCACGAAATATGCGCCCGTGAAGCAAATCGCCAAGGCGTCTGAATCCGGCCACGGCACAAACGTCATCGCCGGATTGGCGGTTGGCATGAAGGCCACCGCGTGGCCGATTCTCGTAATCGCCGCGGCGATGCTCGGCGCGTTTGCGCTTGCTGGATTATATGGTATTGCGGTTGCCGCAGTCGCGATGCTCTCGTTGGCCGGCATTATCGTCACCATTGACGCCTACGGACCCATCACAGACAATGCCGGCGGCATTGCGGAAATGGCGGGGCTTGATGAGAAAGTAAGAAATGTGACGGACCCGCTTGATGCAGTTGGAAATACCACCAAGGCGGTAACAAAAGGATATGCCATCGGCTCTGCCGCGCTTGCCGCATTAGTATTGTTTGCGGACTACACTCACAAACTGGAATCGCTCGGTGCGGAAAAACAATTTTTGCTTAACGACCCGTACGTGCTCGTCGGATTGTTTATCGGCGGACTTCTGCCGTTCCTATTTGGCGCGCTTACTATGCAAGCGGTGGGCCGCGTGGCGCAACGCGTGGTAAAAGAAGTGCGTCATCAGTTCAAAACCATTGAGGGGCTTATGGAGGGAAAGGCAAAACCAAATTACGCGCAGTGCGTGGATATTGTGACAAAGGGCGCCATTCATGAAATGGTTGTGCCGGCGCTTTTGCCCGTTGCAATTCCTATCTTAGTTGGTTGGCTGTTGGGTGTTGAAGCGCTCGGCGGTTTACTGGTTGGCACGATTGTAACCGGATTATTCCTGGCCATCGCGATGACCACCGGCGGCGGCGCGTGGGACAACGCAAAGAAATATATTGAAAAAGGAAATTATGGCGGCAAAGGTTCGCTTGCGCATCAAGCGGCCGTGACCGGGGACACGGTTGGCGACCCGTATAAAGACACGGCCGG
>ERZ1292629.3077-Hain-H43-01um-R1-3077-length-13232-cov-7_pt1 | contig 13232 bp, 12 predicted proteins | sample MGYA00564399_ERZ1292629 | MGnify/ENA primary metagenome ERZ1292629 (study PRJEB36523, sample SAMEA6512636) | groundwater metagenome | collected 2019-01-08 | study: AquaDiva: Metagenomics assemblies of 32 groundwater samples | reverse complement strand
TTTAATGAATATGAGTAGCAAATTGCTTGAAGAATTAAAAGAAAAAATTAATCACGGTGTCAAAATAAAAACAAAAGAGCCGTCTATAAAAATTTCCATAGGAAAACAATCAATGAGGGATGAGGATATAATTGAAAATATTACTACAGTTTATAACGCAGTTATCAAGGCGCTTCCAAAAAACAAGGAAAATGTGAGAAATGTTGAAATTAAATTCACTATGACTAAACCGCAAAAAATAAAGATAAGATGAGAAAATGAAAAACAAAAAATCAACTCATGTTTCTGAAAAGAAGAAAAAAATAGTTGACGAATTGTCGAAGCTGATTAAAAGCAACAGGACAATTTTAATTGCGTCTATTAAAAATCTTCCTGCGTCGCAGTTTCAGGAAATCTGCAAGAAATTAAGAGAAAAGGCAGTTGTAAAAGTTCCGAGGAAAAATCTCATAATAATGGCCTTGGATTCTTCAGGAAAAGAAGAAGCTAAAAAATTAAAAGAAAAAATTAATTCTGACATCGCTATTTTATTTTCCAACTTGGATGTTTTTGATTTGGCGTCGGAACTTTTGGAAAATAAAATTCCTGCAAAAGCAAAAGCTGGGCAAGAATCTCCGAAAGATATTGAGATTCAGCCAGGACCAACTGATTTAGTTCCAGGACCAATAATTTCTGAATTAGGTGCTATGGGAATACAAATTGAAATTAAAGAAGGTAAAATTAATATTAAAACTGCGAAAGTTGTTGCGAAAAAAGGGGAAAAAATTTCTCAGGGTGCTTCAGATTTGATGACGAAGCTAAATATCAAACCTTTCTCAATCGGCTTTATACCTTTAGCTGGTTTGGATATCTCCGAGGGTAAATTATATTCTGAAATTAATATTGACAAGGAAGGAATTGTTGAAGAATTGAAAAATTCTTATTCAAAAGGTTTGGCATTTGCTGTTGCTATTGCTTATCCGTGTTCAGAAACAATTGGTTTGTTAATTGGAAAAGCCGGTATGCATGCAAAAGCTTTGGAAAAATTATTATTTATGAAAAATATTCCTGAAGAAAATAAATCTGAAGGAAAGGAAATATAAATAAAATGAATAAAGAAAAAGGAAGAAGTTTATATGAATATGAAAGTATGAGAGAATATACAGAGAGAGAAGTGTTACCTTGGTTTGATAGAAGATATAGAGAATTATTTGAAGAATATAAGGAATTATTAAATATTAGAAGAGAATTAGAAGAACGTACAAATAAGAATAGAAAAGACTATGTTAAATTTAAAGATGAATTGGATATGCGTATAAATATTAGATTAGAAGCTTTAAGTTTAATAGAGAAAGTTAGCAATCATGCACAAGAAGAAATAAATTCACAGCGAAGAATTAATACTCAATTAAATCTTGAAGATAAAACTGATTCAGAGGAAAACTAATATGAAAATTAAAAATTTTCAAATATTCAAATTCCAATTAAAAAAATTGGAGGAATTTAAATAAAATGGAAAATATATATGCGGCACTTTTATTGCACAAATTAGGCAAAGAAGTCGACGAGAAAGGGATAAAAAGTGTTGTTGCGGCTGCTGGCGGACATGTGGATGAATCGCAGATTAAATCCCTTGTTGCTAGTCTGAAGGGTGTTGACATTGCAGGGGAACTTGAAAATGCAAGTTTAGCTGTTGCTTCTCCTGTTGCTGGAACAAGCAAAGAAGAAAATAAAGAAACACCAAAAGAAGAAAGGAAAGCAGAGGCTGCAGCAGAAGGTTTGAGTGCCTTATTCGGATAAAATTTAATTTATTAAATCGAATAAATCTCAAACCTAAACTTTTTTAGTTAGGACAGAAATCTTTATAAGAATTGCTCTCCTCACGATTTTAACTCGAGTTCACGTTCGCACAATTTGTTGAGGCGACACTCATGTAAACTCTCGGCACGAGTAATTAATAAAAATTTTTCTCTCTACCACGAAATCGCTCGGCTCAATTGATATTGTTTAATTAATCCAAATTCTCGTCGATAATTTAATTAAATGATAAATTTATTCACCTCTTGAGATAATAAATATTTTCTCAAATTACTTATGTTTTACATCAATTCGAACGAAGCGAGCAAACCTTAATAATAAAAATAATTTATTTATCAGATTATAACTATCAGCCCACATTGCATAAGCATTCCAACCCTGAAACATCTCAAAAAATCTTTTGTAAGAGATTTCGTTTTTAATGAACAGATTTATCTTTCTTTTCATACCCCGAATATTTCTTTTTCTTAATAATGTATAATAATAAAAATTTCTGAATCCTACAAAATCCAATCCTCTTGAAAGAGGGATTATTCTTGTCTTATCAAAATGAAGTTCTAAATACAAATTATCTCTCAAAAAAATATCGATTTCTTTTTTCCAAATTTCAAGCTGTTCTTTTGATTTGTGCAAAATCACAAAATCGTCGACGTATCTTATATAATATTTAGTTTTTAACTTATGTTTTACAAAATAGTCTAATTCATTTAGACAAACATTAGCAAAAAACTGCGAAGTTAAATTTCCGAGGGGCATTCCATTTTTACATTCAAAATTATTTAAGATTAATTTTATTAATCCGACGACTTTGTCGTCGGTAATTTTCTTTTTTATTATTTTCAATAAAATTTCCCTATCAACTTCTTGAAAATAATGTCTGATATCTGCTTTCAAAATAAAACACGGATGAGAATTATTTTTTGATATCCTTCTAACAAATTTATAGAATCTTTTTAATCCGAATAAAGTTCCCTTGCCTTTCCTATTAGCACAAGAATCATAAATAAAGGTTTTATCAAAAATTGGTTCTAAAATATTTACTAAGGCATGATGCACAATTCTGTCTCTAAATGCGGACTTGGAAATTTTGCGAGTTTTTGGGTCTCGCAAAATAAAAGTTTTTAGTGGTTCTGGTCTATAAGTTTGATTTTTTAATTCGTCGTAAAGAATTTTTAAATTATATGCTAAATTTTCTTCAAACTCCTTGACATAAAATTTTTTGGTTTTCCCTTTTTTTGCTTTTTGATAAGAAAAAATTAAATTTTTAAAATCATAAATCTTTGAATAAATATTTTTGTATGTTTTCATTATATGTCCTGAAGAGAACTATTCCGAAAGCATGACTATCATTGTTATCGTTCCAGTTGTTGCCATTAACATTCAACCTGTCATCAAGGTTCCAGTTGCTGTTGAGGGCAGACAGAGTCATGTAACCAATTTATCTTCATTTCACCATCATTTTAATTTTCATTTAATTACTAATTATCATGATTGTATTTTATGACTTAAAATAAATCTAAATAACGTGCTAATAAATTGGTGTGTAGTCCTTTTTATTTTTCTTGCTCAAGGAAAAATAAATTATTCAGGACAAAAAATTAAGATTGATAGTCTTTAAAAAATTTGCGTTATTAACTAAAGGCGAGCCAAAACTATTTAACTTTTTCGGGGGTGCATACCCCGAAAGCACGACCACCATCGCCATCGTCCCAGTCGTTGCCATCAACATCCAACCCGCCATCAAGGCTCCAGCTGCCGTTGAGGGCAGACATTCTTGTTTTTTCTTCTTCAACAGAATTAAAAGACCAAAGATAAGGATTTTTTTTATATCTTGAAGCAACTTTTGCAATTTTTTGCGCTCCTTCTTTTCCATATCTTGCAATTATATAAGGATTTTTTTCTAAATCAGAAGTTGTTTGCTCTCCTATTTTAAATCTAAAAGGAACAAATTTTAATGATGCATCTCCTTCTTGTAATCTTTTTACTAAATTACTTTTATCTAAATTTAATTTTCCTTCTGAAATTTCAGGATTAGAAACAATTATGACTCCATTGTTTATTTCTTCATTTGATTTTGGAATATAAAGATTTCCAGTAAATTCCCAGAACCATCTAGATTTTAGAATTTGGATTATTTCAGATTCATATTTCCCATCAGGATTTTGAAATGCATCATAAACTAACGACGCTGTTTCAGAAGAAGTCGGTCTCTTCAAATTTTCTTTATCAATTTGTTCTGCAACATCTCCATAAGTTCCTCTAAATGAAGGATGTTGAAAACTAATTTCTCTTCCTTCATGCGGAATTTTTGTTAAATATGACTTTCCTATTTTTGCTTCCATATTATTTTCAGAAATAAGATGTTTATAAACTTTTCTATTATGTTACTTCATAATAGAAGTAACAAATAAAATTGAAGAAAAATTAATTGCAACAATTAATTTTATAACTCTTCAAATTTTCAATTAATCTATGGCATGGAATTTATACAATAAAGAGGGAAAATTTCTTGAACCATTAAAATTTTCCAACTCAAAAACACAGGAAGATGTTGTTCAAGAAATTTTGGAAAAAATAAAAGAAGGCAAAAGAATAATTTTTGTTCATGGCATTTGCGGAACAGGAAAATCAGCAATTGCTTTAAACCTTGCGAAAAATCTCGGAAAAAGTTCAGTAGTTGTTCCAGGAAAAAATCTGCAGGCGCAATATAAGAAAGACTACGAACACAATAAATACCTTTTAAAAAATTCTGGAGAAAAATTAAAAATTTCTGTGATTACTGGAAGAAATAATCATCGATGCAAATTTCTCGAGGACAATAAAATTGTCATTCCAAAACAAAAAAGAGAGGTTAATGCGAATTTAAATGATATTTTTGAATTCAGCGAAGAGGAACTTGAAGAAAAAAAGCGAAGAGATTTTTCAGCAGACGCATATGACTTGCCGTGCAAAATTGAACTCAAAGAAAAATATTATAATAAAATTAAGGAATACCTACGGCAAAATAAAAATATAAATCCAAATAACATTCACACAATCAAAGATGTGACAAGGTCGTGTGTTGCAGGAGTGTGCCCTTATTGGAGTCCGGTTTTCGCGCAAATTTATGAGATGGGTGGAAAAATTTTTCAGGGAGCAAATAAAAAAATTTACGATGGGTTGGATGGGATGAAATTTATTTTTTACGAGAGAAAACCTGGATGCAAATTTTACGAGCAATTTAATTATTATATTGATTCTGATGTGATTGTGTTCAATTCTCTGAAATACAAGTATGAAACTGCACTTGGAAGAAAACCCCTCACAGAAGTTGAAATTATTGACGAGTGCGACGAATTTTTAGACAGTTTTTCAAATGAAAGCACAATAAATCTTGACAGACTGCAAAACTCGCTCAACCAAATTTTCAGCGCAGAAGAAAGTGTTGAAAAAATAATAAATGATTTGCATATGATAATCAAGGAAATAAAAAAAGACAAAACAATTGAGGCAGCAATTTATTCCAACGCGATTATTCCTTTGAAAAATACAGGGGTTTGCAATTTGCTAAAAACATTTCTAAATAATCCTGAATTTTTAATGGAAATCGACGAGGAAAGTTATTTGTTTGAAGTTGAAGAAACAGCAAAGATGTTTGACGAATTTTTCAATGACAGCTATTTATCTTTCAGCAAAAAAGACAATCAATTGATTATTAGTATTGTGACTACAAATCTCGCGAAAAAATTCGGGGAAATAATTAATAAAAATAAAATAATTGTTCTGATGTCTGGAACACTCCACTCGGAAAGTGTTCTGAGAAATATTTTTGGTTTGAAAGATTTTATAATTTTAGACGCTGAAGTTGAACAGCAGGGGAAAATTGAAGTTGCGAGAACCGGATTGGAAATGGACTGCAAATATGAAAATTTTTCCAACGGAAAAAATTCAAGGGAAAATTATCTGAAAGCATTGAGCAAATGCCTTGCTGATGCAAAAAAACCTGTGCTGGTGCATATTAATGCGTTTCATGATTTGCCGGGTGAAAAAGAAGTCAAAGAATTTGGAATTAAATTTTTAATCACCAGAGAGAAATTAAGAAATTTTCAAAAAGAAGACAAAACCGGCGAGTGGGTTGAGAAATTTAAAAATAAGGAGATTGATGTTTTATTCTCGACGAGAAGCGGAAGAGGAATTGATTTTCCAGGAGAGCAGTGCAACAGTATTGTATTCACGAAATATCCAAATCCAAATGTTAAAAGCGCGTTTTGGAAAATATTAAAACAAACAAATCCAAATTATTATTGGGATTTTTATAAAGACAAAGCAAAAAGAGAACTTTGGCAAAAAATTTACCGCGGATTGAGATTCAAGGAAGACCATGTTTATGTTTTAAGTCCGGATGAGAGAGTGCTGAGGGAATTTGAGAAGAAAAGATGATTTCAAATTCAAAAAGTTTATAAGTAAGAAAATTCTTACCTACAAATGAAAACAAAAGAAAATAAAAGTTTTTTCCTTATGCAATTTGGGGACACTTCCCAATTGAGAGTCTTGGATTTTTTAATAGAAAACCATTTTTTTGATTATCCTATGACGGAGATAGCGAGAGAAAGTAATGTAAGTTACAATTCTATAAAAGTTTTCTTTGAACAATTTATTAAATCAGGAGTTATCTGCAAAACTCGAAAAGTTGGAAAATCTGATTATTATAAATTGAATATGGAAAACGAATTTGTGAAAAATCTTGTGAAACTTGACTGGATGCTTACTAAGAAAAACCTTCTTCAGGAAAACGAATCAATCTGTGCTTAATTTCATAGTTTAATTTTTTATTATATTTAGAAATTTGTTTTTTACTTTTCGCCAATAGAAATCTTTAAAACCTAAATTCCTTAATCAATTACAAGCCTCCGTCGCATAACGGTATTGCACCTGCCTTGAGATGAGAAGAACCAAGGTTCTCCTTCACAATCTCTCCTTCCGACATGGATTGGCGACCTCAGAAAATAGGAAATTTTCTGGGACTTCAACTCCATTGGAGATTGAAGTTTTTTCAATTGCATCCGAAGAAAATCGCGAAGGAACGAGAAAGCAGGGCCCTTTGGGCACCCAGGTTCGACTCCTGGCGGGGGCGTTTTCATTTTTCTTTTCCAATCATCAAATACCTTTTTATATTTGGAATTTTTAGTATAAATATGAAAGTGGTGATTTTTTTGAATAGAGACAAAAAGGGTTTTTTCAAGGGCGTTTTTATTTTTTTGTTAATTTTTATAGTAATCGGAGGGTTGTTTTTATTTGGAGCTAAAATTTATTTACTGGCAAATCTTCTTTTAGGACACGATACAATTATAAAATTAAGCGCTGACAAAGAAAATCTTTTTCTGCAGAACGGAGAAACACAAGAAATTAATTTCAAAACAAATGTAATCATCAATCCCTTCTGCAGTTCGTATTGCAATTACAAATTCAGGGATTTGTCTGAAAATAAATTAATTGATTCTGGAGAATTCAATATTAAATCAACTATTCCTGTTTCAAAAAATTATATTTTAACGTCAGATAATCTCGGAAAAGGGCAGGAAATTTACAGCTTTGATATTGGATGCAAAAGCGTAAAAACAAGTTTATGCCACACCAACAGAGAAGAAGTCAATAAAAGAATTTTAGTAACTTTAAATTATGATTTAAATGAAAAAGAAATGGAAATTAAAAATTTTTCAGAAGACATTATAATTTCTTCACTGAAATATATTAATAATGCTTCGACGAATTTGAATCTGCTGGTTTCTTCACTAAATTCATCGTCGGAAAATTTCAGAGAGAAAACTTTGGTTTTAGAATCTAAACTTTCTCAATTAAATCAATCTGCAAATAATTTAAAAAATTATTGGGAAAATTCAGACTATCAATCAGTTTCAAGCAATGTTGAAAGTTTAAATTCAAGTTTAAGTTCTTTTGAAATTGAATACAAAAATCTCGTTGGAGAAATTAATTCTTATAATTTTTTTGTGGAAAATTTAAGTTTTATCAGAGGAAGACTGGAAAAATTAAAGGAGATTAATACGACGAAAAACATCTCTGAGGAAATTAATTTAGAAATAAAAAATTTCAATTCTCTTTTGAACTCCAATAAAAAATTAGAAGAAAAAAAATTAGTATTGGATAATTTAAGATTACAAATTGAAAAAACATTTCAAAAGATAAATGAATCTGCAAATATTTGCTGTTTTGCAGATGAAAAAATAGAAGCCTTAAATTTGCAAAAGATAATTGTTCCTGTGGAAAATTCAATTTTTGAAATATCTTTAAAGGAAAAATCTGCAGAATGCTGTATTTTTGGAAACTGCTCTACGTGCTGCGACGATTCCTGCAGAAACGACAAAAATCTTTTTCCAGTATTGTTTTTGCACGGACATGATTTTAACAGGGCTACTTCAGCAGAATACAGCCTAAATGTATTTTCAGCGATGCAAAAGAAATTTGACGACGAGGGAAGATATACAAATGCTGGAACTATCTGGATAAGCGATTATAATGAAAACTTAAGAGGGATACTTGGATTTGCGAGACAGCCGATTTCTTTTATTGGAAGTTATTATTTTGACATTTACAAAAACACAGGGCAGACAGTTTTAATCCAGACGAAAACAGATAATCTTGATAGGTATGCGTTGAGACTCAAGGAAATTATTGAAGAAATAAAATTCAAAACTGGAAGAGATAAGGTAATAATTGTAAGTCATAGTATGGGCGGACTGGTTGTACGAAAATATATAGATATCTTTGGAGAATCTGCAGAAAAAAATATAGATAAAATAATTATGATTGGAACTCCTAACAAAGGAATTAGTGGAAAAATATCTTATTCTTGTTATTTATTTGGTTCTAATTCTGAATGCGCGGATTTGAAGAGTGATAGTTTGTTTATCAGCAAGCTCAACAATGCAAAAAAAATTAATGTCCCAATTTACAATTTAATTGGGGTGGGATGTGATATGGACGGGGAAAACGGCGACGGTATTGTAACTGAAAAAAGTGTTTATTTTGATGGAGCAGAAAATTATTATGTCAATGGAACCTGTGATTTGACAAGTTTGAGATTTCTTCATACAGATTTAATAAATCCTGTTTTGCATCCGGAAGTTTACCAGATTATTAATGAAGATTTAAAGAAATAAATTTATATGATTTAAAAAAATTGCTCGCTGTCGCTTGAGATTGATAAAAAAATAGTATGCAAAAAACATCGTCGATAATTACAATGAAAAGTTGTTTCTTCAATTACTTAGATAATATTAACATCATGAACGAAGTGAATGCAAATAATTTTTACAATCCAAGCAATCTCTTCCACCAGGGTTTTTTTATTGTGATTAAATTATCGTCGCTGTCTAAAAATTGATGAGTTATTTCTGGCTTGTCTTTTAAAATCGGGGCGGTTTCAGCCATTTCTTTTTGAAACTGCTCTATGCAAAAATCCAATTCCACTCTTGAATATCCCTGATTAAGCAAAGCGTATTTTAATGCGTCGATGGTATAACCTTTTCTTACATTTTTTTTAAGATATTCAATTATTTTTCTTTTTCTTTCATTTTCTCTCATGAAGAATTAAAAGATGTGGAGTTTAAAAAATTAGTTGTTATCTTAAATCGGGTTCATAACTTAACATTTGCACTGGCGTGGATGGATATTGATTAAGTAGTGGAAGAAACTATTAATTATTATAATATCGACGATATCTTTGCATTATTAATTTTATATCGAGCGATAGCGAGCAAATTTTTATCAAAATGTTAAATTTAAAATTGATTTAATGTGTTATCTTATTTCTATCGGCTTTACACTTTTGTAATATTTCAGCGCCTGATTAAGCCTTGATTTTGATTCAGAATAAATAGTTATTATTTTATCTTTTTTATTTATTTTATCTCCAGAATTGAAATACAAATACGCTCCTGTAGTTTTTTCAACAGGGCAACCGGCAATCCGTGCAAGAGTGTTTATTTTTTTATTGTCTATTTCAATTATTTTTCCATTTTTTTCAGAAAAAATATCTTTATGAAATTTTGCTAATTTTAATTTGCTTAAATCAAAAGAACCTCCTTGAGCTTGAATTATTTCTTTGAATTTCTCGAAGGCTTTTCCAGAATAAAGAATTTCTTTAGCTAATTTAATTCCTTTTCCTTTTTTAGATTTTCCAGTCATCTCTAAAATTTCTGAAGCAAGAAATAAAGATTCTTCTTCTAATTTTTTTGGTCCTTTTTGTTCTGGGTCTAGAATTTTTATTACATCAATCATTTCCAAAACAGGGCCGATGCCGTTTCCAACAGGGCCGTTATTTTTCGTTAAAACAACCTTTAATTTTTTCTTGAAATATTTTCCAAGGTATTCGAATTTCTTTTTTAATTCTTCGGCTTTCTTTTTATTTACTTTTGCGGTTTTTCCATAAGGTATATGTATTAGAATGTAATTGCTTCCGACTGCAAGTTTTTTTGCCATTATCGACGCTAAAAGTTGTGATTCGGGGTCGATTCCAAGAGATTTTTCTATTTGTATTATTTTTGAATCTGCAGGAGCAATTTCCAAACCTCCTCCCCAAACAATGCAGGCGTTTGTTTTTTTCAGAATTTTTTTTAGTTCACTCATTGAAAAATCAACATTTGTCAGAGTTTCCATAACATCGGCTGTTCCTGCTGCAGTAGTTATTGCTCTTGAAGATGTCTTCGGAAAAATTAATCCTGAAGAAGCGCAGATTGAAACAATTATTGGTGTTGTTCTTCCTGAAATTCCCCCGATTGAATGCTTGTCGACAATATATTTATTTTTCAAGTCAAGTCTTTCTCCAGTTTTCAAAATTGCTTTAATTAATGAAATTGTTTCTTCCATAGTTGTCCCTTGCTGATACATCGCTGAAATAAAAAGAGCAATTTCGGTTTCAGAAAGAGAATTATTGACTATGTCTTTGATAATTTCTTCAATTTCTGATTCAGATAATGGGTTTTTGTTTAATTTTTTTTGAATAAAATAAAAACTTTTTGGAGTGACTGACAGACTCGCATCCACTACCTGCCCTTCTTTCAAATCCATTAAATTTTTTAATTCTGAAGACACTGCAATTTCATTTTTTCTAATAATATCCTCGACAATATCTAAAATTGTAGAGAATTTTTTATTTTTTAATTTTATGGAAATTCTGTCCTTGGAATGAACTCCTATTTGTTCGGCTGTTTTTTTATTCAGCATTACAACAGGAAAACCTGCAGACCATTTCAAAAATTTTATTTTTAACTTCATTTTAAAAATAGAAAATACTTTTATTTTTTTTCTGTATTTTCAACAATGATTAATCCCGGAGTTTTTTTGTTTCTGTAAATTTCAAGGATTACTAGAAGATATGCAAGAATTAACGGGCCAAGGATAAATCCGAGTATTCCAAATAAAAACAATCCTCCAATCATTCCGATTAATACCAAAGAGGAATGCATTCTTGTTCTTCTTGATATGAAAATTGGTTTTAAGAAATTATCAATTGAGGAGGCGAATATACCAAAAATCGCAACGCCGATTGCAGAAAAATTATTTCCTGCGATAAATAAATATATTACAACAGGCACCCAAATTAATACTGGCCCAATCATCGGGATCATGGATGCGACAATTGCAAGCAGTGTTAAAAATAATGCGTTTGGAACTCCGAAGATAAAAAAACCGATGCCTGCGATAATACCCTGAATTATTCCTATAAATATCTGCCCGTAAATAACTGAAGATGTAATTGATTTTGAATAATTAAATAATTTGTCTTCAATATCTTTTGAAAAAGGAAGAATGCTTCTTACATATTCTATAAGCATTTCTTTATCTCTTAAAACAAAAAAGAAAGTGAATGCGACTACTAAAAATTGCAGGACTAAAACCGGCGCATTGAGTATAATTTGGGCGAGGGTGTTTGTAACCTGATTAGATGTTTTTAAAATAAAATTCTTAAAAATTATCCCCACTTCTGTAGAAAATGCGTCGGAGGCAAAAAGAGAGGGGAATATTTTTTTTAGTGGGACAATCAAATCAATTTGCTGAGAAGCAGAAAATAATTGAATTGACTGTTTTATGATTATTGGTGTAAAATACCAAATCGGAATAATTATTATTAAAACAATTATCACTAACACAATTGTAGCTGACAAATTTTTAGAATTTGTTTTTTTGTAAAACCAATCATATACTGGAGAAAAAACAAATGCAAGAATAATTCCTGAAATTATCGCCAATAGCAAAGGTTTTACCAAAAAAAATACCAGAACAGCCAGACTTATTACAATAATTATCGTCATTAATTTGTTAAATTGCTCGTCGTTGTTCTTCTTTTCCATAAAAAAATAAAGTTATTTAAATTTATAAAGGTTTGTAAGAAAAATTTGCGGATATTATTAAAAAATTGCGCTTGTAAATTCGCAGATTGATTTGATTAAATAGTCAAAGAAACTACAAGTTATTAAAATATCGACGAGGATTTGTATTATTTAATTTTAATAATTCGAGCAATGAAGTTGCGAGCAATTTTTTTAGAAAATTTAAATTATTATAAAAAAAGAAGATTTATAAATTAAATTCACAAAAAAGAATTATGAATTTTATAAAAAAGATTGTTGATGGAAAAATAGATGATTCGGTTCATCTGCAATTCATGAAATTTTCCAAGGGAGAATTCCGCGATAGGGCGATAATAAAAGCTAAATTTTCTACAGGAAAATACATTATAAATACTTCCGCTGAATTCGCGAATGAACTTGTAAATGATTTGGCTAAAAAACTTGGAAGTGAAAAGACTTCTGTAACTGGAGCAATTGTTTCAACTAATGATTTGAAAGGAGAATTAGAATTCAAAGAGATAAAACAATTTCAAGGTGTTAAAAGATATTTAATTGAAAAAGAAATGTCTGGAAATGAAATTGTCAAATTAATTCAAAATCATCCAAGGAGTTTTTTTGCGCTGAGTTTTTCTGTTGGCAATGATATTTTAAAAATCAAACCTAAGGCTCCTAAATCTGGAAAACCAGGCAAAGGAGATGAAGAACCAAAAGCTAATTTCTGTAAATTAATTACAAAAGATTCTTTATTAGGTGAAAGTTTTATTTTTGAGAAATCCAATTTCAAAGAAGCAAATGTCAAACACATTTTTTTAATAAATGAAATTATAATTCCTGAAGAATTCAAAAAAGAAAAAGATTTTTCAAAGATTAGAGAAGAATCTAAAAGAAAAGGAAAAATAATAAGGGAAAGTGAAATTGATGGGGAAAAGAGCGAGCAAATAATTGAATTCCAAGCATAAGATTTCTTACAACTTAAAGGCGAGCGACAGCGAGGGGAATGTGGGAGAAAAAAATTCAAATGAAAAAAAGGGGGTGAGAAATCTGCGAGCGTATGAAAAGAGAGATTGAGGTGGAAGTGTGAGGGGGAAA
>ERZ1292629.1507-Hain-H43-01um-R1-1507-length-22275-cov-9_pt3 | contig 13238 bp, 16 predicted proteins | sample MGYA00564399_ERZ1292629 | MGnify/ENA primary metagenome ERZ1292629 (study PRJEB36523, sample SAMEA6512636) | groundwater metagenome | collected 2019-01-08 | study: AquaDiva: Metagenomics assemblies of 32 groundwater samples | reverse complement strand
CTCGGATGCCTCTGGTGAGCAGTTGTCATTTGGCAGGCTGCATAGCTACGCATTGAATCGATAAGAGCTGAATGCATCTAAGCTCGAAGCGATCCGCAAAACGAGACAACAAAGGCCGCCATAAAAGATGGCGTTGATAGAGTTGCTGTGTAAGGCTCAAGCTTCGGCGAGAGTTTCAGCAGACAACAACTAAAAGCTTTATTTAGTATCATGTAATTTAGACAAGAAATCTTCTACTACTTTCTTTTTTGTAATTTCTGTTTTATATTTTATATTGTAATTATCGTCAATTCTGTTAATCAGGGCACATAAAATAGAATTGACGTATTAGATAATTTTGATACAATTATTGCGGTAATTATCAGGATTATCTATATATCTAATAAATAATTAATGTAAAAAATTGGAAAATATGTTGCATAATCTCCATTTATCATTTGCATTATCATCTGCAGCAGATGATATGAGATTTCCATAGATTAATTACAGCCCAAAATTTTCTACGAATTTTTCTATAACTTTATATTCGTTAAGAAAATCATTTCCTTTTTTTGTCAAAACGAAAAATTTTTTTTCATTTTCATCCATCTCTGAAACAATGAATTTTTTCCCCAATAATTCATCTATATATTCTTTAAACATCTGAGGAGAAAGATTTGAAGCATAAAGAAGCCTGGTTGGTTTTATCTTTCTATTTTCTCTAATTGCTAATAATATATCTCTTATTACATCAAGCCGTTCTCTCTTCTTTGCCATTTTAACCTCAAGTTCTTCGTGTTACTTCTAACACCCCCCATAAAAAAATCAAAAATATGATGAAATTCACCGCATACACATTAATTAAAATTCCTTCATGCCAATGAAACAATAAAGAAGCAACTGCGTTTAATACCCAAATTATAAGGGTTAAAAACATTGCTATAAAATAAAATTTTGAAAAAGTATTTCTACTGCTTCTATTTTTATAGTTAGAATAACTTATTACTGAAGAAAAAATGAAGGTTAATATTTGCGAAGCAAACATGAATAAAAAAGTCATCCAAAGATAGTCAAGCAAAGTTATTACCAAAGCCATAAAATAAAATAAAAATATCCTTGAATTGAATAGTGAACTTCTAACCTCTTTTTGACTTCCCTCTATGGTTTTCCATACGAGACTATAAAGCAAAAAAAATCCTGCCATAACTATAAAAAATTCAAAAAGAAATGCAGAGAAAGAAAATGAAATTGGAAATAATAATTCAAATAAATATCTGAAAAAAAAACCCAAACCATAAAAGAAAAATGCATTTCTAAAATACCTTATACCCTCGTGAAAACTTAATCTGAAAAGTTTATCTGTTCTTAAAACAATTATTAAACATATTAAAGTTATTGCTGCCCCGTAGAAAAGTTTCATTACTTCCCTATTTTCAATTATTAATTCTAATATATTCATAGTAATAAAATTTTAGTGTTTTATTTAAAGTTTTATATATGTAAATATAGAGGATTGGTATATATCTTCTTTATGGATTTCTGTTTCTTATCGCTTATAAAGGATATTTCTTTAAAAAATGTATGGAAAAAAGAGATTACTATGTTCAAAAAAATAACTACTAGAATCGCTGATATTTTCCAAAGAGAAAAAAGTCAAAAACTTTTTTAACCTCATTCGCCCTTTTTGTCCAAGGGTTTGCAACACGGCAATATGATGGCTCGGTTTTAATTAACTGAAAAATCTGTCTGAGTGTTAGCAAACCCTTGACCCCCTAATATAAGTAAAAAATTATAATAAAAAAGAGATATAATGGAGCAAGTACCATCTTAACATAAACCCCAAAGGCATTTTTATTTTTTAGAATAAAAACTGGATAATTAAAAAAAATAAATAAAATAATATTAAATAAACACCTTCTTTAACAGACAAATATCTATCTGATTTTAAAAAATAAGAAAAAATAAATGCTCCCAGTATTAAAGGAACTAATGGTATTAAAAATGTTTTAGCTGGGAGAATTATTGGACTAATTAATGCCATAATTCCCAGCAAAAATGTCATTTTTATAAAAACTCCTCCTGTTTGGTCTCCTAAAGACATTATTTCTTTTTTCAACAAAATTGCGTCTATACCAAATATAATTTCTGGCAGAGAAGTTGCAAAAGAAATTAAAAACAATCCTAAAATTATATCAGAAATTTCAAAATCAACTGCGATTAAAGAAGCATATTTAACAGTATAAAAAGAGGCTATCAGAAGAACGGCCAAAGAAATTATGAAAATTATAACTGCCGATATAAACCTCTTTCTTTCAAGAGTTTTAATTTTTAATTTTTTATTTTTCTTTTTTCTTTTAAATAAAAATATAGTAGAGACAACAAAAAAAATAATCAGAATTATTCCATCTATTCTTGAAAGAGAGTTTCCTATTAAGAATAGAATTAAAATGAGGATCATTCCAATAATCATATAATGAACATCTTTATCCTCTCTCTTATCTTTTATTTTTATGCCTTTTGCTAAAATTACAAAAATTCCTAGGGCGAGAATCAAGTCAATCATATTTGAACCGAAAATGTTTCCTATGCCTAAAACTGATTTTCCCTGTATAGAAGAGGATATTCCTACAAAAATTTCTGGCAGAGAAGTTGCAAACCCCATTATTAAAAATGCTGCTGCAAATTCTGAAATTCCAAAATGTTTAGCAATTTTGCTCAGAGATTTAGCTAAAAAAACTCCGCTTAGGGCTAAGAATATTACAGATACAAAAAAGTAGATTAAATGTTCACTCACCATCTTCAATTATTTAAAGAATATATAGATTTATTAATTTTTGTAATAAGACAAAACCAAAGCCTATTTTAGTAAGCTTTAAAAACCCAAAATTCTCTGTAAATATGTAAGCCAGGTAGTTAACTACGATATCCAGATATTAAATTATCTAGAAATCTAAATATGATTTCTTGGATATTGAGGAAGGTCCGCCCACCAATTAAAAGTCACCAATGAAAATTGGCTGTTGTGAGGCAGAGCTCCAGAACAGAAATGCCACAGCCATTTCAGAGCTATGAATCATGCGAGAAGCTGAGAAGAAACGGATATGATGAAACAGCTGTCTTGACTGGTGCAAGTCCATTTAGGATGCTTAGTCGAATGTTAACACGAACTGTTCGGCTCGTTGAGCAGCGAAGTTCGACAGAAGGTGGCCTATATCTGACTTACATTTTTTATAACTGATAATTAATTGAGTTGGGAATTTAGTTGATTTTATAACAATATTATATATTTTTAATAATATAAATCTTTTTCAGAATATGTCAAGAACCACCAGTCTTTAACTGATGGCATGAAAATGCCAAGTTTCGTGTGGTTCTTGAGCACACTCAGAATTCCACGAGTGATTCAAACCACTCGTCACAGACGAGTGGAATTCTGATGTTTAAAAAATGGGCAGAGAGGGAATCGAACCCTCGACACCATGATATCTGACATGAGTCTGATACTCTGGAAACCTTAGATTTCCCTGTCTTCAGTCATGTGCTCTCCCACTGAGCTACCTGCCCAAAACCTTGTCTGAAAAAACAAGTCTTGGGTATTTTTTAAAGTTATTGAATTTGTCAAGAACCATACAATAAATTGTATGGCGTGTCTGGTTCTTGAGCACCCCAAAATTTGATTTGCTTACTCACAAGTTAAAATAGGGGGTTTGGGCAAATACAAATTTTGCTGTATCAATAAGAAAATTTATAAACATCCCTAAATTGAAATAATTATAAAAGAGATGTAAAATGGCAGAGAAAAAAGAAATTGGCGAGGGGTTGGGAATTTCTGGAATGACTCTTGGAGTTTTAAGCATTGTCTTTACTGGATTGTATGGCGTATTAATCTCAATAATTGGGTTTATATTCTGCAAAATACAACAGAAAAAAAACAAAACTAAAATCGGAAAAGTAGGATTATATTTGAATGCTATTGGGTTTATACTTGGCATTATTTTTATAATATTGGTGATAAAATATCCAAATTTAATACCAGCGCAATAATAAAATGAGAATAAGAAAAATTGGGAAAAAATCAAAGAAAGCAGCAATTGAGATGTCTGTAGGGACAATAGTTGTTATTGTTCTTTCTGTAACTATGCTGATTCTTGGTTTGGTGTTGATAAGAACTATATTTACAGGAGCTAAATACAATATTGATACAATTAATGATAAGGTAAAAGACAACATAAATCAATTATTTTCTGATGAAACAAAAGCAGTTGTCTATCTTTCAAATAGTGTTGTAAAAATAAAACAAGGAGATTCATGGGGAGTAGCTTTTGCTATAAATAATAAAGGCGAGAGCCAAAAATTTGAGTGGGAAATTCTTCCCAATGATGAAAGAATTGAAGATAAATGTGGAGTTACAACTGAAGAAGCGCTGGAATGGATAAGCACTGGAGAAAAAGGAAGTGTTGATATTCCAAGCGGACAAAAACATTATAGTCTTGCAAGATTCAATATCCCTGAAACAGGAGTTTCTGACATATCTAAATGCATAGCAAGATTTCAACTTGTAATAAATACTGAAGATGGGGAGCCTTATGATACTGTAGACTTTGATGTAGATATCGAATAAATCTCAAAGAATTTTTAAACTCTTTTTCTTTAGATAATTTATGCCTTTGAAACTATACAATACGCTTACAAGAAAAAAGGAGGTTTTCAAACCTATAAAAGATAACTATGTTGGAATGTATTCTTGCGGGCCTACTGTTTATTGGTATCAAACAATTGGAAACCTTAGAACATATATCTTCTCTGACATATTAAAGAGAGTTTTAGAATATAATAAATATAAAGTTAAGCAAGTAATGAATGTTACTGATGTAGGGCATTTAACTTCTGATGCTGATGAAGGAGAAGATAAGATTGAAAGAGCTGCTGCAAAAGAAGGGAAAAGGGCCAAAGATATTGCAGATTATTATTTGAAGATATTCAGAGAAGATTTAAAAAAATTAAATATTAAAGATCCAGATATCTGGTGTAAAGCTACCAAACATATTAAAGAACAGATTGAACTTATAAAAAAACTTGAAAAAAAAGGATATACTTATAAGACAAATGATGGAATTTATTTTGACACTTCAAAATTTAAAAATTATAGAAAATTTGCAAAATTAAATGTTGAAGGATTAAAGGCTGGAAAAAGAATTGATATGCGAGGGAAAAAGAATAAAACTGATTTTGCGTTATGGAAATTCTCTGAAGATTCAGGAAAAAGACAACAAGAATGGGATTCTCCTTGGGGGATTGGATTTCCAGGATGGCATATAGAATGTTCTGCTATGTCAATGAAATACCTTGGAGAAGAGTTTGATATTCATACAGGAGGAATTGACCATATCCCAATACATCACACAAATGAGATTGCTCAATCAGAATGCGTTACTGGGAAAAAATTTGTAAATTATTGGATACATGGAAATTTTTTGACGTTTAAAGGAGAAAAAGTCAGTAAAAGCAAGGGTGGGTTGTATACTATATCTGAATTAAAAGAAAAAGGATTTGAACCTTTAAGTTACAGGTATATGTGTTTAACAGCTCATTACAGAAGCACTTTGGATTTTACTATAGAAAATTTATCTGCTTCTAAAAATGCTTATGAAAGATTAAAAAATATTATTTCTGATTTAAAAAATGATAATAAAGAAAATGAAAAATATCTTCTTGAATTTGAAAAAGCAATTAATGATGATTTAAATATGCCTAAGGCTCTGCAGGTCTTGTGGAAATTAGTTAGAGATGAAAATGCAGAAGGAAAATTAAAGGCAATTAAAAAAATGGATGAAGTTTTTGGATTAAATTTACTAAAAAAAGGTAAAATATTTACTATTAAAATATCTGATAAACTACAAATAAAAGATAGAATAGAGATAAAAAGCGATGTTAAGATACCTCAAGATATTAATGATTTGATAATAAAAAGAGAAATCGCAAGAAAAGTAAAAGACTTTAAAAAAGCAGATGAAATAAGGAATAAGATTAATAAATTAGGATTTGTTATTGAAGATACAGAAAAAGGGATAAAAGTGAGAAAATCATGAGAAGTTTTATAAAACTAATTGACTTATTTTAATAATAAATCAAAGAGGTGATTAAAATGCCGTGTGGCTGTTGTGGAGTAAAAAAAACAAAATCAAAGAAGAAAAAAATAAAAAATAAATTTTAAAAGAGATGGAAAAACTTGAATTTGTAAATTTGAAGCATAGGGTAAATTCAAAAAAAGAGTTGATTTGCTTATTTAGAATAACTCCTTCAAGAGGATTTAATGTTAAGAAAGCAGCAAACACAGTTGCTCTTGAATCTAGTGTAGGCACGTGGACAGATGTAGGAAAAGAAAAAGCAGATTATGTGCAGAAGCTAAAGGCGATTGTTTTTTCTATAAAAGGAAAATATATAAAGGTTGCTTATCCTCAAGAGCTTTTTGAAAGAGATAATGTCCCTAATATTTTATCTTCAATTGCCGGAAATATCTTGGGGATGAAAGTTGTTAAAGCAATAAGATTAGAAGACGTTTCTATTCCTAATTCTATTTTGAAAAGCCTGAGAGGGCCTAAATATGGAATTCAAGGGATCAGAGAGAGAATGAAAATAAAATCAAGGCCGTTAGTTGGAACAATTATAAAACCAAAGTTAGGATTAAGAACAAAAGACCATGCAAAAAGTGCTTATGAATCCTGGATTGGAGGATGCGATATTGTTAAAGATGATGAAAATCTTGCTTCACAGAAATTTAATAAATTTGAAAAAAGATTAACTAAAACTTTAGAAATGGCTGACAAGGCAGAACATGAAACAGGAGATAAAAAGGCTTATCTTGTTAATGTGACTGCAGAAACAAAAGAGATGATGAGAAGAGCGCAGCTGGCTGAAAAAATGGGAAGCAAATATGTGATGATAGATATTTTAACTGCAGGATGGAGTGCATTGCAAACTTTAAGAGAGGCTAATTTTAAAATGGCTATTCATGCACACAGAGCAATGCATGCTGCTTTTGACAGGAACCCTAAACATGGAATAAATATGATGGTTATTGCTGATTTTGCTAGATTGATTGGAGTAGATAGTTTGCATATTGGAACAGGGATTGGAAAGTTAGAGGGAAAAATAAAAGAAATAAAAGAAATAAAAGAAGAGATTGAAAATAAAAATGTAAAAGAAACAAAAATGCGATTAGAGCAGAACTGGGAAAAAATAAAATCTGTGATGCCTGTTTCTTCAGGAGGATTGCATCCAGGACATATTCCTTTTTTGATTAAAAATCTTGGAAAAGATTTAATCATCCAAGCAGGCGGAGGAGTCCACGGACATCCAATGGGAACAATCGCAGGAGCTAAAGCAATGAGGCAGGCTGTTGATGCTGTAATGAAAAATATCTCTTTAAAAAATTATGCAGAAGAACATATTGAACTTCAAAAAGCATTAGAAAAGTGGAAGTATTGAAAATGAAATCTAAAGAAAACTTCAGAAAAGCTGTTTTTGTTGTAGTATATTCTAAACTTGGAAATAAAATTAAATATTTATTATTAAAGAGAAAAAAACACTGGAAAGGATGGGAGTTTACAAAAGGAGGTATTGAATCAGGAGAGAAATTCTTAAATGCTGTAAAAAGAGAGGTTTTTGAAGAAACAGGAAGAAAAGCAAAAAAAATAAGAAAATTTAAAATTCATGGAAAATATTACTACAAAAAGAAAATTCCTGATAGAAATGGGATAATTGGGCAGGAGTATTCCTTGTATTCCGCTGAAATAAAAAAAGAAAAAATAAAAATTGACAAAAAAGAGCATTCAAATTATAAATGGCTTAATTTTTCTGAAGCGGAAAAAAAATTGACTTATAGAAATCAAAAGAGATGTTTAAAGATAGTGAATAACTGGCTGAAAAATACTAAATAACCTTTATTAATGATAAACTATAATTAAAAATGTCAATTGCAAATATGGTAGATATAATCGATTTTTTATTGCACATAGATAAGTATCTAGATGTTTTTATCCAAAATTATGGGAGCTTAGTTTATCTAATTCTGTTTTTTGTCATATTTCTAGAAACAGGTTTTGTATTGACTCCTTTTCTTCCAGGAGATTCTTTATTGTTCGTTGCTGGAACTTTTGCTGGAACAGGCTATTTAAATTTATATCTTCTTTTAATTATATTTTCTGCTGCAGCAATTTTAGGAGATAGTGTTAATTATTTTATTGGAAATTATTTTGGAGAAAAAGTATTTTTGAAATTTATTAACACAAAATATTTGGAAAAAACTAAAACATTCTATGAAAAATACGGCAAAAAGACAATTGTGCTGGCAAGATTTGTTCCTATTGTAAGAACTTTTGCTCCTTTTGTTGCAGGAGTTGGAAAAATGAGATACCCAGTATTTTTATGGTATAATATTATCGGAGGAGTTGTGTGGGTATTCTTAGCTGTATTTGCAGGATATTTTTTCGGGCAAATTCCTTTTGTAGAACAGAACTTGACAATATTTGTTTTGTTAATTATATTCTTATCTTTTATTCCAATAATTGTAGAGTATTTAAGGCAGAAAAAAGGTAGCAACAAAATTAGATAAAAAAGAAGAGAGAATAGTGTATTGTTAAGTAAACGGGACTTATTCTAAACAAATTTAAAAAACATAAAGCTTGAAACATTTGGAGTAAAAAACTTTAAAAAGATTATTATTAAAAAAGAAGAAATTGAAAAATATTTAGATAAGATTGATGAAAAATGGCATTCAGATTATAAATGGCTAAGCTTTGAAAATGCACTTAAAACTCTTCGTTGGCCGAATCAAAAAAATATTTGTGGGTTGTGAATAAATGGTTGAAAAAGGTTAGATTTATCTCAAACACTTAGCATTAATAGGATTTAATTTTCTTCCTTTAATGATTTTTATTGCTTCAATAACATTCAATATAAGATATCTTGCAGAATCCCATGAACAAGAATTTTTATCTAAGGCTTTTTGGTGATCATGATATTGAACTTCATTTCCTACAATTTCCTCTGATATACAGTATGGAGGAATCCAGAACCCCATCCAGTTTAGTGTCATAGCTAATGGTTCTGCAGCTCCTGTTGTTGATTCACTTATAGTATAAATCCCAGCGATCTTTCCAGCCCAGTGTTTTTTAGATTTAAATTTCCCGGATTTTATTAGATTAATTTCAAATTTCTTATCTTTATTATTGGCATTTTTTCTTCCACCATCTACACAACATAATCTTCCTAGGAATAAAGATAAATAGCTTGAAAAAGACCACCAATGAACTGGTGTCACAAAAATTATTCCATCAACTCGTTCACCAATCTTATAAAACTCCTGCATTGGATCTTCAGGGTATTTTATATCCGGATAACAATCGCATGGATAATGACAAAGCGACATAACAGTTGAAACGCATCCCTTGCACGGGCCTATTGGAGGATATTCATAAAGATTTGTTAAATAAATCTCATCACCCTCTTTTTTTGCTATTTTAAAAATATATTCTGCTATTCTTTGAGATTTACTTTTCTCTTGAGGGCAATTATTTTTTTCTCTTGGACTTGCATTGATTATCCAAAGTTTAATTTTACCACCTTTTTTATTCTTAGACATATCAATAGATAAAATTATAATTTTTTAAATGTTCTCATGTGTTGACTTTTCCGTTTTATACCAAAATTTATCTAAAAAGGTATATAAGCTAATTACAATAGCTTATAATATGGGATTTAGAGAGTTTATAACAAGTTCTGGCAAGAAAGTTCTAGCTGGAAAAAGTGCAGAAAGTAATGAAGAGCTTGTTAAGCAAATTGAAAAAGAAGAATATGTTTTTCATACTGCAAAACCAGGAAGTCCCTTTGTTAATATAAAAAATAAAAATGGCAAAATAAGCAAAGAAGATATTAAAGAAGCAGGGATTTTTTGTGCTGTTAAGAGCCAAGATTGGAGAGATAATAAAAGCAATGTAGAGATTCATATTTTTAAAGGGAAGGATATATACAAAGAAAAGGGGATGAAAATCGGAACTTTTAGGGTTAAAGGTTTTAAAAAAATTTTAATTAAAAAGAAAGATATTGAAGAGTTCTTAAAAAAATAAAAACAAAAGACTTAAATACCTAGTTATATTAAATAAGTTAACTAAAAATGTATAATTAATAAGTTATATGGAAACACAAACTAAAGCTAAACGGATTGGAGGCTCTATTGGAATTATAATCCCAAAAGAGATAGTAGAAAAAGAAGGAATAAGGGCAAACGATACTATAAAAATTAGAATAGAAAAAACAGCAGATTTAAACTTTCTATGGGGAAGGGGCAAGGATATTAAAAAATCTACTGATAAAATAATGAGAGAAATAGATGAAGGAGAATTTTAGAATGAATCGGTTTTTCTTTGATACATATGCATTAATTGAAATATATAAAAAAAGTTTAAGATATAATGGCTATAAAGAAGATGTTGGGATGATTTTAACTAAGTTAAATATTCTTGAATTTACTCACTTTTTAATTAGAGAAGGAAAAGAAAATGAGGTTGAAGAAGTCTTTACAAAATTATCAAGTTTTTGTGTGAGATATGATGATAAAATCCTTATTGAGTCTGCGAAAATGAAATTTAAATTTTCAAAAGAAAAATTGTCATTTATTGATTGTATTGGATATAATTTAGCTAAAAGATATAAAGTAAGATTTCTAACTGGTGATGAAAAATTTAAAAATAAAGAAAATGTAGAATTTGTTAAATAAAAAAGAAATAGAAAATTTTTTTAAAAAATAAATTTTATCGGATATTATTAGTTCTTCTGGGCCAATATTTCTGTTTTTTTTAGATATACTGGTTTTACAATCTGCCAGCTCTCTAAAACTTTGAAATAAGTCTTGGAGTTTTTCGCTAAAGTTCTTCCTTTTTCAACAGCTTCTAAGTTAATTCTCCAGACTCCATTGCTAACCTTGTTAATGCTATATTCCCAATAACCGGTTTTTTCATTGTATTTCATGTGATAAACTCTCTTTAATTCTTCTCCAGAATTCATGTCTGTAAGAGTAAATCTTACTTTTAACTTATTTGAACTCACTGGGTTGCCTTTTAAATCAACAATCTTAGCAAATACTGTAGCTTTTTCGTCTTTTAAATAATAAGCCTTGTCAGTCCATACATTTTTTATTATTATAGAAGAGGTTATCTCTGTCTTTTTTAACTTTTCTTCATTGGATATTTCTATTGCGTCTTTATTGTCTTTTTTCAAGTTTTCTTTCTTATCTAATCCAATCCCAGATAATTCCTTCTGCTTATCTAAAGTAGATGCGGAAATAAAAACTCCTGAAAAAACTAATGACATTATAACTACTGCTATTAAATTAGTTGTTATCTTTCTCGCCATTTTGTAGTCCTCCTTTCAATGCTTTTCATTTATCAAGCATTTTAATATAGTTTTTAAATAAAGCGAAGACTTCAAACCAAATTGAAGTCTTTACAAAAAATATAAAAATAGAGTGATATTTTAATTGATATGAAAAACAAACAATGCACTGTACAAATTGGAAAAAATGGAATTAATGGCAATTTTGTTGAAGCAATTACAAATGCTTTCAAAAATCATGAGAATGTTAGAGTGTGTGTCTTGAAATCTGGAAGGCATGACAAAAAAAGAGTCAAGGAGGTTGCAGGAGAATTAGTTCAGATGCTTGGAGATCATTATACTGCAAAAACTTTAGGTTTTACAATTTTTGTGAAGAAGTGGAGGCGAGCAGTTTCACGATAATAATCCATAAGAAAGTGAGAGAAATTCCTAAATGACAGAGTCGAGAAATAATTAAGTTCTAGATTAATGACGAAGTAGTTGCTGAAGATTCAAACATTTTTGTTATATCCTCCTATAGAAATGGAATAATGAATATAAGTGAAGAATGCGATCTAATTAATTTTGGAAGAAAAACTGAATAATGAATAATCATTCTGAAATTGTTTAACTTAAAATATCAGAAATAATCCTTCAATCGATAAGTTTAAATACTAAGTAATTATTATTTTAATAAAGCTTAGTTTATTTAAAATAAATATTAATAATAATTAATAATCTTTACTAAGTAATATGGTTAAAAAAGAGGCAAGGGTTAAAAAGTTCTTATTGGAAATCCCAGAAGAAATATGGGAAAAATGGAAAGATACAATTCCTCGTTCTATTTCTTTAAATAAAGCATTGATTGAATTATTAAAAAAAGAGGGCGAGAAAAATGAGAAGTAAGTTTATAATTTGGATTTGTATACTTATTATTTTTCCTAATATAGTATCTGCTTTCTTAATTTCAGATCAAGGAACAAATGTAAAAGAAGTTGCAACGGGAAATTTAACAGCGTTGGCCAATTTAACAATCAGTATGTATGATAATTCAACTGGAGGAACTTTAATTTTCGAACAAAATTTTAGCAACACTATAGCAAATGGTTCATGGAATGTTATGATAGACCCTAATATCCAGTATGGAAAGAGCTATTGGAAAGATTATAAGATTAATGGTGAAGATCTTGATTTTGATGGAAATGAAAGATTAGAATTCCAATCTTCTGCTGGAAAAATAAATAATATCTCATTTATTAATTTCTCTTTAATAAATTCATGTTCAGAAGGAAGTTCGATAAGATTGGTTTATGAAAATGGAAGTATTTTATGTGAAACTGATGATTCTAGTTCTGTAAACCTAACAGATTATGCTTTAAAAAATCAATCAGAAACTTTTACAGGAAACATTACAACTTCTCAAACAGGGTTTTTTGGCTGGCTAGGCTCATTAACAAATATAATAACAAAGATTTTTGTTCAAGACATAGATGTTTCTAGAAACTTAAATATAAGTGGAAATATAACCCTTAATGGGACTATTTTAAAAGATTGGAGAGAGATAAACACTTCAGCAATAGGGTGGACTAATTATGTTAATACAACTGCTGGGGCTTATACTTTATTAGTTAATGGGACAATGAAATCATATGTAGATGCACAGATTTCTGGAGTTAGTGGAGGAAATGCAACTTGGAATCAATCCTGGGCTGATACTCTTTATTCTTCGATAATTTGGAACTATAATCAGACAATTATATCTAATGCTTATGCTGATTTATTAAATACGTCAGTAACTAACAGATTTACTGTGTATAATGTTTCTGCTAAAGATTGGACTAATTATGTTAATACAACTGCTGGGGCTTATACTTTATTAGTTAATGGGA
>ERZ1292629.2179-Hain-H43-01um-R1-2179-length-17135-cov-4_pt2 | contig 13247 bp, 10 predicted proteins | sample MGYA00564399_ERZ1292629 | MGnify/ENA primary metagenome ERZ1292629 (study PRJEB36523, sample SAMEA6512636) | groundwater metagenome | collected 2019-01-08 | study: AquaDiva: Metagenomics assemblies of 32 groundwater samples | reverse complement strand
ATGAAAGTCCGCAAGAAGTCGAGGAAAAATCAGACAAAGAATAAAAAAAAGCCCGCCGTACCTGGTGAGGTCGTGCGCGTGTACGTTTCAAAGCTGGTCAATGATATCATCGAACCCCTCGGCACGGAAAGAGGCGATATCTTGCTCAGACTCTCTCAGTATCGCCATTGCCGCGTCATTCAACACGCCGGCGTCTTCCATCTTGGTGATAAGGTTGCTGTATGTCTGGACAACCATCGTCTGGGCTTTCAGCGCTGCCAACAACTGCGCCTTAGTAAGCGTTATGCACCTCGACTCTAAGTGATGATACAATCATACACTATTTATATAAAAAAGTCAATGCTTCCAAAGCCGGTTCAGAATTTAATTGATGAATTTTCGAAATTGCCGGGGATCGGGCCGAAGACTGCGGCGCGGCTGGTTTTTTATTTATTGAAAAAGCCAAAAACTGAAGTTTTGGCTTTCGGATCAGCCGTAAGCGAGCTCATGGCGAATATAAAATATTGTAGCGAGTGTTTTTCCATTACAGATGTGGATATTTGTGAAATTTGTTCCAATAACGAAAGAAACGGCAAGATTTTGGCTGTTGTCGAGGAACCACTAGATATTGTGGCCCTAGAAAAAACCAGAGCTTTCAGTGGCCTATATCATGTACTTGGCGGAGCAATCTCACCGATTGACGGAATTGGCCCGGAGAATTTACGAATTGCCGAGCTACTTGACAGGTTAAAAAATAATCCTAAAATTAAAGAAGTAATTCTTGCGACAAATCCATCGCTTGAAGGCGAGGCTACTGCGACGTATATAAAATCTCAAATTGAAAAAACCTGCCTGCCGGCAGGCAGGAACAATTCCAGTATTGAGATTACCCGAATAGCCAGAGGCTTACCGGTTGGCGGAGACCTGGAATACGCCGACGAGATTACATTATCTCGGTCATTAGAAGGAAGAAAGAAATACAAATAAATAAGGAGGAGGCATATGCCTGATCAGTTTTGGTGCCTAGAGTGCGACAAGGAATACTCTAGCCCGACCCCTGGAAGCTGTCCCCATTGTGGCAATGCTTTGCAAAACTTGGAAGGAGTGCCTGAAGACAGCGACATCGAGAAGGGGCCGCAGGAGTATGTTGACAGGGATTTTGAGTCTGTAGCAGAGGATGAAAAAACGCCTGCCTACGACGATGACATGTCCGAGGGATTGCGCAAGGCGGCTTAATAACGAAATTAAAGTAGAAAAAGGCCTATTGCCAAAAGCATGAGGCCTTTTTGAATCGGAAACTTTCTGCTAGTATTTGACTATGAGACTATATAACACCCTATCGGGCAAAATTGAAGAGTTTAGGCCGATTTCCGGCAAGAATGTCAGTCTTTATACCTGCGGGCCGACAGTTTATGATTCCGCTCACATCGGCAACTTGCGGACTTTTGTTTTTGAGGACATATTGCGCCGAACTCTGGAATTTTTTGGCTACGGCGTCAAACAGGTGATGAATATCACTGATATTGATGATAAGACCATTGCTCGGAGCGAGGGAAAAAAAGCGGCGTTTGAAAAATTAACTCGGGATCTTGAAACAAAGTTCTGGTCTGACCTGGAAAAATTAAATATTAAAAAACCAGCCGAAACACCCAAGGCGACGGAGTATGTCGAGAAGATTGTCGCTTTTGTTAAAGATTTGTTGGATAAGGATTACGCTTATAAGGGTGTCGACGGTTCAATATATTTCTCGATTGCCAAATTTGTCGATTACGGCAAATTGTCGAACTTGGATAAAACAGGAATAAAGTCCGGAGCCAGAGTCGCGCAGGACGAATACAGCAAAGAAAATCCAGCTGATTTTGTTCTCTGGAAAGCCTGGGACGAAAAAGATGGTGAGATTTTTTGGGATCCCTCGACTTGGCTCGGGACAGGGACTGAACTCGGCAAAGGGCGGCCGGGTTGGCATATTGAATGTTCGGCAATGAGTCAGGATAAACTAGGCGAGACGATTGATATCCATGCTGGCGGCGTTGACCTGATTTTCCCCCATCACGAGAATGAAATTGCCCAAAGCGAAGCCAGAACCGGCAAAAAATTCGTCAACTATTGGCTTCACGCTGAGCACTTGCTTGTTGACGGCAAAAAGATGTCGAAAAGTTTGGGTAATTTCTATACCCTGGATGATATTATCGAGAAAGGTTTTGATCCGCTGGATTTCCGCTATCTTTGTCTTTCCGCTCACTGGCGCGACAAATTGAACTTTACTTGGGATTCGCTTGATGGAGCCAAAAATGCCTTGGTACGGGCAAGGAAAATCATTGCAAATGATTCCCGACCCGATCGGGGATCCATAGATAGTGAGTACATATCACGCTTCAAATCTGCGATTGAAAACGACCTAAACACACCAAAGGCGCTGGCAGTTTTTTGGAATTTGTTGCGTGACGAAGAAATATCAGCCGGCGACAAAAAAGCCACAGCATTGGAAATGGACAGAGTTTTTGAGTTGGATCTGGATAAAACAACTATTGATGAAATTCCAGCAGAAGTTCAAAAATTAGTTGATGAACGTCAAGATGCTCGCGAGGAGAAAGATTTTGGCCATGCTGATGAAGTTAGAGAGCAAATTGAGAAGTTGGGATATGTTGTCGAGGACTCTGGTAAAGAAACTAAAATACTTAGAAAATAATTATGTAGAGATGCTCTAATATAGTAACGATTTAGTGCGATTGCACTAAATCGTTACTGAAAATGGGTTATATTTGGTCTAATAAAATGCGAATACCCCCTCCACGCGGTGTGGAGGGGGTATTGGTTCGTCGCGCAGGCGTTGGTTGTTGAATCGCCTGCGCTGCCGGGCGTCGATTGCTCTCGTATCCGGCGATGAGCTAATAAGAACCTGTTTAGGGAGAACCTGACCAGCTCACGGTCAGCATTCTATTTCGGCTAACCGGGGTCCATGTCCCCGTGCCTCACTTTCGTGTCTCCCGTGGAGCCGGGGTACGAAGCAATGCCGTCTGTAAAGTGATATTCACCCGCAAGAGTCTACACTCTCCAAGCAATCCTCACAGATTAGTCGCCGGCGCGACGGAACTAGCCTTGGCGACTGTGGGCTAGTCCGTTAATCTACAGCTTCAATGTAGACCTCCCGGACCGGAATCATCCGGTCTCTTGCACCTGATGCGGGCGCCCTGGAACTAGCCGGCGCCGGCAGCCGTGGTCATGGCGAAGGTGCCGATGCCCACGCCGACGTGCGTGGCGTTGCCCAGGAGACAGCCGGTGCTGATGGCGATGCCCGTGTGAACCTCGAGATATTGGTACATCACAGCAACGTCACCGTCCACCGTCGTTTACACATCTGCTTTGCCTCCTGTCTCTGTTCGCCCCAGTCGAGGGACGGGAATGAAGTTTGCCGGTGGATTCTCCTCTAGTGGAGAACCAGTTCGTAATGTGATGCTCCGCACCAATCCAACCGCGTCTCCACCAACAACTTTGTAATAATATACTAGCATATGATTTAAAATTTGTCAATACTTTTATCACTGCCAGCTTTCATAATCGAAAAAAATCAGATATAATTTCTGCATGAAAAATATTTGGGAAGAATTAAAAAAACCAATTCTAATGTTGTCGCCGATGGCCGGATACACCGACTCGGCTTTTCGAATTATTTGCAAAAATCAGGGAGCTAATTTATTGATGACAGAATTAGTTAGTTGTGATGCGATCGTTCACTCTGTAACTAAAAGTTCGAAATTAGATAAATTAAAAACGAATCCAACGTATAACTTAATGGAATTTCAAAAAAAAGAGATGCCGATTATTATTCAACTTTTTGGCAAGCATCCGGAAAAGTTTGCAGTTGCGGCCAAATGGGTTGAGGAAAACTTGAAACCAGCGGGCATCGATATCAATATGGGCTGCCCGGCGCGGAAAGTTGTCGGTTCTGATCACGGAGCAACGCTTTTGCGTGATCAAGCGAGGGGAGTCGCTGTTGTTAAAGCAGTCCGCACGGCGACAAAATTGCCACTTTCTGTTAAAACCCGTTTGGGTTGGGAAAATGACGACGAAATATTGGAATTTGGGCCAAAATTAATTGCCGCCGGAGTCGACGCTCTCATAATTCACGGCCGAACATATAAAGACGGATTTAACGGTAGTGCTAGATGGGAAAACATCTATACACTGAAATCCAAAATCCAAAATCCAAATGTCAAAGTGATCGGAAATGGGGATATTAAAGGCCAAAAAGATATCGATGAGAAGCTTGGCAACTTGGATGGTGTTGCTATTGGCCGTGGTGCGGTGGGCAATCCATTTATCTTTAATCCGGAATTTGAAAAATTGTCCGACGTTGAAAAATTGGAATTAAAAAAGAAAACCATTCTCAAACATGCCAAATTGGCCTTTAAAATCAAAGGCGAGAAGGGGATTATTGAGCTTAGAAAGCATCTCTTAGCCTATTTTAAAGGATATCCGCAGGCGAAAGAATTGCGAAAGAAATTTGTTGTGGTTAAGAGTATTTTAGAAATTGAAAAAATCATAATTCAACCTCCCACACCTACGAGGTGTGGGAAAGTTATACAGGGCATTGACAGCGGCGGAAAAAAATGCTAGACTGTTAAAGGTGAAATAGATATTTGAAAAAGCAGGAGGCGGTCCTGCTTTTTTTGTCTAGAACCAGAAGCCATATATTATTGTAGTCAGAAACTTAGCTGGGATTTAGGGACCTATGGATGGAAGGAGTTTTAAGCTTTAGGCAGCACGGCCCCATAAACTATGTGGGCCAGCCGACAAGTGGCCTTCCATTTCTCACCTTCTTCCCGGCTAAATTTCTGCCTATCTTATGGCCTTGTGGCCTAGGATTTGGCGGTACGTATAGAAAATGCCTGTAGGCCCATCGCGGGCAACAGGATAATACAATGCGCCCGCGAGGGCGGAGGTGACGACATGCGTCGTTACGTTTGGTTGTTCGTCGTCGTCGTGTTCTTGCTCGTCGGCTTCGTGCCGACGGCGCAGGCTATCAGTTTGGTGCCGACCTTCATCTTTTCCGTCCGCGACGGCAAGGTGGAGAGCCGTTACCTGGTCCGCTTCGTCGGGTCCCAATCGGGCGAACTGACCCCGACCGGGAATACGCTCCGGCCGAGACCTGGCGAAGATGTTCGGTGCCAGGTTCTTCAGGTACACGCCGGCGTACACCTGCGCGACTTTCATTTCCAGTTCTCGTGCATGGCAACCCCGCAGCGCGGAGACTGGACGCCCTTCACCTCCGATGATGCCTATGGGCACATCGGGGAGTTGGGCCAGTTCATGCCTGCACCCGGAGGACTAGCGACGCCACTTCGCTTTCGGCTCACCGTCAAGAACGGCGAGAGCCACGAAGTCCGGATATTCGGCTTCAAGGAGCCGATCATCAACGGACTGATGAGCCTCCTTGGGATGTCGCATGACAACTTCGTAGAGTACTCACTTCTTTATGTGGTGCCGTCCAACCCCGCGCAGGATTCATCTTCGGCAACGATCACAACTATGGACGGCTCGCAGTTTGCCGATGCCAAAGCGACCACGGAGAACTTCCGTCGGACTGCCGAGGCTTTCGGTAAGGTTCAGGAGCAGGTGGCGAAGGCCATCGAAGGACTGAACCTCAACGACACTGCGATCACCCGCCAACTTGATGTCGAGACGGCGCGCAACGATACACAGGATGTGCGTTTGGCACGTCTTGAGTCGTGGGCATCGTCCGTCGCCGGCACGCAAGTATTGGTGCCACCGACCGCGCCGACAACCGCGACCGCGCCGACCCCACCTGCGGTAGCAACCAAGTGCAACTGGCGACTCAACCTCCCTACGGGGGTCATTGCCAAGATCGAGACCCTTGATCACCGTGGGGAACGCAGTTACGACGGACGCTGGGCGAAGTTCATTCCGATGAATAACTACGCGCCCGGCGCCATGTGTGTCCGTCTGACCTGGGAAGGCCGCGACAAGCCCGACCAGTGGAAGATCGTGAACGTCAGCGACGGCCTGGCCGTCGACTACCTGAAGCTGGAGGTGAGGTAGCCATGCGGCACCTCATGATCATGATCGCACTGCTCACACTCAGCGGAGTGTGGGCGCAGGACAATGAAGGTGCCCCGGCTGCCAGTAACGCGCCGGCCGCTGTGGTGCCTGCACCCGCCCAGTCCGTCGAGTTCGGTGGCAAGACCCAGCTCTACATTGACTGGATCCGCCCGCTGACTGCCGCTGAGGTCGCTTTTCTGGCCACCGTACCAGAGGGCTGCGACCGGGATGGCCAGAGCTTCAAAGGGGTTGTCGAGGCTTGTTTCAGAGCCAACATTCCCCATGTGACCGCCCCTTACTACAGCTGGAAAGACAGGAACGGCGTGGTCTACAACTACGCTTACTACTGTCGGTTACTTCAGCCGGCAGATGCGCCGCACACGTGGCGATTGTGTCTACCGACGGCGACGCTACCGGGGCTGGGAGAGCTCCCGCCGGTCGAACCGGCGAAGAAGCTGGAGATTACACCGGCGGTGACAGAAAATGTCGCCCTTGATTTCTTGCCTATTGAGGGTAAGGATGTCTTGGCCGTCATTTCCTCCCCGGTCTGCCGCTCCGTTGGTGGTGCAATCGAACGCGGCAACCCGGCAAGCGAAGTCCGTGAGCCGATCGGAGCCGCAACCCTTGTGCCTACTACGGTGCACAGGATATGCAAGCCGCCTTCGCCGTCACCTGACGGTACCTGCGGTCCTGGCACGCCGAATCCTCCTCCGCCGCCAAGTGGAGCGCCGGCGGATCCGCCCGACAATCCGGGTGGGCCGACGAATCCGATCACCCCGCCCGGCGTCGGACCGCCGGCGCCTGATGTGCCGGATCATGGTACATCCGGTCAACCGTGGGATCTGCAACCGGATCACCCCAATGTCGCCGATCCGGTCGAGTAACTACGACCCGTAATTGGGTCACTACCTCCCAGCACCACTCGCAAGCGTGTGGTGCTGGGCTCCTCCAAGTTTGTAATGATTTATAAACTTGGACAGAGAGAATAACATTGACAAATGAAGGATAGTATAGTATATATTAAACTAGCTGTTAATTTAAGGGAGAAAAATGAACATCGTAAAATTATTTTCAAAAGCAGGGGAAAAGATTAAGGGATTGGTTTCAAACAGAAAGAAAGTTGTGGCGACAGTTGCCGTTTGTGCAACCGTGGCCGCTTCTGTTGTTGGTTTGCAAGCCAATAAAGTCGCCCAATCAGCAGGAACCCCGCGTTTTAACTTTTTGCCGGGTGATATTGAAATGCTGCAAGTGGCAAAAACCACTGCCGGTTCAACTTGGGGCGACCCGCAAAACGCCAATATTGGCGATCGTGTCGCTTACTCGTTCTATTATCACAACGGTATGATCAACACTACTGCCCATAACACCACGCTTCGTGTGGATTTGCCGGTTGATCAGGGGACGGAGCTAAAAGCTACCAGTTATCTTTGGTCAAACGAGACAGCTTACATTACTGACACAGTAGTCGACGGTAGCGTAGTTGGACTAACTGGCGCTACAATTAACACTCCGTCCAACGCCCGAATTCAGTATGTCCCGGGTTCAACCAGATGGTTTCCTGAAGGCAACCAAACCGGTATTGCCCAGCCTGATGGAATCGTTTCAGCCAGCGGTCTAAATATCGGTGATATCCAGGGATGTTGGCAGTATTCAGGATACGTTACTTTTTTGGCTGATGTCTATGGTCAGTCAACTTTGGTGATGGATAAAAAGGTTGCTCATCCGGGTGAATCAGAATGGCACGACGAGATCGTTGCCAATCCCGGCGATTCCGTAGCTTATCACTTGGGTATCAGAAATGATGGAAACATTACTGCTGATCAAGTCAGTGTTAAGGATATTCTTCCGGATTATATGACTTATCAAATCGGCACAACTTATTACTACACACAAGCTCATCCTGAAGGCGTAAAACTGCCCGACACTATGTTTACAACCGGAGTTTCAATTCCGGATGTAGCTCCCGGTGACGGCGGGATCACATATATTACTTACAGAACCGGCATTAGCTCGACAATTCCTGCCGGTACTTGGGCGTTAAACAATGTTGCCAAGGTTTTTCAGGCTGGTATCGAGAAGGATATGGATCAAGCTAAAGTCACCGTTACCGCTTCGCGTGGTTTGATTATCGACAAAATGGTTTCCAATGGTACCAGCTGGGTTGAGCAGAATACTGCTGGGCTTGGTGATACGATTTCATACCGGATCATAGTTCGTAATAGCGGAAATATCACAGTAAATGGCGTCTATGTTAAGGATATTCTTCCGGTCTATGTTAATTATATTGCCGGTTCGACCAAAGTTGACGGTGTAGTAGTTTCAGATCAAATTATCACCTCTACTGGTCTTTCAATTGGAAATTTGGCTCCAGGAGAACAAAAAGTCATTACCTTCTCAGCTAGAATCTATGGTTGTCCACCAGTCGGCGGATATAACCTAGTAAATACTGGATATACCTATGCTACCGGTATCAATGAGATCTCTGATAGTGCCACTACTGTTGTTACTGTTACTGCACCGGTCAGCCCTAGAAACTAACAAATATTATAAAACAGGGAGAACAGATGAATAAAATCACAAGTTTCTTCAGCAAACTAAAGCCTAGGGTCAAGTATATTCTTGGTATCTTGGGTATTGCCGCGATTGTTTCGCAGGGCGCATTTGCCTTTACTAAGCTTTCAGCTACTACACCTCGATTTAATTTTCTCTCTGGTGACTATGAGCTTTTGCGCGGAGTAAATTCAACTGCCGGTGAAACTGTCTGGAGGGACCCGATTACCGGTAATGCTGGCGATACTTTTCAGGGTATTGTTTATTACCATAACGGCATGGTTAACACGACTGCCGAGAATACTCGCATTAAGGTTACAATTCCGGCACAAACAACCAACAAATCTGCCAATTTAACCGCCAGAATTTCTGCCGATAACGCCGAAACCGTTGCCGATACGATAGTTGATGGCCAAATCGTCGGACTTTCAGGTCTAACAGTAAATTTGGATCAAAATGCTACTCTGGACCTGGTCCCTGGTTCGGTTAAATGGTATCCTAATCAGCAAAATAATCCGGATGTACCGGTGATTTTTCCCACTGGTCAAAGCGGAGACGAGATTGTAGATACTAGCGGCGTAAACATCGGAGATATTCAGGGTTGTTGGCAATATTCCGGCTACGTTGTTTTCTCTTTTGTCACTTCACAAATTACCGTCCCCGGACTTGATGTTGACAAAACTGTCCGTAATGTTACCGCCGGTGAAATCGCCTATGTTCAGACACCCTCTGCCGCTACAGACCATGAACTGGAGATAAAGGTTGCCTCGACTAATACAGGCACAGCAACCGCAAATGACGCCGTGATTAAAGATAGCCTTCCTGCCGACCTGTCTTTTGTTTCTGGCTCGATGAAAATTTATCGAGGCGGGGCTGTAATTTCAGAGAATTTACCGGATACAATTGCGACGCAAATATTCACCTCTGGTTGGAATATGGGCGATTTGCAAGTTGGCGCCGCAAATGCTGATACTCTAGTTTTTAAAGCTAAGGCACCTTCCAGCATTTTGGCTGCGAAATCAGTTACAAACACTGCAGAGGTTAGCTCTAGCTCACTTTCAGATTCTGACACCGCCAGCGTTAGTCTCGTTCCTGACGAGTCGTCAAATATCATTCCAAACAAAACAGCTAAAAACTTGACTTCTGGTCAAATTGCTTCTCCGCGAACGATTGCCGGCCGCACTGTTTTGGCTACTGACGCCTTGGCTGGACAGTCAATAGAATATACCTTAATTACCAAAAACACTGGCAACGCAACCGCGGTTGGTTATATAATCCAAGACGGAATTGCCGATATTCTTGAGTACAGTGACATAATTTCTGTTTCTGATGGCGGTAGCGTCGTTGATGGGACTTCTGGGAATGACGTCAAACTAGTGAAATATCCGGCGATTGACATTGCTGGTGGACAAACCGTTATTCGAACATTCACTGTTAAAATTAAGGATCCGATTCCCGGCACACCGGCAAGCGGCTTTCATTTTGATATGCAGATGTATAACCAATACGGCGACGAAGTAATAATCTTCTTGTCGATTCCGACTCCGCCGCAAAAATATCCGATTCTTCACGTTGAAAAGTTGGTCCGTGATTTTACCATCAATGAAATCAACTTCGTTGATGCAAACAGCGCGATTGCTGGTGATACTTTGGAATACAAAATTTTGTTTTCCAACACTGGTGATGGGCCAGCTGATCAAGTGAAATTTAGCGATGTTCTACCGGCTAATATGAATTATATTGCCGGCACTACAGTCATTTCGGTCAACGGCGAAATTGAGCACACTTTGCCTGACGGAATCATTTCTGGCGGAGTAATGCTTGATACGATCGCCGCCGGTGATACTGGTTATATCAAATTTAAAGTTATCACTGATGCTGGCATTGCCAATGGTACAACTTTGGTTAATACTGCCAGTTTGACTGATAACGGTGTTTCAATTTCTGATACCGCTTCAACAATTTTCAAAGCTCTTGCTGTCCAAATTGCTGTTCCTACAACTCCGCTGCCACGAACTGGTGCTGACAGTGTTTCAATCGCAGCGATCCTTTCAGTAATTCTTACCGGCGCTGGAATGTTGGTTTATCGCAGGTTCGCTTAAAGTTTTTTCTCCTCGCGGAGTCCAAGCTTTAGCTTGTAGCAATTATCTTTGGTACTTGTAGGGAGCATTATTGGGGGAATAATTGCTCTGCAAATATAGAAAAAGCTCGTCGAGAGATCGGCGGGCTTTTTTCGTATTGACATTTAATATCAAATATGATATACTTTTTGTGCATTGCTGGAGTGAGCCAAAGGCTCACTGCTCGCCCTGGTGGCGGGTAGAAAACCACAAGGAGATATCAAGCGATGCAACCATCCGAGTTTTGGCAGTATCTCGAGCAGTTCGGGTCACTCTCTGATCGAAGCTCTGGGTTTTGGAGGAATTCAGAGGCAGTCGTCGAGGCGACTCGTCTGCTGCTTGCTGAGTGTTCCGGGGCGCAACAATGGATCGCAAACTGTGCAGCGTGTCATCTGTTTCTCGAGATGATCGTAGCCTTGCGGATCGGGGGATGGATGGAAGGAGGGGACAGCCCGAAGCCGGGAAAGTACATGCCGGCTAACTGTACCTTCCACCACGGCATTGCTGAGTTTCGCCAGCTGCTCTTTCAGCATCCGGTGAGAGGGGCAATCAACGCTATCTGGTCGCAAGAGGGCTGTGACTACTTCCGCCAACCGCGGTCGACTGAGCGTCTCGCGACCTTCGTGCGGGATCAGCTTTGGCAAGATGAAGACCCTGGCTATGAGGAGTGGTGCAGGCCCTACGGGGCCGCCATCCTGTTGATTCGCGGTGACCGCGTAGACATCTACCCCTTCCCGGAGCAATGGACTGATATCGTTGAGGGTGTGCGGAATGACCTGGACCATATGACTGCGCGCGAGAAGGCAGCCGCTGAGCTGCCGGTCGTGGTCAAGTCATTCGTGGACTTGCTCGGCTGGGGCCCGGTCATGGACGAGCTGGAGATACTCCGGCCCAAGGATGACTAGACGATTGCAGAGCTGATCACGGGAATCACCCGTGTGTCATCGCCGCCGGCCCGAAATACTGGGCTCGGCGGTTTTTCTTTCGTGGTTGATTTTTCAACCAATTATCCCTATCATTTAATAAATACGCACGCCAAATGCGAGTGAATTGTAACGATCGTTACAATTCACTCGTATTTTTGATATAATATAAATTGCTAACAGATAAGTTAAATTATTGAAATATGAGAAAAAGGCAGCGAGAAAAAATTGTTGACATTACAACTTCAGTTTTAGAGGTTTTGTTTCGAATTGCCGGTGCAACTAGTGATGCTTTTTCTAACAAACGGGAGTTTTATTATGAGTTGAGCCGCCATGGTTTCGACCGCTCGGAAATTGCTGATCGTGTCAGGGACTTAATCAATGCTGGACATATCGAAGCGAAAGAGGAGTCTGGGACTAAAAGCGTTCGTTTGACGCGTAAAGGCAAAATCAAATTGCTTGAAAAATCACGTGACTTGCAATCGGATGGTAGGTGGCGATTTATTTCATTTGACATTCCCGAGGATCGGAAACCATTAAGAGTCGTGCTCACCAGATCCCTACGGAAAATTGGCTACAAACCAATTCAGAAAAGTTTATGGGCTTGTCCATTTAATAAGGCGGATGAGATCGATTTACTGATTAGTGAGATGGGAATTAACGAATTCGTTGCCAATTTCCGAATCGAGAAAACTGACATTGAAGAACACTTACGAGAAATTTTCGATCAAGAATTAGAATAAAATACGAGTGATTTGTAACGATCGTTACAAATCACTCGTATTTAAAACCAAATAAATATGAACATACTATGTGAATAAGTTTGGAATTTTTGCTAATATAAAATTATGGATATTAAAGCAAAACTGCAGGAGTTGAAGCAGGTTCTAAAAATTGAAGAAAAGCAAGTAAAAATTACCGAAATTGAAAACGAAATGCAAGCGGAAGGTTTTTGGAATAATCAAAAACTTGCCAACGAAAAAACTAGGGAACTAAAGGGCTTAAAAGCCGAAGTCGAAAGATTTCAAGCTTTGGAGGAGTTAGTGGAAATAGCTGGTGACGATGATTACAAATCCCTGGAAGAGGAACTTAAAAAACTAGAAGTATATACTTATTTTACTGGTAAATACGACGATCACAGCGCCATTATCAATTTCTACTCCGGTGCCGGCGGTGATGACGCGCAAGACTGGACGGAAATGCTTTTTAGGATGTATTTAAAATGGGCGCAGAATAATGAATATCAGGCGAAAATTTTGTCCCAATCCCAGGGCGGTATCGCTGGTATTAAATCGGCGACAATAGAAGTTAGTGGCCTTTATGCTTACGGAAAATTAAAAAAGGAATCCGGCGTCCACCGCTTAGTTCGCCAATCACCGTTTAATGCCAAAGATTTGCGTCAGACATCATTTTCCCTAGTCGAAGTGATGCCAAAAATTGAGAAGGAAGGTGAAGTTCAAATAGCAGACTCTGATCTTCGAATTGATGTTTTTCGCGCCGGTGGTCATGGCGGCCAATCAGTAAATACCACCGATTCGGCAGTCCGAATTACACACTTGCCAACTGGAATCGTCGCTCAATCACAAAATGAAAGATCACAACTTCAGAATAAGCA
>ERZ1292629.3075-Hain-H43-01um-R1-3075-length-13249-cov-7_pt1 | contig 13249 bp, 6 predicted proteins | sample MGYA00564399_ERZ1292629 | MGnify/ENA primary metagenome ERZ1292629 (study PRJEB36523, sample SAMEA6512636) | groundwater metagenome | collected 2019-01-08 | study: AquaDiva: Metagenomics assemblies of 32 groundwater samples | reverse complement strand
ACCAAAAGAATATCCACTTACTAAAGTAAGTGGTTTAATTTCGGACATCAAAAAATAAAAATAGCAAAGCTGACAATAATAATCAGTAATGTAAAATACCGATAAGTTATGTATGAGTAGCAAGAAGTTATGAAACAGATGCTCTCGAGAAAAAATAGAAACCATAAGCAATCAACAAATATCATAACTGATAAAGCATATATGATACTGATAAAGCAGTTAGATAAAAAATATAAGTAGATGAATTAAATTAATCAAGGTGACAAATCAACAGATTTTCATATCTCAAAATCAAAAAAACAAAAACAACAGGAATAACAAACATGCTAGGAATATGCCCGAATTGCAAGATAAAACTGAAATCACCTCCATTTAGGGACAGGGAAACAAATGAAGTCATGATTGTAATGATTTACAGAAGCAAGGTTGACAGGAAACTTCCAATAAAAAAAATTCATGATATTGGATATTGTGAAATATGCAAGGCAACAAAGCAGGATATTGAAGAGCAGAATAAAAGAGAAGATAACAATTTATGAGTTAAGAATTCCACTATAGAAATTCTTAAATATTCCTCTTTTCCATTATTTTCATGGGAATATTTGATTTTTTCAGGAAAAAACCAGAAATTGAAAAACAAGCAATAGAATTCAATGAATTAGATTCTTTTATAGAAAATAAAAAACAAGAGTTTGAAAACAAGAAGAAGAATTTTGAGTCTTTTGTGAAGCAGAGGCTTTCACTATTCATAAAAACTTTAACTGAAAAAACAATCGCCCTCGAGCTTATTAGTCTGAAAAATATAAGGGCAGATGAAAGAACAAAATTCATTGTAAGGGAAAATCTTGACAAATATACAACTAATCTTGACAAGCTGATTGAAAATCTGAAAAACATTGAAACAGGGGATAACTCAAAAAATGATTCGGGAGATGATTCAGAAGAAAACCTGACAGTTGAAATATCAGAAAAAATAAATAATTTTGAAAAAAGATCTTTTATGAACTATGAAAAAGCAACCTTTCTCATAGGAAAAGAGCTTGGAGCAGTGAAAGATTCTATTTCAGTTTTTGTAAAAGATCTGAATAATATTATTCTGGAAAACCAGGATTTCATGGATTCCTCTGAAAATCTTTTTTCAATAGAGCATGAATTAAATGAAATAAAAGAGATTGAGAATTTAAGGGAAAAAATCAATGATTCTATACTCAATAACATAAAAGAATTATCTTCTCTGGAAGAAGAAAAGAAAAATAGCAGGGAAAAAATAGAAAATATAAGAGATTCCAAGGAATATTCAGAAGAGATAGAAAATAACAGGGAGATTGAAAACAAGCATAAAGAATTTGAAAAAAACCTTTATGAACTTAAGCAAATGATTGATTTTAAAGGGCTTGCGAATTTATTTCATAATAATCCTAAAAAAATGAGCATAATAAGTGAGCATAATCTTAATTTTACCAACTCATTTTTAAAAGATAATGGAGCGTCTCTGATAAAACTTCTGGAAGAAGCAGAAAAAACTAATTATTCTATAATTCAGAAGATAAATAATATAATTGAAAAAAGAAAGGAAAATGAAGCAAAATCAGGATGCATCAGCAATATTCTCTCAGAGAAAATATCCTCTCTGGAGGAAAGCATTAAAAAAATAAATCAGGAAACAAAAGGCATTGAAACCGAAAACCTGAAGGAAAAGGCAAAATCAGGGAAACTAGAGCAGAATAAAAGAGGGCTAATCAGCTCAATAAAAAAATCTAGCCTAAAGATGAATGTTGAGATAAAATAAGAATATCTGTATCAGTAATATGTAAAACTGATGAAATGTTAATGAGCAGATTAGATGTTAAGTAGAATATAAAAAATAAATCTGATGCCATAACAAATCAACAGATGCCTCATATCGTAAGTTATTAACAATTCCAATATAAAATATCAGTAATGTAAATGCATAAGAAGTTATGTAAGAGCAGATTAAGATATTTAATCAAGTGAAATTACAATAATTTATCAGTAATGTGTAAAACTAATAAAATGTTTATGAGAAGCAAGAGTTATGAATGAGAATCCAAAACAAATCACAGATGCCAAAACAAATCAACTAATTAAACAACTCCTAAGGTTTTTACAATTCCAATAAATTATCAGTAATCTCTAAATTTAAAATATGTTAACGAGCAGATTAAGAGGTTAATGAAGAGAATAATAAAAAACTACAATCTCGCAAATCAACAGAAGCCATAACTTCTAAGATTTTTACATTACTAATAAAAAATTATTTGTTTTTCTCCGGGGTCTTTTTTAAAGAGCTCTTTTATCTCTTCCTCTTTATATTCTTATTTTCTAACAGCTTCATCTCAATAACTCTTTTCTTAATCACATTATTCCTGTATGCAATTCCACCAACAAGAACAATCATAACCAGGGTTATCATCACAGAGCTTGAGATTAAGAAAGTAATCATTCTTTTATTATCAATAACAGGAATAACGGGCAATAGCTCTTGCCCAAGCTTTATTGTTTCAACAAGAACAGTTTCAGTTGTTTCTTGCTTGCATTCTATATTTAATTTTTTATCTAAAGATACTATTTTGTCTCCAAAACTGACACTTGCTCTTATTGTATATTCCAAGGAATTTATATTTTCAGGAATTCTTATGCTGAATTTATTTTTTATAGCATCATCTTCATCATATTTTTCCAGTTTTAATAAATTAGTTTTCTCGCTTAATTTTAATTCAGGATTAGTACTGCTTAATATTATCATAATATCCTCATTTGTTTCTCCTATGTTTTTTGCACTAACAATAACATCAACATAATCTCCGCACAAAACACCATTTTCAGGGGATAATTCCATGTTTTCAATCACAACACTATGCTGTTTTCTGTTAAATCCTATCTCTTTATATGCCTGATTATAATATTTATGATTATCCTTATCTTCTCCAATAACCCTCACAAGAACAGCATATTCATCGTCTTCATTTAAATCAACTTCAGTGTTAAAGTCTATATTGATTGTTTTCACAGTGTTCTTTAATAATCTATATTGTTCTTTATTGCTTTCAATGACTTTTTCTTTTGTCAAGTCATATAAATATACCTCAACATCAGCATCAATATCATAATCAAATAATTTGTTTTCAACATCAGTTTTCACATTAAAACTATCCCCGATATTAAATTTATCATTGTTTGTAGGTTCTGCAATGCTTATTATTAAACTGCCTGTTTTATTAGCAGAAGCAGAAATATTTCTTACAGCCTTGAATTCATAAGGAGCTTTAATGCATGCAGCAGCGCAGCATTTATCACTGTCATAAACACCCAGATAACTTTGTGAGCAAGTCTGATTAACAGCGCAGACATAACCCTGCATTTCACTGCATGAAAAATCATTTATATTTCCGGTAATCAAATTCCAGATTTGAGAAATATCATACTCTTCATCAGAAACTTTTGCAATTACCTGGTAATTTCCTTTAGGTTTGTTAAAAACATAAGCATTTCCAAATCCAATGCTTTCATTATTAATAGTCCAGTTTGTAACTAAACCATGAGAATCACTGTCAAAAGGAGATAGAGAAAGCCTGTAATCAGTATTTGCCATTATTTTTCCAAGGTTCTTAGGAGAATAATCAGTTATAATAGGAGCATCATTTACATTCTCTATTTGAACATTTAATAATTTATCACTATAGCTGTTAGCAGTATCTCTTGCTCTTATTTTGCATGACGCATTTCCATAATAATCTTTTGTTCCAATATAGTTTAATGTATTTCCCTGTATTGTGCAGTTTAAATTTGAGTTTTCCATAATGCTAAATGAAATTGTTTCATTCTCATAGTCTATTGCGCTTATCTGACAATTATAAGAAGTGTCTTCCAAAAGAACAGTAGTGCAGTTTAATTCTTCAAAAACAGGAGGTTTATTAACATGATTAACATTCAATAAAACAATATTTGAATTCACCCTGTAATTTACATCAGAAGCTGAAAATGTAATATTTTCCTGCCCATTCCAGTCTCCATCAGGATTAAAACTAACTAATCCATTATTTATCACTATATCAATAAAATTATTTCCAGAGAAACTAAAAACAAGAGCATCTCCATCAACATCAGAGAAAAAATCATTTAGATTTATTGCATCAGTTAAATTTGCATTCTCATTCCAGTTTAAATTTTCAATATTTCCATTGAATTCAGGAGCCTGATTAACATGATGCACTACAATAGGAATCTGGTTTGTTAAATCAAAATCTTCTCCATCATCTGCTTTAAATATAATCCATCCGCTTCCAAACCAATTTCTAGCAGAAGAAACAGTTGCAATTCCATTATTCCATTCACTAACATAAATATTTTCACTAGAAACATTATAGACACTGAAATTAAGAGCGTCATTATCATCATCAAGACAATTATTTTTCAAATCAGCAGTGATATTTGCATTTTGATTCCACTGCAAAACAGCTATTCCTCTGCAGTGCGGAGCTCTGTTTGTATTTAAAACTTCTAATTCAAAATCCATCTCAGATGTAAGTCTTCCGTCACTAACACTTGCTTTAAATGTATAGTTTCCTTCATTATCATATCCTGTCACCCATCTGAATACATTTTCATTAACAGAATCTCGTATTCTTATGAATCTTGTATCATTTATAGAATAAACAAGAATATTATCCCATTCATCAGGATCATTTGCAATTATTGTAACAAAAATCTCATCTGTTTCATCAGCAGTTATTTTTTCAATAGGTCCAATAACAGGAGCATGATTGTCACAGCTTTTTTCAGAATCAGCTGAACCAGGATTTATACCAGCATCATCATCATCACAGTCTGTTCCTACTAATGTATCCACCTTCTCAAAAGGACACTGAATAAATCTGTTTAATATTAAAAATCCTGTCTTGCAATATCCATCTTCATCACTATCAAGCAAATCATAATTAGAACAATCCTGGTCAATCCCATCATATGGTATTTCAGATTCATCAGGATTCACGCCTGCATTATTATCATCACATTCATAATTATTATCTGAATATCCAAGAGGAAGTGAACTTCCAGAACAAACATTATTAATTAAATTTCCTATTCCAAAATTATCTTCATCAGAATCCAGATATCCAGATAAATTCTGCCACATATTTCTATTATTGTCATTGCAGTCATTATTTCCAGTATAATTTCCAATACAGAAACTAATATCCTTATTTTCTTTTATATAACCATCTCCATCAGCATCTGTACACTGCTGTTTAATTGCCCATTTCAATGAATTTTTGAATAATTGCTTTGTCTCTGCTGTCCAGTAATCAGTTCTATGAATTCCAAAGAAAATCCTTCTTGGATTTTCTTTTGCAGCTATAACATATTTAGAATAATCATTGGCAAGTGCAACTATGCCTATTTTATTATAAGGACTATAAAGATAATTCATTCCAATAGAATTTGTTGTATATGCCCTGAAATCTCCAAAATTATAGTCTGTAATTTCATGAAACATAGCATGCGCAAGAGCAGGATTTGGAAAAAGAGTCGCCATATTCCCCCATAAACTCTCATAATCATTATTCAAGACAATAGAATTTTGAGTGCTGACAGCAGGAACATTATTCATTCCATCATCTGCAACTAAAATAAGTTTGTAATTTGAAAAATTTGTAGATGTTACATTAGAATCATCAATTAATTCATAAGTGTATCCTGATTCAGTTTTTAATTCCTCCATCACATTTACTAATGTGTCGTCTGGATTATTTGTATTTTTCACAACATAGGCAATATCTGCTGCAGCAGATATTGTATTTACTAAAATAATCATAAACAAAAAACTAAAACAACTAAAAATCAAGAAAGAATTTTTATTCACTTTTTTTCAATTTCTTTTTTAGGTTTAATAGACCCTTTTTCTTTTTCTTCTCTTTTTACTTCTTTTATCTCTTTAACTTTTTCAACCTTTCTTTTTTTAGCTGAGATTATATACAATATAATAAAAATCACTAATAAAATAATAGTTCCTGCAATTGCAATGAATTTAATATCTAACTTTGATGTTAAATCAGAAATATCAATTCCTGAATCATCTGAATCATCTGTTCCTGGAATATCTGAATCATCTTCTGTAAAATTGGTTGTCCCATCCCCTTTTTCAGCAATTACAATAACTGTTGAACTTAATCCAACTCCGCTTTTTTTATCAACAGGCGAGAATTTTACATTTAGTTTATTTTCAAATGTTCCTTCTTTTCTGACTCTTATTATAAATTCTGCTTTTTTATCTTCTCCAGCACCAAGAGTAAAATTATTTTCCTTTAAAATTATATCATTTACAAGCTCTCCTTCTTTCAATATTTCAATGTTAATTGTTTCATTATTCACATTCTTGACAAGAATATATTTTTCAATTTGTTCTCCTGTTTTTGCATGAATAATCATTCTTGCATTTCCTAAACTTCCTGTTATAGCAGAAACATTCCCAATAAATCCTATTGCTAATATCAGGAATAATATGACAATCACAGTTTTCCTACCTGTTTTATTTGTAAAAATCATGTATTACTTGAAAGTTGTACCATTTTTAAAGATTATTATCATGAAAAACCTATGTTAAGAAATACTTAATCCCAGAGATTATATAAATATACAGAATAAAACAAAAGATTTTTTACAAACATAGTTTCTCGCATGTAACTGTATCTATTCCTATATTTGATGTACAAGCCCATTTATACTCTGCACTATTTCCATTCCATTTCCAGAAGAAATTATCATTGCATGATGCGAAAAAGTTACTCTGAGTTGTATAACTTACAGCACCATAATAACTTTTAAGCTGACATAATTTATTTGCAGTAGTCATATCAGGATTATATCCACCATTGCAATTACCATTATATGCAGAGCCTGAAACAAGTGAACAATCCACAGGTGCAACTTTGCTGTTTGCGCCATAATAAATCTGATGATTGCTGAATGTTATAATTTGATGCTGGCAAGGTGGAATAATAGGAACACATTCTCCATTTTCACAAGTTGAACCAGCCTGTATATTTTTATAACATGTAAGAGACGTAATTGCTCTGTCACAACCATATCCATCTAATTGTTTCCACTGTCCATCTACCCATTTTAACATCAAGTCATTGAATAATATAGGTCCAATATATCTTGAACTAATAGTTCCAGTGTAACCAGTATATCCTTCATCTATGCAAAAGTGAGTTGCGCTATCAGTTCCAATAGAGCAATATCCATACCAGTTACTATAATCAGGTGCTAGGTGATAATATCTTATTTCTTCTTCTGTAAATATTTTTGTTTCCTGCCCAGAACCTTGAGGACAAGTCTTCTTTAATTTATCACTGATTGAACTTGTGCATGATGAACTTTGTGTTCCAGGATTCAAGCAAGTATAAGTTATATATTTATCAAAAACATTTCCATCTTTGCAAAAAGCTTGATTCAAGAAACCATCTGTTCCGCATTGTAAATTAGTTGAACATACTATAACACAAACTCCACCTTCATCTATTTGCCCATTGCAATTATCATCAATCTGATTGCAAACCTCTGTTGCACCAGGGTGTATATTTGCATTATTATCATTGCAATCTTTTGGTTTTCCATCATCACCAGGTGTTCCTGGATTGCATGTGTCATATGTATCTAAATCTGCATCAACGCAATTATTTTGATTGCATTGCCCATTAGTACATCCAAATGCGCATGTTTGTTTTAATTGAGGAGCACTTATTACAGAGCAAGAGCTTTGTATTGTTCCAGGACTATGGCATGTATAAGTTTCATAATTTTGGAATACATTTCCACTCTGGCAGAATAATCCACCTACATATCCATCAACACCACATTCTAAATTATTCAGGCAAACTATAGATGTATGTGAACAAAAACTCTGAGGTGTTCCAGGATTATTGCATTTATCTTGAGTATGAGCATTATTATCATTGCACTGAGCATCAGAACTGCAAGGAATATTTATATCAACACACTGTCCATTTGAGCAAACCTGATTTTGCCCGCAAGTTTGTTTCAATGCATCAGTTAAAGAATTTGAACAAAAGCTTTGAGCAGTTCCAGGATTATTGCAAGTATAAGTTATATGTTTGTCAAATACATTTCCATTTTTGCAGAATAATTGATTTAATAAACCATCTGCTCCGCAATCTGAATTTTTATTACATATTATAGGGGCACATGCTCCATCATGAGCTTTTGTAACTTTAGCCTTTTTTCTTAAACAATCATTTGCATATGTTTTTCCATCACAACCGCAAACAGGTGCATATATTAAATCAAGAGGACAAATTTGTGGCATGCTAACACAAGTTCCCTGTCCAAAACCACATGAAGAAAATTCACAGAATTGATTAATATTGCAATCTAAATTTTGAGTGCATACTATAACACAAACTCCGCCTTCATCTATTTGCCCATTGCAATTATCATCAATCTGATTGCAAACCTCTGTTGCACCAGGGTGTATATTTGCATTATTATCATTGCAATCTTTTGGTTTTCCATCATCACCAGGTGTTCCTGGATTGCATGTGTCATATGTATCTAAATCTGCATCAACGCAATTATTTTGATTGCATTGCCCATTAGTACACCCAAATGCGCATGTTTGTTTCAGCACATCAGTTAGAGAACTTGAACAAGTGCTTAAAATAGTTTCAGGACTATTGCAAGTATAAGTTATATATTTATCAAAAACATTATTATTTTTGCAGAATAATTGATTCAAGAAACCATTTGTTCCACACTCTAAATTATTCAGGCATAATATAGGAGTATGCGAACAAGTGCTTTGTGCTGTTCCAGGATTTAAACATTTATCTTGAGTATGAGCATTATTATCATTGCATTCTAAATCACTATTGCAGTGTATAATTAAGCATTGTCCATTTTGGCATACTTGTCCAATAGGACAATTTCCATTATTCTCATCAATTAATCCATCACAATCATCATCAATCCCATTGCATATTTCAATTGCATTAGGATGAATATTAGCATTATTGTCATTGCAATCCTTAGGTTTTCCATCATCACCAGGATTTCCAGGAGCACATGTATCATATCCATCCAAATCTGTATCTAAACATGAGTTTTGATTACAAACTCCATTATCACATCCAAATGCGCAATTTTCAACTAATTTTTCATCACTTGAAGGATTAGCAAAACATGCCTGATTGCCACATCCTCTGTCATAACAAGTTTTTGAATGATATAAATTTCCATTCTTGCAATAATTTGGCCCATAACTATCACAGGAATCTCTTCCGCAATCAACAATTAATTTCTGTGTTACAGAATTATCACAATAACTTTTTACTGTTCCGGCATCAATGCACTTTGAATTATAATTCATTTTAAAGACATTGTCAATCATGCAGAATTCATTTCCTGAAAATCCAGTTACACCGCAATCCCTGTCTGTCACGCAGTTAAGCCCAGTATGACTGCAATAGCTTGAAGTTGTTCCAGGATTATTGCATTTATCATCAGTATACAAATCATTGTCATCACAATCAATATTAGAATTGCACTTAATGTCTTTGCACTGTCCTTTAAAACAGGTTCCAGGGCAAGTTTGTTTTAATTTATTTTCACTAGAATCAGAGCAAGAGCTTTCAGGTGTTCCAGGATTATTGCAGGTGAAAGTTTTGAAATCCTGGAGTATTTGTTTTCCAGAGCAATATGCACTTCCAATAAATCCATCTATCCCGCAATCATTATTTTCAAAACATGTAATACATTCTCCATTAATGCATTCTGATTCGCAGTTTTTTCTTAAAACAGGTTTCACAGAACTTGTGCATGATGAACCAGAAGTTCCAGGATTTTTGCAGGCATAACTAGTAAAATCTTCATAAGAAGCACCGCCTAAACAATATTTATTTCCTGTAAATCCATCTGTTCCGCATTGTAAATTAGTTGAACATTTTATTGGAGGGTTTTCACACTTGCTCTGAGGTGTCCCGGGATTTGTACACTTATCTTCTGTTCCAGAATTATTATCATTGCAATCACTGTCTGCTGTGCATGTAACACATTGCGCATCAGCACATTTTTTTGGACAATCTGTTAATAATTTATCTTCTGTTGCATCAGTGCATGAGCTTTGAGCTGTTCCAGGATTATTACAAGTATATTTTTTATATTTATCAAAGATATCACTATCTTTGCAAAATGGCTGATTCAAAAATCCATCTGCACCACACTCTGCATTATTATTGCATATTATATCTTTGCACTCTCCATCTGAACATTGTTTTCCAGAACCGCATGTTTCAATTAATTTTTCAGTTGTTGCATTAGTGCAGAAACTATTTTTTGTTCCAGGATAATTGCATGTAACAACAGCTTCCTTGTCATAAACTTTATTGTCTTTGCAATATGGCTGATTAAGCATTCCATTTATTCCGCATTCAGAATTTAAAGTGCATTGTACAATGCATTCTCCTTCCAGGCATCCAAAAGGACAAGTTTCAACATTTAAAGTATTATTATTAATCAAACAAGTATTTGTCAGAGAACAAGAAGGAGTTATATGGTCTTTAACAACATTTCCTTCTTTGCAATAATCATCAGAAAAAGATTCTGGAACACAATTTGATAAATTCAATAGAGAACATTGAGGTTTGCATATTCCATTTGCGCATCCAAATTCACAATCTTCTATTTTATTAGAAACAACCTGATTAACACATCTGGAAAGAATATTTCCAGGCTCTTCACAAACAGGAGTTGTTGTGTCTTTGAAAACATTTCCTTCCTTGCAATAAGGACTTCCAATTACTTCATTTCCACAATCACTGTTTTGAGAACAAGTTACACCAACATAACCAATGCAGTCTTTAAACATTTGTTTTGCATCTTCTGTCCAGAATTTGCTTTCAACAAGTCCAAAAAAACACATATTTTCTTTGCTTATTTTTCCATTTAACAGCACTGTTCCAACAGGAGCAACTGCAATAGCATCCCCAACATCACTGAATCTGTTTCCTATTCCTGCCCATGTTCTTGCAACAGTATTAAAATTATTTAATCTGCTATTATCATCCATGTAATAATAGAAAAGATATCTTCCACCATCATTTGCTTTTGTATAAACCTGCTTTACTCCATTATTAGTCATTTTCACGCTTAATGCCTTGTCAGCAGATAACTGGCTTAATCCATCATCACTTGTTAATCCCCATTCAAAACCATGATAGCCATTCATAATAACAGTAGGATAATTATATATCGGAAGAGTCTTTGTATTTCTTAATCTTTCATCTCCAATAAAAATAAGTTTGTATTTTGTTAAATCAGTTGTTTTTACCTTGCCATCTTCAATCAAATCATACGTTAATCCTATTTCCCTGAAAACACTCAGCACTTGTTTGTCAGGTTTGTTTTTTGATTTTAATATATAGCCAACATCAGCAGCAGAAACTATTCCAATCAGAATAAAAATTATTAATAATGATGATGCTAAAGTTAATACCTTTTTTTTGGTACTTATATTTGACATTCTTTTTGATTTTTATTTAGTCCATCACCCTCTATTTTTTCTCACGTTTTTCTTTTCTCTTCTTTCTTCTCTTTTCTTTTTTCAAAATATCAAAGAAATGAACTCTATATAAATATGTCTTACTACTTTTTCAAGATGAAATAATATTTGCCAAATAAAATATATTAAGCAATATGCATTAAGAAATATCTCTGTTGATTAATAAAAAATCTCAAAAAATTAGAAGATACCAAGAAAGCAGATAATAAACTTATTTTTCTATCACATAAAATCTTATAATCATCATCAACCTAGCAATATTATGGAAAGACATGATGTAATCTCAAAAGAGCTTGAAAATTTATTAAAAAAAATTCCTGATAATGGAATAATTCCTGTTAAAATTACACTAAAACCTGCTGGCTTAGAGGTTGTTGTTAAGCCAGGACAGAAAGTATCCTCAAATATTCTCCCTGAAGATAGAAGACAAATAGATTCTCTTAAAGAATATCTGGATAAAACAGATCCAGAATATACTTTTTTCAGAAAATCAAATTACATTATAGCAAGTTTGAACCACAATCAGATTTATCATCTAATTAAATTTCCCTGCATCCAGCAGATAGATAATGACTCTCCTTTTTTTTGAGAAAAAATAATATTTGCCAAATAAAATATATTAAGCAATATGCATTAAGAAATATCTTTATTAATTAGTTAATCATATTAGGGAAATGAATAAATGAATATTGGTAATGTAAAAACCTTGAGAAGTTATGAAGATGAGAGATTAAGATGTTAGTGAAAAGAAAAAAGTTATGAATCAGAAGCCAAAACAAAACAACAGATGCCTCATATCTTAGGTTAGTGACAATTCCAATAAATAAATATTGGTGATGTAAAAAACAAGAATAAAGTATCAGTAATGTGAAATTCTAAGAAATGTTAGTGAGAAGTAGAAGTTGTGAATGATAGCAACTACAATTTCTCTAAATCAATTAACTAATCAACTCTCAAAGTATTTACAATTCCAATAATTTATCAGTAATATAAAAACTGACGAGATATTAGTGAGTAGATTAAGAGGGGGTTGAGAGCATAATATAAAAACTGCTAATTCGCTTAATCAATTAACTAATCAACTCTTAGAATATCACATTACCCATAAAGTAAACAGAAATTATCAGTAACATATAAATCTAAGAGATGTTTGTGAGAAGCAAGAAGTGAGTTCAACCACAATTTCGCTTGTCAATTAATTAATCCTCTCTCAAAATTTTTACAATTCCAATAATTAATCAGTAATGTAAAAAGCCTTATAAGTTGTGTAAGAGAAGCAAGAGATGTTAATCAGAGTGTAATCAAAACCGATAAATTGCTAAATCAACTAATTAAACATTTCTCAAAGTATTTGCAATTCCAATAAAAATATTATTAATAGAACATCAGTAATGTAAAAATTTAAGAGATGTTTGTGAGTAATAGAAGTTGTGGAATAATAAGCCATAACAAATCAACAGATGCATCATCTCTTAAGTTATCGATAATTCCAATAAAGTAAACAGAAATTATTAGTAATATCAAATATAAGAAAGTGAGAAGTAAAAGTTGTGAATGATAACAACTATAATTTCACTTAATCAATTAACTAATATCTGATGTGCACCCTTCTAGGTGGACAGTTAGAATAGCTAATAGTTCTTTTTATAT
>ERZ1292629.3074-Hain-H43-01um-R1-3074-length-13253-cov-6_pt1 | contig 13253 bp, 19 predicted proteins | sample MGYA00564399_ERZ1292629 | MGnify/ENA primary metagenome ERZ1292629 (study PRJEB36523, sample SAMEA6512636) | groundwater metagenome | collected 2019-01-08 | study: AquaDiva: Metagenomics assemblies of 32 groundwater samples | reverse complement strand
ATAGGCGGGCAAGTCCCCCACAAAATCTTTAAACCCGCTTAAGGCTTCCCCGAGCGGCTTGCCCTCCTTGTCGACTGTCTCTTGCGATATGCCGGTGAGCTCTTTGATAAAGGCCGAGAGTTCCGGATTTTTTATAGGCTTAACGTAGACACAAAAAGAGCCGGCTTCCTGCAGTTTGTCCACCCGTATCGCGCCTATTTGGATAACTTCGCGATATTCGCCCGGCCCGCTCCAGTTGCGCGCCATCGCCCCCTCCCACGAGGTAAACTCGGTGTCAAACAGTACAAACTTTTCCGGGAGCGGCATGCTAAGAGGCTCGCGTCGTGCGCCAATGCCATACGGCGGTGATAAACAGAAGTAGCGTGGTCACGGCCGAGATGCCGCAGTACATGCACAACGCGCCGATGACAAAAAATTGAAAGAGCTCAAATCCGATTGAGAGAACAAACCCGATGCCGGTGTATACCAGGACGCCGAGGCGAAGTCCTTTTGAGTACGGGTCGATAACGAGGAGGATGCCGAGCGCGAACATGTACAGATAAAAAAAGAATCCCGCATAGGCAAACGGCAACCCCAGCGGGCCGCCTATCATGGTGTAGGGAGAGGCCAGTACTATCTCGCACCCCTTGAGCGCGCACCCCGGGATGACGCCGAGCAGGTGGTAATACGAAAGGAATGCCGTGTCGCCAAGACCGACCAGCGCGAGCGCCAATAATATATAGGGCGTGAGTTTCATAATTTATATACTACCACCGTCGCGGAGGTCCTCGCGCCGGCGCACGGTGTGCTCGTCCATGCCAAACAGGTGCGCCACCTCGTGCCAGATGGTCTCGCGGATGATACGGCGTAAATAATTTTCATAAGTCATTCTGTCATTTTGCAAAATGTTTGAATGACTTAGCTCGCTCGCTTCTTCCTCGATGGGCTTTTGGTACAGCGTAATCGTGTCGGGCATGGTCGCACCCATGCCGTACCAGTCGCCGCGCATGGGGTACGGGATGCCTTGGTACAGCCCGAGCAAAGTTTCGTTGGGTCCCAAGCCCTCGTTTTTTCTGACTTCGGCCGAGGGCTCGTCCTCCACCAAAAACGCCACGTTTTTAATATGCGGGCGAAACTTCTCCGGTATCGCGTTAGGAAATTCCTCCTCTATAAGTTGTTCAAATTCCTCGCGGGTCATTGACTAAAGTGTAACAAATTTCTACTATTGCCGACGGCGGTACTTTGGTTTCGGCCTTACCTGCCCTTTGTCACTCAAACAGGAGATGTGCCATGACGGCCTCCTTGACTAAACTGCCTACCCTTTCGAGACTCGTTGCTGAATTGGACGGCTCATACCCCGGTGTCTCACTGCTCGATATAGTTACTAATCGCATGCAGTGGGTAATGCAAGCGGTTGGAATGGATGTGACAACGACAAACTGGATGTTCGTCGGGAAAGGCAGGCTTGCCTCTGACAATTTACTGTCCGGTACTTGTAAGGTTGAAACCTTTCGAGACCATGTAGAAAAAGGAGGTCTTGCCTATAAGACTTCTCTTGAGATACGGATTGCTGAAGGGCGAAACCGCGACCTCGTCATTAAAACGTGGAGCGGTGACACTTTCGGCGAAAGTCTGACCCGTGTCTCGATAGTAGGAGAAGATTACAACTTCCCCATTATCGGGCATCCTCACCCTTACACGAAAAGAGGGGCGTTGAAGGATGTGTTTGATTCCTACATCGGGCCGTTTAAGTTGCCCAAGGGAAAGTCCTACCTTCTTGAGGGTGTGACTGATGGGCACATATTTCTTGCCCTTCTCGCGCTTGAGATGTACATCAAATTTGGAGACCTCACTGCAACCCTAGATTTCTCCAACTTTTCGATGCCAGACTTCAGTAAAAAACTGGAGAAGGCAATACAAAAAACGGGGTGGGGCGACTGAGATTGAACCGCGCGATAATCGCGCGGTTTTTTATTTGAGTAGGCTCTTAAACTTGTTCTGCACTTTTTCGACCTTGGGGACGATGATTAGTTGGCAGTAGCCCGCGTCTTTGTGGCTTTCGTAATATTTTTTGTGGTAGTCCTCGGCCGGGTAAAACTCCTTCAACGGCTCGACAGTCGTCACGATGCGCTTAACGGCCGCGCTTTTATTCAGGACATCAATATAGTGCTGAGCTTTTTCGCGTTGGCGCTCGGTGGTGTAAAAAATTACCGAGCGGTACTGGGCGCCGATGTCGTTACCCTGCCCGTTTACCTGCGTCGCGTCGTGCGTGCTAAAAAATACCTGCAACAATTCCTCAAAACTCAACTCATCGAGGTCAAAAACTATTTTAGCTACCTCCACATGGCCCGTGTCGCCCTTCGAAACCTGTTCATACGTCGGGTTCGCACTCTTCCCTCCGGTATACCCCGGCTCAACCGATTTGACCCCTTTGAGCATTGCAAACACCGCCTCGGTGCACCAAAAGCACCCTCCGCCGAAGACTATTGTCTCTTGCATAAATCTATTGTATCATATTGCCAGACGGAAACAGCTTCACCCCTGAAGACGGAGAGAACCATGTTGCCCAGTAACAGCCCCGACCGCGCCAAGGCGGCGGTCTATGCCGACGTATTGCGTGCGGAGGCCAGAAAAGCGCGCCAGGCCGGTGACTACCGCGAGGTACTGCTCGCTTTCGCCCAAGTCCTGCAGGAAGGGCTCCGGGATAAGCACGAAATCCCCGGCGCCCGCGGTTTGGACTGGACGCTCCGCGGCGGCATCGCCCTGATGACCGCCTCGCGCGAGATGCCTTTTAATCCGCATACCGCGGACGCGCTCTTTGCCGAAGGCAACGCCCTCATCAGGCAGTCCATGGCCGACCTGCACCGGGTCTCCGTTGCCGCCTAGTTTCCCACCGCCGAGCGAAAGCTTGGCGTTTTTTATTTCAAATATTTTTTGCCTTTTAATTTGTCGGGCAGGTAGGATTCTTTGTCGTACAACTTATAGCCTTTGTGATAGCCCAGGTCTTTCATTAGTTTGGTCGGGGCGTTACGCACGCGCATGGGTATTGGCAGATTGCCGGTTTTTTTGACGTCGTCCAGCGCCTCGAAGTAGGCGTCGTAACTTTTGCGGCTCTTTTTGCACTCGGCCAGGTAGGCCACGCCGTGGGCCAAGTTGATGGCGCACTCGGGGTAGCCTATTTTTTGGCACGCCTCAAACACTGCGTTGGCTACGACGAGCGCGGTCGGCGCGGCCAGCCCCACGTCCTCGCTGGCAAACACCACCATGCGACGGGCGATAAACAACGGGTCCTCCCCCGCCTCGACCATCCGCGCCAGATAGTAGAGCGCCGCGTCGGGCTGACTTGCCCGCATACTCTTAATAAACGCGCTTATGGTGTTGTAGTGCTCCTCGCCTTTTTTGTCGTAGCGCAGGTGCGCGCTTTGGATAGTCTCTTTTAGACTCCCCAGCGAAATCTTGCCGTAGAGTTTTTGCGCGTTCTCCAGCACGGTGATAGCCTGCCGTGCGTCGCCCTGCGCCATTTGCACCAGCCAGTCGCGCGCGTCTTTAGGCACTTTGAGTTTAGTGCGGGCGATTATTTGCTCCATCTCTTTTTCGCCAAGCTCATTTAGTACAAAGACACGGCAGCGCGAGAGGAGCGCCGGAATTACCTCGAAACTCGGGTTTTCGGTCGTAGCGCCGATAAGCGTCAGCTCGCCGCGCTCGACAAACGGCAAGAGGAAGTCCTGCTGTGCTTTGTTAAAGCGGTGTATCTCGTCGACAAACAAAACCTTGGGCCGCTCGTCGAATTTTATCTGCCCCTTTTTGTCGAGCATGCGCTTAATGTCCTCTTTGCCCGAGTCGACCGCCGAAAGCTCGTGGAACTCGGCGTTAAGCGCGTTGGCGTAGATGCGCGCCAGTGGCGTCTTGCCACTCCCCGGCGGCCCCCACAAAAGAAAAGAGAAAAGATGCTTGCCTTCAACCGCTTCGCGCAGGGGCTTGCCCTTGCCCACCAAGTGTTCTTGTCCGGCAAACTCCTTGAGGCTCGTAGGGCGTATCCTGTTGGCCAAAGGCTCCATGCCCCTAACTATACGCTTTTGCCTATTTTGCGGTACACATTTTTACTTGACATTTAATAATAAATATGATAAGATTCTCACCAGCGTCCTTTGGTATTTAGTAGAGGAGAAACGGCCATGTCAGCGGAAGAACGGCCCCGCGCCGTAATAGTCAACCGCTGTTTCGTACAGCGCCCTAAAGACCGCAAACTGCTCATCATCAGGCGGTCGCCGACCGATACAAACAATCCCAACCTTTGGGAGGTCCCCGGCGGCAAGGTGGACACCGGGCAAGATCTTGCCAACGCCCAAGAGCGGGAGGTAATGGAAGAGACGGGGCTGGTCATCCAACCGACCGAACGTCTGGTCACCCTCGAGAGCTTTATGATTACCGAGGGCAAGTATGCCGGCATGCTTTATCTCGCACTCTTCAGCATCACCAAGTTGGTGAACGGAAAGGTGACCTTGAGCCAAGAGCATACCGACTTCGCCTGGGTCACCTATGACCAGATGCTCACCTCAGCCCTCACGATCGAGGTCAAAAAGGCTGCCATCACGCTCGAAAAATATCTCAAGTGAATCTCGCCCGACAGGTCGCCCGACCTCGTTGGGCGACTTTTTTTATAAAGAAAAAGCCCGCGCCGAAGCGCGGGGTAATGCTGTTTAGGAAACCAACTGGCCAATGCGCTCGAGATACCCGCCGATCGTCTGCTTTTTCTGCAGGATGTGGTCGTACTGTCCGCGAGCGTCATTCGCCGTCTCGATCAGCGCCAGATTGAAGCGCTGAAGCATGACCTGCGGGATGGTGCGCTTGTGGGCGGCGGCGAGCATAACTTGAAGTTTCTGGTCGTCGAGTTCTTCGATTGAAATCGAGAGCGGATCCGCCTCGTACCAAAAGCGCACCGGCGTCGACGACATAGATTGCTCGTCCCACTGCGTCTTCGGGAGCCACGATACGGCCAAGTAGTAGAGCGTGCGGTCCCGCGCGAGCAGGTAGTGTCCTGTGCTGATCGAAGCGAGGCTTTCATCATCTCCCTCTTGATCGAGCGGTTTGCGCGGAGCTGTTGGGTACGTTTCGAACACGTACTTGCCCTGCGGAAAACCTCCACCCGTCTCGGCGCATTCGAGAAAGACCTCGTTCGGCCGGATCTGATTCCAAACAACCTCGCCATCTCTGGCTCGCCACAAGAGAGGGAGTGGAGAATTTACCACCCGCTCGACGCCAAACGTTCCGTCGTATTTCAGAATCTGCCTGACGGATTTCAGTCCGCGCAGATAGTTGACGGGCAATTCCTTGATGGCCGCGCGGAGAATCGGCACCCACTGCTCTGCCTGAATGAAGGCAGGGTCGATCTTCTCTTGGCCGGTCACAAACGCCACGACATCTTGGTCAGTACCCCTGGTCGTAACCATGTTGGGTTCCTTCCTTGGTTTGAGTGAAATGTACTTCGGGACCAACGTCCCGGCAAAACAATACAACAACGTATTTATTTAGGCAAGTCCAGCTTGGCGATGGCGTCGCTGAAGGTGAGACCTACTTTTTTGCCGGGGTTAAAGATATTTTGCGGGTCGAATATTTTTTTAACTTCCATAAAGAGCGCCAGCATCTCGGGACCGAACATTTTGCCGACATACGGCGTGCGCACCAGGCCGTCGTTGTGCTCGCCGGTTATCGAGCCGCGGTACAGGGCCACCAGGTCGTACACTTTGTGGCTCAACTCGTCTATTACTTTGGCGAGGCCGGGCGTATGCGGGTCGACCAGCGGGATAATGTGGAAGTTGCCGTCCCCCACGTGCCCCGCCACGGTATAGACGAGGTTGTATTTCGAAAGAATTTTTTCGAGCTTGGGCAAAAACTCCGGCAAGGTTGCAGGCGGCACCACAAAGTCGTCAATAAACGGCGCCGTGCGCTTGCCGCGGATTTTTTTGCGCAACAAGTTAAAGCTCTCGCGCCGCACCGCCCAGTACTTGCGCGAGGCGGCTTCGTTTTTGGCGACACGCACGCTCTCGTGCTCGCGGTTGTGCTTTACCTCTGTCATCAGGGCCTCAGCGCGCTCCAGCGCCTCTTTTTGCGTGTCACCGCGAAACTCCACTATCAAGACCAGCTTGGGCACGCCGCCCGTAAGCGCCATCAGGAGCTCGGGGATAAACGAGATGCCGAGCGCGATAAGGCCGGTCTTCATTTGGCCCGCAAGCTCGGGGAGGTATCGCATGGCAATCGAAAAGGTGTGGTCGTCGTACGACTCAAAACTGTCGGGCTTATATTTGAGCACCTCGGGCACTAACTCGCCGAGCTGAGAAAGGTTGCGGACAAAAATTATTGTCATCGCCGAAAATGGTTTTGGCTTTACCAGCTTAAATTTTATTTTGGTGATGATACCGAGCGTGCCTTGCGCACCGACCATAAGGCGCGCGAGGTTGAGCGAATGTACGCCATCCCCTATGTCCCATAGCGCATAGCCCGACGAATTCTTTTCGACATGGGGTTTATTTTTCGCGATCACAGATGCGTGCACCGGCGTCGCCACCAGCGCGGAGACCTTGCGGTACAAGTCGCCCTCGTAGCCGGGCTCCTGCAGTTTGGCACGCAGGGCGTCACCCTCGAGATTTTTTAAAAGATGCAGCTCCCCGTCGGCGAGCGCGACCTCAAGCTCCTCGACCCAGCGGGCGGTTTTGCCGTACTTTAAATTTTTTTCCCCGCCGGAGTCGTTGGCCGCCATACCGCCGACGGTGTTAATCTCGCGGCTCGCGGTATAGCTCGGGAGTTCGAGGCCGAATTTTTTTGTCTCTTTGTCAAAATCCCTAAAGAGCATCCCCGGCTCGACTGTCGCCTCGGTGTCCTTTAGCTCAAGCAGTTTATTGAGATGCGTCGTGTCGATGATTATAGAGTCGTTTAGGGGCCCACCGGACATATCGGTCCCCGCCGCGCGTACCGTGAGCGAAACGTGCGCCTTGGGCGTCTCTTTTTGCCCGTTAGCGTAGCGCACCAGGGCGCAAATGTCCCCGGCGCTCTGCGCGCGCACTACCACCTGCGGCACCACCCGAAACAAACTGGCGTCACGGGAGTTTTTATCGAGGGTCGCGGGAGAGTCGTCAACTTCGCAGCGCACTATGGTGCGCAAATCGTCGGCTAAAGACATACGGCAATTGTACCGCTAAAATTACGGCGCGTAGGTCGTGCTCAGTATGTTCGAGGAGACGTTGCCGTTGCCCGCCGCGGAGTGGACCGCCTGCACCGGGATAAATATCGTAACAGCGCCGGGACTTAAGGGTGTTACCACAAACGAGTAGTTTCTCCCGTCGAGCGGCGCAATAGCCTGCGCGGCGGAGGCTGTCCCGTTTTGTACCGACACGCTTGCCGCACTAAAGTCGCTGAGCGCAATCGTGCTGTTGAGCGTGATAGTAATAGGGCCACCGACCGACGAAGGCATTGGGTCGGGCATCAGCGCCAAATGCGGCGCCAGCGAATCGTACAATATGCTGTATTGCGCGGCGGTGTTGCCGGTACCCGCCTGGTCATGCACAGAGTCGGCGCTGAGGCTGATGGTTATAACGTTATTGTCGGTCGGGGTGACAAAAAAGTTATATAAGGCGTTACCCACGGCGTACAGACCGCTTATAAAACCGTTCACTACATCAAGGCTCGCCGCCGAAAAATCAACGACTGCATGCGAAAACGAGACCGAAAACGGTATGGGCGTTTGATTGGTCGGGTCGGCGGCCGGGGACGACAGCGTCGCGATGACCGGCAGTTCGGGCTCCGTCGACAGTAAAAATCCGTCGAACGCGATCCCGCCGCTTGGGCTACCCGAGCCGGGACTCTCGAGACGGGTGGTTATTTTATATTTCTGTCCGTCGCTCCAATATTCATACGACTGCGCGGGCGACTTGCTGCAATTTTGAGCCGGGTCGCGCGGCATAATGAAGTCATACCTGCTATTCCAGGTATAGTCGGACCCGTCGGGTATCCAGTTGTCCCCCGCCGGGCCGCAATCGCTCACCCATGCGGTCGCCAGGGGATAGCGGCCCGTGTCAATGCGGTATATCTCGAGCGTGCCGCCGATGGAACGCAAATCCGACAAACGTCTGACATCGCGCGCCTTGGCTTTGCTGTTCTGCAAAAATACTAAAACAAACGTCGACAAAATGCTGATAATGGCAATGACTACCAGCAACTCAAGCAAAGTAAACCCCCTACGAGATACAGCCGCCGTGGGCATGAATCTATTATATGCCTATTTTAGAGACCGCCTTATTTATTGTATGGGATTCTCACCGCGGATAAGCCGTATCAACACCATAATAATGGCGACGACCAAAAGCACGTGGATAAACCCGCCGATGGTGTAGGACGTGACCAAACCGAGCAGCCACAAAATTACCAGTACCGCCGCAATAGTTATAAGCATAAAAATTTTATAAAATTATTCGAGTAAACGCCCCAGAATGCACAAGCGGCCCAGAGGCCGCTTGTGCACGTGGCCGAGCCCTAAAAGTTGCCGATTTTGTCGGCGTCTTTGTCGTGCTGACTCTTCTCTTTGTTGTCCTTTTGTTCCTGTCCCTGCTCGTCCATGATCTTCGTGTCCTTTTGGTCTTTTTCTTTTTTGTCGTCGCGGTCCATATATCTATTTTGTTTAAGTTTGATACTGGATAATGCTCGACCTGACTCAACCGTAGCAAAGGTCGTCTGAACTGAGCATTAAGACCAAAACAAAGGCCTTATTTTTGCAGTGCGCCGGGATGGCGGACGCTCCAGGCAAAGAGCGCCGCCGCTCCGGCCGCCGCGACGTTTAAAGACTCGGCGCGCGGGTGCATGGGTATGGCGAGGGACAGGTCGACCAACGGACGTACGGCAGGGGGGAGCCCTTGCCCTTCGTTGCCGAGGACAAGGACTGTCGGTTTTTCAAACCCGGCCGCCGATAGAGGAGCCGGCGCACCCTGTTCGAGCGCCGCAATGCAAAATCCGCGCTTGCGCAGGTCGCTTAGCGTCTGCTGATAGCCTTCGATGACGACGAGCGGGACGCGAAACGCCATACCGGCGGAGACTTTTAAAACGGCGTCGGTTATAGGTGCCTGCCCTACCGTGGGCAACAGCACGCCGGCCGCGCCGAAGGCGGCGGCCGAGCGGATAAGAGCGCCCACATTGTGAGGGTCTTCGACCCCGGCAAGCATGACCACCATGGTGTCGGGTGTAACCGCAAGCGAGGCTATAAAGTCCGCATAGGTTTTGAGCAGGCGGCTGAGCGATATCTGCGCCACCGGCGCGCCTCGCTCGTCCTCGAAAACCTTGAGCACCGCCTGCGGCGCAAATTCTTTAGCCTGCGTTACCGCGTGCTTGCCGTGGGCGTATGTCTTTGAGCGCTTCATGGGTCGCATTGTAGCAGAGAAAAGAAAAAGCCGCCCTCTCGGGCGGCTTTTTCTTCAACTGCGGCTGAATTAGCCGCGGGTTACGTTGACGGCGCTGAGGCCTTTTTCGCCTTCCTTCACCTCGAAGGAGACGGTGTCGCCCTGCTTGAGCTCGTCAAACATGACGCCGTTGAGATCCTTGGAATGGAAGAAGAGGTCCTTCGCCTCGCCTTCGCGAGAGATGAATCCAAATCCGCGATCCGTAAGGGTCTTGATGGTTCCTGTCATACTTTTTTGATTTTGTTTTTTCTTTGAGAAATCCGACCCGCTTTCTTTAGTCTCTTAAGACCCCCCTAGCATAGCAGGTATTATGTTTATTGTCCAGCGGCCACCCTGTCCCGCAACCGCATGGCATTTCCGTGGCTCAACATACCGAAGTAAGACTGCACCGTAGCGTCTTCTTTCTCTTTTCCTTGTACATTACGCAACATTCTTTTCTTTGTGCTTGTCCGCAAAACCCGATGGTCGGCAAAATGCACCCAACCCAAGAAGTCGACGCCGGAGGTGATGGTACTAATCGAAACTTTGTTCGGATGCAATTCGAGTTTTAACTCGTCACGCAAAAAGACTACGATATATCGTAGTCTTTTCTCTAACTCTTGTTTGTCGGGCGATAGAAGCACAAAGTCATCGGCATAGCGGATATAGTGTTTTGCTTTGAGTTTGTGTTTAATGTACTGGTCAAATTCGTTCATGTAGATGTTTACCAAAAGTTGGCTCGTCAAATTGCCGAGCGGGAGGCCCTTGAAGGAAGTCGGACTTCCTTCAGTACAGAAGCTACTGACCACTTCGCGCAGGAGGGAGAGGATTTTTTGGTCGGGTATATATTGCTCCAGAATTGCAAACAAAACTTCGTGGTCGATTGAAGCAAAGAATTTGCGGACGTCGCACTTGAGCACCCAGCAGGTGCGGGTATGATTTTTAGAGACTTTATAGGCAAGACTTTTAAACCGGTCCATGGCTTTGTGTGTGCCCTTCCCCACACGACAGGAATAACTTTCATATATGAACGTGCGGTCGAAGAACGGATAGAGTTGGCGGTAGATGGCGTGGTGCAGGAGCCGGTCGCGTACGCTCGCCTTGTGTATGTCGCGAGGCTTGGGGTCGGATATTTTGAAATGTTCGTACCCACCATGGCAGTAGGTCTGACCTACTAAATCACAATGAAGCTTGTGGACGTTGTCAAACAGATGATATTGAAATTGCCGCACATCAATCTTTTTGCGCTTACCAACCAAAAATTCCCGCCACGCCGCAAGCAAATTTTCTACCGAAATGATATCTTCATATTTATGACCAAAACGAATCCGGTCCATTTGTCTAAGGATGCCCCCCCCCGCAAATCGCGCAACCGCAGTTTGTCCCCGTGGTTTTGGCGCTAAAGGACGCCTATGGCGTTTGGCAGGAACTCTTGCCCCACAGCAGTAAAATCCAACGGCATACCCTCGGCGAAAAAATAGACAGGCTGTTGCTTGAAACGCTTGAATTCGCATTTCGAGCTAGCTATCTCTCAGGACAGCAAAAAATATCAGCCGTTGAGAGTGCTGTAGTACGGCTTGATTTGGTGAAATTCTTTTTGCTCGTTGCCTGGGAAATCGACATGCTCACCGACAAGCAGTACGCGCGCCTGTCGGCTCCGCTTGTAGAGTCCAGCAAAATGCTCGTCGGATGGAAGACATACCTTGAAAAGAAAACCCCATGAGATGGCGGCTTTGCCTATCTCACGGGGAAAGAAAACAGTAGCGGAGCAGGAGACGATTCTCGGCATTCCACCTGTTGTCGTTGTCGAGCCGGTTGACGTTGGCGTTCCACCTGCCGTCATTGCGGTTGACGTTGAGAACCGAGACGCTTTGTGCCATGCGCCATCTATGCCACTGCCCTTCGAGTACACCACAAGGGTACTTCATTTTTCTAACACGGAGTACCGTGAAGAAAAATTAGTCGCTCTCGGGGCTGTATCTGATGCGGAGCCGTTAACTCCCTAGCGCACGACACCAACTCTCTTCTTTTTTTGAAGAAGTGCGAACCTCGCCACCTCAAGTCGAAAACCGGAGATGCCAGCGTGTTCAGATATAAATATACCCCACAACTGTTGCCAGTTGCGGGGTACGGGACCAAACGGAAGGGTCCAAGTATCACAGTGTCGGAGTGTCCGAGTTGCGGAGCAGGAGACGATCCTCGGCCGGCCACCTGTCGCCGTCGCCGAGCCGGTAGACGTAGGCGCGCCACCTGCCGCCATCGCGGTGGACGCGGAGAACCGAGACGCTACCGTCCGAATCCTCCACGAAAAAGAAGTTGGCATAGCCATTGGTCAGCAGACCAACATCTTCGCCGCCTTCTTGCCGGTCGACCATCGACTCGATGGCCGAAAGCGTGAAGATGAACCCTTGCTCCTTGATCGCTTTTTTAGCGAGCAGGTCGAGCGAAGTACCCGGCCCGACCTTTAATGCCGCAACGGCCATCTCCCGAAAGGTGGTGCCTTTCGAGTTCTGGAGCTGGTAGACGCCTACCGAGCAGGCCGCTTGTGCGGACTGTTGCCCGGGGAGCCAGCGGTCGATGTCGCCGTCACGGTAAGCCCACTGCTTGCCCGTGAAGCATTTGTCAGTCTTCTTGGCCTGCACTTCGCCGAGCGGCGTCGTCTTGTGGAGGACAAGGGTCGGTGACCTGACGGCAGAAGCCGCGATACCGTTGAACTTGCCTTCGACAGCGAGCTGAAGAAAGTTCTTCAACTGTTCCGGGTCGAACGGATATCCGTTCGGTTGGCGTAACTGCCGGCCGATTTCGAATAGCTGTCCGGTAACGGATTCGTATAGTTCGCCTGCGACCTTGACGGCCATGACGATTCTCCTTCAAATCAATGAGCTGTCCTTGAGTTTTGGGAGGATTCCCTAACCCATCAGCTACCCCGTATTATACACCCAATAAGCACTCTCGTCAAGCGCCAAAGGGTGTTGTGTAATCAGCTTATATCAACACTTTGACCTCCCCCTCGGCGCGGAGCTTCTGCACCTGCGCGTCGATAAGCTGCTGCTGTTTTTGCTGGATGACGAGAGTCTTTACCTGGTCCTTCACCTGCGCGAGCGGCGGGACGCCGGTTTGCTGTGCCGCCACTTGGTCGTACGCCGCCTTAATCTCCGCGTCGGACGCCGCGATGGCCGACAGATTGAGTGTCTGAATAAGGTACGTCTGTATGATAAGACTGGCGCTTATTTGAGCCCGGAGGTCCTCTTCGGTCATGCCCTGCGCGGTGAGCGCCTGTTGATAGGCGTCCTCGCCGCCCAACTGGGTTTTGTTAGCCTGTACTTGCGCATCAACTTGGGTGCTCGAGGCTGTTATCCCCGCCTTTTGCGCGGCCTGCCGCAGTAATGCCTGCGCGATGAGCGAGTCGAGCGCTTGCGCCCGGACCTGCACCTGCGTCAAAACGGTAGTCGTACCCTGCCCTGCCATAATCTGCGACTCGGCCGACGCGAGCCGGCTCTGCATTATATTCTCTCCGTTTACCGTCGCGACCGGCTTGTCCGCCGCGGCAGGCGCGCCTCCGCCTGCCGGTTGTACAAACTTGCCGGAGGAAACGTAGTACCATCCGCCCGCGCCCAGTATCAACACCGCTACAACTGCGATAAGTGCGTTTTTCATAGTGCGATTATTTTATCACAGCATGCGTGCCGGCGACAAACCCCGAAGACCAGCACAGTTGGAGCGAGTAGCCGCCCGAGGGGCGGCTAATGTTAAGCAGGTCCCCTGTGATAAAGAGATTTCCGGTCTTTTTTGAACGCATGGTCGTAAAGTCACCCTCGGCGGGCGGTCCGCCCCCGTCCGCGCTTACCGCAC
>ERZ1292629.3073-Hain-H43-01um-R1-3073-length-13254-cov-4_pt1 | contig 13254 bp, 17 predicted proteins | sample MGYA00564399_ERZ1292629 | MGnify/ENA primary metagenome ERZ1292629 (study PRJEB36523, sample SAMEA6512636) | groundwater metagenome | collected 2019-01-08 | study: AquaDiva: Metagenomics assemblies of 32 groundwater samples | reverse complement strand
CAGAGGTTTAAGATTATTATAATCTATATTTAGTTCTCGAACAATAAAGTCTTAACCTTTTTTACGGAGGTGCGTTATGTGGATGAAGCTTTTTTTTGTTGTTCTCTTGGCCCTTATCCTAGGGTCGGCACACTTTGCAGATAATATGTACAATGTATCTGCAGATACTCAAAACAGGGGCGCACATGCGGGGGTTTTTCTTTGCACCCTATTTGCAGTCTTTCTCGCCTTTGGGCTCGGCTTTTATGCGAACAGGCTGCGCGGTAAGTTGATTACCATAGACCAGCTCAAGCGCGGAGTGTGGTATACTATCTACGGAAATCCTGCGTCTGCGTGGTTTCCGGTCAAAGGATTTTTTACGACAATAATTTTTGTTACGCGTGGGTTTAATGATCCTGACTGCAACATCCTAGCGTTGAAATTGCCGGTAGCTCTGCCAGATAACGCGAGCGGTTTGATGGTTTTCAAAAACTACCATCCGTTAAGGGGTAGGGTATTCGGCACTCGCGCGCTTCTTGTGCAAGCGGACGGCAAAGAAATGACGATCGTAGTTCCGTTAAAGCCTGCAAAGGCTAATGCCGAAGAAAAAGGCAAAACAGCCCGGGCCGATGCCTGAGTTTAATTGCCAGTTTGGCGAGCCACTATTCCCGGCGGAATTTCCGTCCGGGATTTTTTATTGTATCAATAAAATTTTAAAATAGAGAAAAGTAATAGGTGTAAATCCGAGCAATAAGTAGTGTGGTTTTTTGCCACGTGGCGAAAAGCCACACTAACGCAATTTTTATGTTATAATTAATTATATGAGTTCGGTTACTGCAAAGATATTTATGAAGTTTTGGTTTGGAGACGGCGACAATCAATTTACAATTGATGATATTGTTGGATTTTTTAAAAAGGATGATCAAAAGGAAGTAAAATTGGCTATAAAAAATTTACAGCGTTATAATTTTATCAAGCAGAAACAAAATTATGAAGGCTCTGTTCTAATTTCATTATCAGAAAAGGGAAAATTAAGGGCATTGAATCATGCTTTTAGAAGATTTGATGCTAAGCAGGAAGAATGGGATGGAAAATGGCGGATGGTTTCCTTTGACATACCTGTTCGTTGCACAAAAGGCAGAAAAGCGCTGGTGTACAGGCTGAAATCGGGCGGATTTTATGAGCTACAGAACAGCTTGTTTATTTATCCTTATGATTGCGAAAGAGAAATAAGGGGACTGGTTAATTTATTTAAAATTGAAAAATATATTGTATTCGGCTTATTAGAGTCGCTGGACAATCAAGATTTGCTAGTGAGGCATTTTAAATTGAGTAGCGGAGAATAGCAGTGTGGTTTTTTGCCACGTGGCAAAAAACCACACTAACTTAATTGTTATTGGCTGATGCAAGTGGTAGTATTATAAAATATATTCATTATAAAATTTTATAAGATATATTATGAAGAATTTAATTGTAGCGAATTGGAAAATGAATCCAGTTTCGCAAAAAGAAGCTAAAGATATTTTTGAAGGAATTAAAAAAGGAGTAGAGGGCGTAAACGCAGAAGTAGTAATCTGTCCGCCGTTTGTGTATTTACCACTATTGAAAGGTTTGGCTCTTGGCGCGCAAAATGTTTATTCAGAAGACAAAGGAGCTTTCACGGGAGAAATTTCGCCGGCAACGTTAAAGGATTTGGGCGTTGAGTATGTGATAATCGGCCATTCAGAGCGCAGAAAATATTTTCACGAAACAGACGAAATTATAAATAAAAAAATAAAATCCGCGATAAGGGCACAAGTAGAACAAATTTTCTGTGTGGGAGAGGGAGCCGAAGATCGCGATGCCGGAAAACAAGAAGAGGTTGTTGAGCGGCAAATCAGGGAAGGATTAAAAGACGTTTCAGATGTTTTAGGAATGGTGATTGCTTACGAGCCGGTGTGGGCAATTGGCACGGGAAATAATTGCGGAACAGAGGACGCCAAAAAAATGCGGGAATTTATTGAAAAAATAATGTCAGATATTTATGGCCAGGATGTTCTAAAATCAGTAAGGGTGCTTTATGGGGGAAGCGTTAATTCCGGAAATTCGGCAGGATACTTAAACGAAGCGGGCTATAATGGATTACTTGTTGGCGGGGCATCGCTAAATTCCGAAGAATTTACAAAAATTGTGAAAAGTGCTAGTATTGGCGTATGAACGACGAGATAGTAAATAACGGGCATTTTTTCAGCCCCAGTAAAGGCAATTTAAGCTTTAAAGAAGTTATCAAAGATATTTACGACTACATTTCCGCAGAGCCGGAATTTTTTTATGATATTGTGGTGGGGTGCGATTCGCCATCATCAGACAAGCCGTTTTTCCCAATGGCCATTGTTGTTTTGCGCACCGGCGCCGGTGGCAGGTTCTTTTTGAAAAAAATGCACTACCCTGAAAACTTTTTAAAAAAGTTTAAGAATACACCCACAAATTGGAGGATGAGAATTTTGCAGGAGGTTTATTTGTCTTGCGAATTGGCTTTGTCTTTGCGTGAAACTTTAGAAAAAGAATTTCCTGCCCGCCGGCAGGCAGGGGAAAAGTCCGGTTTTAATTATCAATTTCAGTATATTCACGCCGACGTGGGGGAGATAGGCAAAACCAAAGAAATGGTAAAGGAGGTCACGGGCCTTATCCGTAGCAACGGCTTTGAGCCAAGAATAAAACCGCAATCGTTTGCAGCATCAGTTGTAGCCGACAGATACACCTAAAAAACCGCCGAGCAAAGGCGGTTTTTGGTTGACTGATCAATGTCAATCTAGTATAATAAAATTAGCTTTTTTACAGAGGAATTAGGCTCTCTTTGGAAGAGAGCACTCATACCCCATTTTCTTTTTTGGCCTTGGCCAAGGAGGCACAATGAACCTCGCGAAGTTATTTGTTTTAACTCTCGTTGTTGTGGCGACAGTTTGCGTTTCTGCGCAGGCGGTCGCCGCGGAGCGCCGCATCGTGGACGGCTGGGGCATCGATCAAAACGGCAGAACGGTGGCAATCCCATGGGGACTTTCTGCTGAAACCCGTATACAGCAGTGGCCTGTGCCTGCGCCGATTTTTGTCCGGCCGGCTCCTTATCCGGCCTACCATCCCATTTCGCCTCCGTCGGTTTACGTGTATCCGCCGGTTTATATCGCGCCGATTTATGTGCAGCCTGCGGCCCCGGTTCTTGTGGGCCCTACGTACTATTGGCACGAAGGCTATCACTACAGGAGCGAGCTTACTGGATACCAGTGGCGTTGGCGAAACGGCCATTGGTGTACGATTTCCGGCAGACATTGAGGGGGAAAAAGAGTAGAATTAGCGTGGAGTATTGGGGTTTTACATACCCCATGCCGGCTTGACTCCGGCACGTTCTGCTCTTGGTCGCTAGGTGATGCCACACATCTAGCGGCTTTTTTTGTGTTGCGTTATAAAAAAAATTGATGTAAAATATAGAATAATGAAGTCATCTGAATTGCGTCAGAGGTTTTTGGATTTTTTTGAGAAAAACGGGCATAAGATATTGCCCAGCGCTTCTTTGATTCCGGAAAACGACCCCACGGTTTTGTTTACCACAGCTGGAATGCATCCCTTGGTGCCTTATCTGCTGGGCCAAAAACACCCTGAAGGCAAGAGATTAGCAAGCTGCCAAAAATGTATCAGAACCGGCGATATTGATGACGTTGGCGATGACACACACTTAACCTTTTTCGAAATGCTTGGAAATTGGTCGTTAGGAGATTACTGGAAAGATGAAGCCATAAAATGGAGTTTTGAGTTTTTAACAAAAGAGCTTGAAATTCCCCTAGAAAGATTGGCTGTTTCTTGTTTTGCCGGAGACAAAGATGCTCCAAAAGACGAAGAATCTGCAAAAATTTGGGAAGGGCTGGGAGTTAAAAAGGAGAGAATTGCCTTTTTACCAAAAGAAGATAACTGGTGGGGCCCGGCAGGAAAAACAGGCCCATGCGGCCCTGACACTGAAATGTTTTACTGGAAACTGAATGACAAGCCGGCTCCTGAGGTTTTTGACGCAAGCGACAAAAACTGGGTTGAAATCTGGAATGATGTTTTTATGCAATATGTAAAAGACGAAAATGGAAATTATTTGCCTGCCGAGCAAAAAAATGTGGACACTGGAATGGGGCTGGAAAGAACGCTTGCTGTCTTAAATGGCGCTGAAAATGTTTATCATACGGATGTTTTTGAAAAAGCCCACAAAAAATTGCATGAGCTTTTGAAAGAAGAAAATCCTGTAAGTGAAAGAATAATTTTAGACCATTTAAGAGCCGCGACATTTCTTTTGGCTGAAAATATTGTGCCATCAAATATTGAAAGAGGTTATGTTTTAAGAAGATTAATCCGCAGAGCAATCCGCCACGGAAAACAGATTGGTATTGAGGGGCAGTTTTGTTCAAAAATTTCAGAAGCCGTAATTGAAACAATGGGTGATGTTTATTCAGAAATAGAAAAAAACAAGGATTTTATTTTTGAGCAATTAAATAAAGAAGAAGAAAGGTTTGAGGAGACTTTGGAAAAAGGATTAAAAGAATTCGCGAAGTTAGAAAATGTTTCCGGAAAAGATGCTTTTAATTTATATCAAACTTATGGGTTTCCAATTGAAATAACAGAAGAATTGGCAAAAGAAAAGGGAATTAAGGTTGATATTGAGGAATTTAAAAAAGAACTGGAAAAGCATCAGGAGCTTTCAAGGACGGCGAGCGCAGGCATGTTTAAAGGCGGATTGGCCGACCATTCAGAGCAAACCACAAAACTGCATACAGCAGCTCACTTAATGCTGGCTGGGTTAAGAAAAGTTTTGGGCGAGCATGTTGTGCAAAAAGGAAGCAATATCACATCAGAAAGATTGCGGTTTGACTTTTCGCATAAAGAGAAAATGACCGGTGGACAAATAAAAGATGTGGAAAATTTTGTAAATGGTATAATAAAAGAAGACCTGCCTGTAAGCTGGCAGGAGATGAGTTTAGATGAGGCAAAAGCCATAAATGCTATGGGAGTTTTTGAATCAAAATACGGAGAAAAGGTGAAAGTTTATACTGTTGGAGAGGGCGATAATATTGTGAGCCGTGAAATTTGCGGAGGCCCGCATGTTGATAAGACAGGAATATTAGGCAAATTTCACATACAAAAAGAAGAAAGTTCTTCTTCGGGAGTCAGAAGAATAAAAGCTATTTTAGAGTAATTTTTTATTTTTATATGGCTAAAAAAATATACGATATCGTTCCGCCGAATGTAAGGAAAAAGGCTGCGGCCAAAAAATCTTCGGCAAAGCCAGAGAAAAAATATGTCAGGGTTGTCAGGCAAAAGCCGGTAGAGGCAGAAGTTATGGGCGCGTTTCAGAAACCGCAGAAAGAGGCTCATGTTCGCCAACCGAAAGAAGCAAACTTCTCGTGGTTTAAGGTTCTTGCCGGCACAGTTGGCGTTTTAGTTTTAGCTGCAGCTGTATTTTTATATTTTAAATTGCAAAAAGCCGATATTGAAATTTGGCCCAAGACCGAGGTTCTAAGTTTTAATCAGAAAGTAGAAGCAAATAAATTAGCGGACAATGCTGTTCTAGTTGAAGTTATACAGGACGAGAAAGATTTATGGCAGGCATTCGAGGCAACGGGAAAAACCTCTGCTAACAGCAAGGCAACAGGAACTATTACGGTTTACAACACCTATTCTCCGGCCTCAGCCGTTACTCTGAAGGCTGGCACGCATTTTTTGTCTGATTCCGGAAAATATTTTGTGACCCTGGCTAAAATTGTGGTGCCCGCTGCGAAGAAAAGCGGAAGCAAAACTGTCCCCGGGTCTATAAGCGTTAAAGTACAGGCACAAGATGCGGGGAGCGAATATAACATAGGTCCCGCCAAGTTTTCTGTGCCCAAGCTTGCCGGTACCGATTATTATTACTCAGTTTATGCAAGTTCATCCGACTCAATGGTTGGGGGCTCGGCCAAGAGCGTAAAACAGGTTACAGATGATGATATTCAGGGCGCAAAAGACACTTTAACCCAGAAGCTCATAGACAGCCTTAAGGAGTCCATAAAAAGTAAAATGACTCCAGATGATATTTTGCTGGATAACGCAATATCAACAAATGTAATTGATGCTTCTTCGGCAGTAAAAGCCGGAGCAACAGTAGACAGCTTTAATTATCAGGCAAAAGTTGGGGCAACCGCATTGGTTGTCAAAAAATCAGATTTAGAAAAAGTTTCTAAAGACTATATTTTTTCTCAAATACCTTCGGAAAAAACAATTTTAGATAAAAGTTTTAATTTAAAGTATACGGCAGATAAAATTGATATGAAAGGCGGAAAAATATCTTTCACCCTGGATTTTTCGGCCAAGGTCTATCAAAACATTAACACTACCGACTTAGTGAGTTCTCTAATGCGCAAAAACCAGGATGAAATTATGAGTTTTATCAGCAATAAATTCGGCGATGGAGTCTTGCGGGTTAAGGTAAGCTTTTGGCCGTTTTGGACGCTTCAAGCTCCCGCCGATGCCGGTAAAATCAAAGTAAGCCTGAATTTTGAATAAGACTATTGACTAAAAGAGTTATATTTGCTAATATAATTAATTATCTAAATGGCCGAAAACGAAAGCAAAAATAGCCAAAATTCAAAGAATGTTATCAGGCGGGAAGGCAGGGTCGTAGAGGCTTTACCTAACGCCTTTTTTAAGGTAGTATTAGACGATGAAAAAGAGGTGACTGGTTTCTTGTCGGGAAAGATGAGGCTAAACAGAATCACCATTTTGCCGGGCGATAAAGTGACCCTTGAGATGACCCCTTACGATGACAGCAAGGGAAGAATAGTCTATAGGCTAAAGTAATTTTTTTTTAAATAGATGAAAGTCAGACCATCAATTAGAAAAATCTGCAATGACTGCAAAATCGTCCGGAGGGAGCGCGTGCTTTATGTTATATGTAAGAAGAACCCCAAGCACAAGCAGAGACAGGGGTAATTTTTTTAAAAAAACTATGCCAAGAATAGCCGGGGTGAACATACCCGAAAACAAAAGAATAGAAATTGCTCTAACCTATATTTACGGAATAGGCAATCATTTGAGTAAAAAAATATTGAAGGAAACGAATGTAGATATAAATAAAAAAGCAAAAGATTTGAGCCCGAAAGAAGTCAATGATTTAAAGGATTATATTGAAAAAAATTTTAAGATTGAAGGCGACTTGAGAAGGCAGGTTATGATTAACGTAAAAAGATTGAAAGACATTGGAACATGGAGGGGCCACCGGCACGCAAAAGGGCTGCCCGTTAGAGGTCAGAGGACAAAAACCAACAACAGGACAGTAAGAGGAAATGTCAGAAAAACAATGGGTTCTGGCAGGAAGCCAGCGGCCGCGCCAACATAATTTTCAAAATCATGGGGAAAAAGCATATTATAGAAACAAATCAAGAGGAGTTAATGAAGGAAAAAGAAAAGGTTGATAAAACCCTTGAAAAGGAGGCAAACAAAAAATCTGCCATAACCGACAGGGTTTCTGAAGCCAAGATTTTCGTTTCTTCCTCTTATAATAATACAATTGTAACTCTTACAAACAGCAGGGGGCAGGTTTTGGCCTGGAAATCAGCTGGCTCGGTGGGTTTTAAGGGCGCAAAAAAGGCAACGTCATTTGCCGCATCCCGCGTGGCAGAAGCCATAGCCAATATTTGCAAGAAAACAGGCGTTGAGAAAATAGAAGTTTTGATAAGGGGAATTGGCGCCGGAAGGGAGTCTGCAGTAAGAGCTCTTGTTGCCCAGGGGTTGAACATAACTTCCATCAAAGACGTAACGCCAATACCTCACAACGGATGCAGGCCTAAAAAAGTAAGACGAGTTTAACAAAAAATGCAATACGATCAATGTAAAACTTGCAGAAGGTTGGGGCAGAAGCTCTTTTTAAAAGGAGAGCGCTGTTTTTCCCAAAAATGCGCAATGGTAAGAAGGGCATATGCTCCCGGCCCCCAGAAAAAAAGAAGGGGAGGGTCTGCGTCTGAATACAAAAAATCATTAGATGAAAAACAGACGCTCAAAAAGTGGTACGGGCTTTCAGAGAGGCAATTTAAAAGATATGTTAAAGAAAGTTTGGAGAAAATGGGCAAGGTTGAAAACATTTCAAATGAGCTTATCAAAAAGCTTGAAGAGAGACTAGACAACGTTATTTTTAGATTGGGGTTTGCCAAGTCGCGTGCCCAGGCAAGGCAAATGGTGTCGCATGCATATTTTTTAGTTAACGGAAAACCAGTGAATATTCCTTCTTATTCAGTTAAAAAAGGTGACATTATAAGCATTAAACCCAACAAAAATCAAAAGCCAGTTTTAAAAGAATTGTCAGCCCAATTAAAGCGCCAGGAAGTTCCCTCATGGCTTAGCATTGACAAGGAAAAGCTTGAGGCAAAATCTGTTGGAGAGCCGAATTTAGATGAAGTGAAGCCGCCGGCAGAAATTCCATTAATTTTCGAGTTTTATTCAAGATAATAAAAAGTTTAACGCATGGAGCGCGCAGCAGGGAACAATTAACTTTATGTTATGTTTCATGTTCAGCGCTTCATGTAAAATAAAATGATTTCGCTTCCATTACCGCCAAAAATAATCCAGAAGAAGAAAAATCACGCACTTTTTGAAATAGAGGGGCTTTATCCTGGATATGGCGTTACAATAGGAAATAGCTTGAGAAGGGTTTTATTGTCATCTCTTCCCGGAGTTGCCGTAACAGAGGTTAAAATAAAAGGAGTTTCCCACGAGTTTTCAACCGTTCCGGGAGTTTTAGAAGATGTAATAATGATAATTTTAAACCTTAAAAATTTGAGGTTTAAAATTTTTGAAGGCGATTCGCAAAAAGTGGGGCTGAAAGTCAAAGGAGAAAAAGAAGTAAAAGGAGCTGATTTTAAGCTCCCTTCTCAAGTAACATTGGCAAATCCGGAAGTCCGCATCGCAACAATAACCGATAAAAAAACCGAATTGGAAATGGAAATTTCAATTGAAAGGGGAGTTGGATACGAGCCAAAAGACCAGAGAAAAACAAAGAAGGCCGAGATAGGGGCAATTGCCATGGATGCAATTTTCACTCCTATTAAAAATGTGAATTTTCAGGTTGAAAACATGAGAGTCGGAGACAGGACAGACTTTGACAGGTTGAATTTGGAAATTGAAACCGATGGAACTATTACCCCGGAAGAAGCCTTTTTCGATGCCTGTGATATTTTAATCAAGCATTTTAACATAATTTTTGAAGGCAAATCTCCTAAGGCCGCAAAAGAAGAAAGGGCGGGAGCCGCCCAAGAAGAGTCTGAGGCGACAAAAAAAAGCGTTGAAGAGCTGGATTTTTCCACCAGAACTCTTAATGCTTTGCTGGACAATAATATCAAAACAGTTGGCGGGCTTTTAAGAAAGAGCGAAAAAACACTGTCAGAGCTTGAAGGAATGGGAGATGTCGCCATTAAAGAGATAAAGAGAAAATTAAAAAAATTAGGCCTTGAGTTAAAGGCCGGAGAAGAGTAAAAAACATATGCGAAAGCAAAACAAAGGCAGAAAATTTTCTAGGACAAAAAATAAAAGAAGCGCGTTATTAAAGTCTTTGGTGACCAGCCTTTTTTTGCATGAAAAAATCCAGACAACCGAGGCAAAAGCAAAAGAGTTGAGAATTGTTGCTGAAAAGTTTATTACACGGGCAAAAGTAAAAAGCATCCAAAACAGGCGAGTTTTAAGCCAAACCCTGTCAGCTAAAGTTAACAAAAAATTATTTGATGAAATCGCCCCGAAATATGTCGGCAGAAACGGGGGATACACAAGAATTATGAAATTGGGGCCAAGGCCGTCTGACGGGGCAAAAATGGTAATTATAGAACTTGTGAAATAATATGCCAGCAGAAATAATAAAAAGACAAAATCATAAAATAGACGCTGAAGGAAAGGTTTTGGGAAGATTGGCAACCGAAGTGGCATCCTTGCTTCGCGGAAAGGCAAAGCCGTCTTTTATGCTGCACAAAGACATGGGAGATTTTGTAACCGTAAAAAACGTGGACAAGATGAAATTCACCGGAAAAAAACTGGAAAATAAGATTTATTTCAGATATTCCGGTTATATGGGCGGGTTGAAAAAGACCGTTCTGAAAGATTTATATTCAAAAAAACCTTCAGAAGTTCTAAGGAAGGCAGTGATGGGAATGCTTACAAAAAATAAATTAAGGGCAAGACAGATTAAGCGTTTAAAATTTGAAAAGTAATATGCCAAAGACCACTACAAAAAAGGCAGCTACTAAAAAAGAGAAAGAAGCTCCAGCACCAGCGGCAGTTGTTGAGGAAATAAAAGAGGTGCCCGTTTCTTTTCCTATAGCCCCCGAATTTTTAAAAGAAGATGATGATGATTTTTCTCCGGACGATTTTAAAATAGAAAAAGATTTGGCTTCAAAGCCAGACCGTTATTTTGAGGCAATCGGCAGGAGGAAAACTGCTGTGGCGAGGGTGAGGCTTTTTACCAGAGGAGACAAAGAATTTTTGGTGAACAAAAAACCCTATCAGGAATATTTTACTTTAAGGGAAGACCAGGAAACCTCAACAGCTTCAATGAAAAAAATGAAATGCCTGGATAAATTTAGAATTACCATAATTGTGAAAGGTGGAGGAAGGCATGCCCAGGCAGAAGCGGTGAGGCACGGAACAGCCAGGGTGTTGGTGGACTTCAATAATAATTTCAGAAAGAGATTGAGAAAAGCAGGATTTTTAACCAGAGACCCAAGAATGAGAGAACGAAAGAAATTCGGATTAAAGCGCGCAAGAAAAGCGCCGCAGTGGGCAAAGAGGTAATAACTATGATTCTAAAAAGCCGCCGAAAGGCGGCTTTTTGTTTGTTTCCCATTGCTATTTTTTTTAAAATAAAATAAAATGATTTTATGTTAAAGGAATTAATTGATCAGTTTTACGAAGAGAATCAAAAGAACAGGGAACAGACTAGGTTTTATATTACAGACGCAGGCAAATGCCCCCGCGCTGTTTTTTTTAAGTTCAAAAACGCGCCCAGAGAGCCCATTGATGCAAGGCTGTTAAGGGTTTTTGAGCACGGAGAACATATTCACAGGAATATTTTTAACATACTTTACAGGCTGAAAATCGGGTGCACAACAGAAATTCCGATTCCTCCGCAGGAGATAGTTTCAGGCAGGGCAGATGCAATTTTGTGCATCAACAATGAAAACTATGTGCTGGATATTAAGAGCATGAATAGCATGATTTTTAGGAATTTACAGCAGCCGAAAGAGGAAAATATTTACCAGATACAGCTTTATCTGCATTATTTTGCCATTAAAAAGGGGATTTTGCTTTACATAGACAAAGACCGGCAGGAGATAAAAGAATTTTTTGTGGATTACGACGAAGCTCTTGTAAAAAAACTTTTAGATGATTTTTACGTTTTAAAAGGAAGGATAGAAACAGATATTTTGCCGGAGAGATTAGCCAGCTATCCCTCAAATTGGCAGTGCCAATATTGCCAGTTTAAAGACATATGTAAAATGGCAAACGGAGATGTTCTAAAATGGGAGGATTTCAAAAAAAAGATTGAGTCTCAAGCGATCTAAAAAGCCCCCCGATGTGCATCGGGGGGGCTTTTTAGATTATTGCGTAATTTTTTCAGAGGAATACAGAGAGCTGTTTGATAAAATATATATTTTTCCGTCAGGCTGGTTAAAATAAATTTCCGGACTTTTGCTTTCAGGCCCGGGCGGCAAATTTGGCTGGATTGTTACAGCGTTTACATTTCCCCTGTAGTCTATTTCAGAAATCATAATTTTATTTCCGGCGCTGAAAACCAAATAGTCGTTATTGAGCCAAAAAAGCCGGTCTATTTCATCATTTGAGCTGTGCAAAAGAGCTCTTCCTTCTTTTGGTTTTTGCGATAAATAAACATATATTTTGTTGCCATTGTAAAAAACTAATTTTTGGCCGTCGGGGGAAAGAAGCAAGTTATAACTGTCTATCGGAGCCTTAAAATCGTCAAAAGCTTTCTTTTCAGGATTAAAAACAAGCAAGGAATTGTCGCTCTTTAAAAAAGTTTTATCAAAAGCCAAAAATATTTCATATTTATTTTGGGCCACGGGCTTTTCGTTTATTTCTTCTGCCAGCTTTCCCGCCATGTCAGATTTTGATAAAATGCCGGCCGCAGAAGTCCATAAAATGTTGTTGCCCGATATTTTATAGGCAGTTGCGTTTTTTATCAAAACCGTAACAACACCGCCTTTTGCAGAATAAAGCGCGTTGCTTTTAATAAAAAATATTTGCTGGGCATCTTGAGGATTGAATAAAACATTTTGAGAATTCGAGCTTAAATAAGACAGCGGAACGGTTTGCTGTTTTTGTTTTGATTTATCAAAAATATAGTAATAAGTGCCGTTTAAATTTTTTATTTTTATTAAAGCCCGGGTCGAATCATTCGACCACTTAACATCATTGATGCTTGCGTTTTGCAGGGGCAATGAGAATATCTGGCTTGCCAAAAGAGTTTCTGCGGCGGGCAAGGGGAGTAGTGACAATGCAGAATATTGAAAGCTAACATTTTTTGAACTTATATTTGCCAGCAAAACATTATTGTCGGGAGAAATTGAGAAATAATTTATTTTATCAGCCAGACTGGAAAAAGGAATATCTTTTTTAATCAGCAGAACGTTTTCAAGTTTTGTTGCCAGCCCCTCCTCTACTATAAGATTTTTGGAATAATCAAAATAGCCGTCTTTTTTTATCAAAACGCTGTGGCTTTTTGGCAGCATGCTTTGCACGAAAACATCGTGCGAAAAAAAGCTCGGCTTTTGGCTGTTTTTCGAATCAAACACCACTTCTGTCGCAACGGGGTAAGTTTTAACATAAATTCCTCCGGTTGCAGTTATTTTCATTTTCTCAAAATCAATCCTGTATCCCAGGGAATAGAACACGATATACGGCGCTATAACCAAAAACAAAACAATGCAAATTAGCAGTATTGTCCGGCGGGTTTTCTTTTTCATGGAGTCATATTAGCACAACCTTCTCAAGTTTTCACTATTGACTTTACATTAAAAATATTTTATTATCCAGTAAGCTGAATCATTGTGATTTCAGCATAAACCGAACCTTGACAATGTGAGGCGTGCCATGATAGCTCAAAGCAGACTGCTTGTATCAAGAAAGTTTTGGCTTTGTTCGTCTCTTCTAGGTGTGGTCGTTATGGCGATTTGTGGCTTTGTCACAAAAGACATTGTTTTTTTCTACGTGAGTTTCCCCATTTTTCTCTTG
>ERZ1292629.3072-Hain-H43-01um-R1-3072-length-13264-cov-4_pt1 | contig 13264 bp, 12 predicted proteins | sample MGYA00564399_ERZ1292629 | MGnify/ENA primary metagenome ERZ1292629 (study PRJEB36523, sample SAMEA6512636) | groundwater metagenome | collected 2019-01-08 | study: AquaDiva: Metagenomics assemblies of 32 groundwater samples | reverse complement strand
AAGCGGTATGGTTGGCATACCAGCCAGAAGTCAAGGGGAATCATGCTGGGGCAATTACAGGCTTCATTGCGCCGGTGGTATGAGAGCCCTTCCGATCCCGATGGTTTGGTGGTTCCATTCCCGGAGATATGGAATGAAGCTCAGGCATTCGTAAGGATTCATGGTAAGGCTCAGGCGACCAGAGGGGCAAATGATGATCTGATAATGGGGTCGGCAATTGGCAATTCAGTAGCCATTGATACCGTACCCAAGAAAGCCCCCAAGAAAGATGATCCATACGATGCTACGATCCGGCACTACACTGCAATTGGTATGAAAACGGCTGTTAACTTTTACAAGAAATTAAGGAAGGTATCCAGTGGCTAGAAAAGATACAGAAAAGGTACATAGATTAGCTGCGGAGTTCCGGTCACTGATTGATGCCTGTGATTCGTCACGCAGTCAGTGGAAGAAGGATTGTGTAGAGAATTTCGGGTATTACATGAGTGATACCCAGATTATCTTTGGTGATACCGACAAGGATCAGAGAGCAAGGTATCACTTCCCGATGGTGTCTACTGCCGTGGAAGCACTGGTGGCAGCCCAGAATAGTGACGATATTGTGTTCCGATTCCTGCCGAAACTTGAGCAGGACAGCCAACCCCTTTCGCAAGGGTACACGATGGATATCCTGGCTCGTATGGGTACGGCAGGATTTGATGCGATCAAGTCCCTCGCTGATTGGCACCGACACATGCACATTATGGTCAAGTCAGTAGCGATATTTGACTGCCATTACCTCGGTGTGTGTGTGGATTATGCCAAGCGATTTCCCGACCCGATGAACGACATCGTTGCCTACCATCCGTGGCAAGTATTCAGCACTCCCGGCGAGAGGTTCGAGGATGCGGATGAAATTGTAATCAGTAAGTGGGTTGGCAAGGAAGTATTGAAGGCTCAGTACCCAGAGTTCATTGACGAATTGGAAGCATTACCCGACTTCGGAAAGTATGATAAGGGCAGGAAGGAATCAAGCGGTGCCAAAAATGTTACAGCTTACGGTGGTACAGGCGAGATTCCAGGGTACGGTAATCAGAGATCAGTGGTAGATGATGATTCCGTACAGGTAATGGAACGATGGAAACGAGACTGCTCACTGGTGGAAACCAGCAGAAAAGAGGATAACCGGATCATCGATACTGAACGGGCAATGATTGACATGATTGCCATGCCCCCCATGATGGGCGAATCGATGGAAGCTCAGCAGATGCGGCAGGAAACCATGGGACTTGCCCAGGATGGTAGCCTGTACTTTGATGAGTACCAGTACCATTCCAGTCACCTTGTGGATCATGTCGAGCATCTAGAAGAATTACAGATGATGATGATGCGGCAAGTGTCAGTCTCGAATGGCATGGGTTCAATGATGATGGTGCCGGAAGTGCAGGATACCATGGCGAGGTCAGCACTGGATCAAGCCATTAAGGTATTGACAATGCACATCCAGATAACCAATCAGGCAATGGATGATATCCCACCTGAAAAGGAAGGCATGAAGCCGAAATTCGAGGGTGGCTGGCGGCAGACATGTATCATTGGCGATCAGATATTGGCCTTTGATGGACCCAGTATATTCTACGAGAAGTACGCAATTCAAGGTCCGCCACTATGGGAATTCGAGGGTATGGGACATCCACTCTACCATAAGGGACCATCGTATGTACGCACGATGATCGATCATAATAAGATACTTGATAGTACAATTAATCAGATAATCGACAATGGCAGGTTGTTTAGCAATGTATCGTGGTGGATGAATGAGGAAATGGCTGAGGATATTGAGATCAATAATGATCCCCGCAAGCCAATCAAGATACCCGCAAATGCTGTGTTTGGAAAGGACTTCGGACTGTTGCAGGCTCAGGAAATCCCGCAGAGTTTGTTTAATCTGGTAGGGCTTGAGATGTCAATGGCTCAGCAGACATCGGCAATCCATCCGGCACTTGAGGGTGGAAAGCAGAGTGGAGTCAGGTCAGGCGTGCAGCAGCAGACGATGTTGCAGCAGAACCTCAGTCAGTTAATGTACAAGATGACGAGGATGAAGCCGTCACTGGAGAAGTTGGCAACTGCATTGTTCAAGATGAATTTGATTAATCCGCCGGACGATGCATGGATCAAGCCGATCATCGATCAGCAGGCAGTTATCATTGACTGGGAAGTATTACGGAAGATTGACTTTGCGATTGATGTTGTCATTAAGCCAAGTGGAACAGCAAGTGCAGAGGAACGCAGCCAAATCACACTGGGGTTCTTGCAGAACTTTGGTCCGATGATGATGCAGATTGGTATGCTGGACGTGATGATGGAGTTCCTGGCTGAATCAATTAAGTATACCATGCCAGATATGGCGCAAGTGATTAAGCAGAATGTCGAAAAGATCAGGCAGGCTCAACAGGCTCAGATGCAACAGCAGCAGATAATGGACGCTCAGGGTGGACAACCACCGGGGCAGGGACAACCAAATCAAGGATAACATTACGAAAGGAATGAAATACAAATGACTGACAAAGACATCCAAGCGGGAGAAGAGCTTGAACCCGCCGATGAAAAGACTACTGAAGGTACTGTCGAGGATAACACTGGCTCACCATCCGATACCCCGGAACCTGTACAGGCCGGAAAAGGACAATCCAGTGAGTCCGCGGAAGGTACGGAAGAAGTTGAGTACGAACCGTTCAAGCATGTGGTTAAGTACAAGGCTGATGGCAAGGAGTTCGATGCCGTCTATGAATATGATAAGGACGGCAACTTTACTCCTGAAACGGAAGAGCGCATCCGACAAGTCCATGCCAAAACGGGGCTTGAGAAGTTGGCGCAGGACAAGCACGATAAGTGGCAGACTGCTGAAAAGGCAAGAGAAGCCGCTGAAGCCAGAGCGAAGTTCTTTGAGGGTCAGTTAAAGACAGTTGAGGATACATACCGTAAACCGATTGACTTTATCAGACAGAATCCAAACCTCGCCAAGGCAATGCAGCAGAAGGGCGTGGTGTTACCGGACACCGAGCGCATTAGATTCGACAGGGAAAAGGCGGAATTAGCCAGTCAGAAACGGGAGATTGTGGCTGAGGGTTTTGTCCGACAGGTCGGGCAGTCAGTCAGCGAGAAGTATCCCGATCTGACAACCGAACAATATAATGCAATTGGGCAGGAATTACTGACTACTCCGATGATGCGCCGCTTACAGGCTGATCCGAATGCTGACTTGAATGCCGCTGTACCGGATGTCTTGTATGAAACTGAACTCGTGGTTGCCAAGATGGTACGGGACGGGAAACTCCCAAATCCCGAATTGGAAAAGGCAAGACGGGAAACTGAATCTGCACGTCAGGGGGCGCAAGTCATTAAGGAACGCGCTCAAAAACGACAGGCTATTGTGAATCCCCTCGCCGGTGGTAAACCACGTAGCGGGGGAAGTGGCAGGGAGAAGGTAGTCAATATGCGAGGCTGGACCGCACGAGAGGCCGCCGAGTATGCAAAGACCGGAAAACTTCCTGCTAGATGAAAAATCTAAAAGGATGGTGAGTCGATGACTATTACCGACGGAACGGCAGTAACGAATCAATATGATTCTACTGGACGTGATTATTATTATGGCAACGCTCTGGACAGGGCGTATGGAAATAAGTCGTGTGCTGCATTTAGGCTGGTGAACGAGAACGCCGAGAAGATATTCCACGGTGGACAGGATTCAGTGTATCCATTCATCAGTGCGAGTATTGATAACACTAATTGGTATGACATTACCGAGGTTGGTACTGTTGTGGCTGACACTCCCTCCGATACTGATCTGTTCAGTGCGGCAAAGATGGATGGTTGGGGTGTGTTCAATGTCGCCGAGTCCATTTCACATTTGACCAGTATCATCAATACTGGCTCCTGGTCGAAGCGTGGTAGCGAAACCATCATCGATCAGAAGATGGCGAAACTCGATGCGTTGATGAATCGAATGGGCTATTTCTTCGAGCGGTCAGTGCTGGATGGGGATGGTAGTAACTACACCATTTTGGGTATGAGCCAGGTGTTCGATATTACCAACGCCACGTATTCGTCTTTCGACCTGACGAGTGCGACTTACAAGCCATACAACATCACAATTGCCACGAATCAGAACTCTCTGACAATGGACAATCTGCTTGATGTTACTGGTGAGTTGGAAACCGAGGGCATGAAGATTGATTCGATCCTGTGTCACAAGAACGCGATCAAGAGGTTGCGTTCACTGGCTCAGGCTACGGTCGATTACGATGCTGGTGGAAATGTAACCATTGGTCACTCGAAGTTCGATGTGTTGGGTACAAAGATTTATCCGTGTGATTATATGCCTACCACCACGAGTACGAAGATTTACTTCATTAACTGGGGTAATCATCCTACTTACGGTGGACCAAATGGGAAGGACAACCCGAAGGTTCCCCGTGGTAACTACTGGCTGATGGAGTATGCTGGTCCCGGACCACTTGGTTATGAACTGAGTGATTGGTTTGAGCGCAAGGATTATAAGGCTAAGGTCGAAGAGATCAAGGCCTGGGGTGCGTTCAAGATGATTTGTCTGGCACCGGAACGGCAAGGTTATATTTCGATAGCGTAGATTTGTGCCAGTTTTGCGGGGTAGCTGCTGCAAAAACCCCGCTCATTTTTTGAAAGGAGTCACATGATGGCCCATGATTTTGAGACGGAAACGGAACTAACAAAGCCCAATTTCCATATTGCAGAGAGATCGGATTATGCTGCAAGGAGCCACAAGAATCCAGCCGCCTACAAGCGGTACTTTGATCACCTTGCGGGGTTAGTCAGGCAGTGGGGAATAACTGACATGATTAGTACGCCAGGTGCAGGGGTAATTGAGTATCATAGGCGCAGACGCATAATGCCGGAAATCGCCAGAATTGCTAAGGTAGCAAAATTCTGTGCTGATGATCCCCGTGGCCTGGAATCCAATGTCATTCCGGCAGATTTACGATGGTATCCAATACCCTGTTATATTTATCGTGGTCAAGGTGCGGGAAACAAAGACTGGTTGATTGATAAAGAAATGGGGGATGTCATTGTGTATGCTCTCGAGAATACCAATATACATCCAAGCAAAGACCCGAAATGCAAGGCCATGAATCGGGAAGCGTTAGAGGAAGCACTTAAACAGCGGACAGTCATGACACGATTTGAGGAAGGGGCTACTGGAGTGTACCGACTGCAGCTGGCTCCCGGCTGTGCGGTTGTGTTCCCACTGTGTGCTGACCCGTGGTTGCCAAGACTGCCATTGCCGGATCAGAATGACAATCCAGCAACCCGACTAGTGCCTTACGATCCAACTAACCCAATGCACAATGTAAACCTTCGTGGTGAGCCAGGAGTGGGTACAGATGCGAGGTTATACGTTTATCCAAAAGGGAGCAATGGCAATGTCAAAGAATGATCAGGATAAGATAGTCGTGGTATTAAAGAATACTGACTTGAAGGTAAAGATATGGGACTCTCCCGAAGGTGGGCAGGGTCGCAGGCGTGAGGGTTCGTTACCCGATTCAATACGATTCGGTAAGGATTGTAGCGTTGGCATGACAGCGGATCAGGCTGCCCGGATGGGGAAGTTACCTGCTGGAGTAGTGGCGGAATCATATGATCCCAAGAAGCATCGTAACGTCAAGAAAATGGGGTAAATCATGGAATATACGAGGCAGGAAATACGCACAATTGTCGGGCAAATACTGAGGGATTCAAATGCAGGGTTGCACTCGAATGCCAAGAAGAACCGCATTATCAATCGGGTACACCGCGATTTCATTGAACGTACCGAATGCAATCGTAACGTGATTGTGTTCAGTTTGGCAAGTGCGGCAGTTGATGGTGTGATCGAGTACGACAAGAATGCGAATAAGCCAAGTATAACCAGAGTTGACGTTGAGGGTCGGAACTACTACACGTTGAGTAATTGCGATTTGATTGACAGCATTTCAATTTGGGATGATACACAAGCTGGTTGGAAGCGGCTGGAACCCAAGACTCAGTTCGAGATCGATCAGGATAATCTGTTGTACAGTACCGATAACTGGCCTTGTGGGTACCAGCAGTTGGATACTCCAGGCACGTTTCAGTTGTTACCGGCACTGGCTACCGCTGACTATCCGTACAAGTTCGAGGTACGATACCGCGAGAGCGTTAGGGACTTAGTGACGTATGATGGCAGCCCTACTGATTCAACGGTAGTGCAGACAACGGGTGTGGGGTTGTCGGACTTCACGGCTACGGTAACGGCGGTCAAGATACCATGTAAGTTCAGGATAACAATTCTGATTACTACAGCTTCACCAGATACCATTAAGACAGAGAAGAACATCTATGATGGTAATGGATGGACAACCGTTGTGGCTAGTGCGGGGATAGTGTTGACGGCAGTTTCACTTGGACACGGAGCTACATTTACGGCAGGGGCTATTGATGGTCATACCGTAGCGGATGTATTTGAGTTTGCGGTGGATGATGTTCAGGTTCCATCCTGCCCGTTGCAGTTCCGTGATGTACTTGTCGATGGTGTATGTGCTGAATTACTCAGGATTGAAAGAGATGCTGAGTGGCAGTCATACATGGCGAAATATGAGGTAAGTATCGAAAGGATCAAGCGGCTTGCGAGACGTTTGAATTCAGATCAAGCGTCTCGCATCCGCGATGATTACATGGGAGCTGGTGGTTGAAAAAGACAAACCAAAATACGGTTGTTGTCCCCATCCACCTCGAGACTGGCAAGGGACGCGTGCCCGGTTGGGGTGGAGTTGCCAAGCGCGTGCATGAGGATTTCATCCCGTCACACATGGCAAGTGACCTGTTGAACTATACGAATCGGCAGGGCATTCAGTCATACAATATTGGCACAATTAGCACGAGGCCGGGCTATGCTGATGCGCCAACATATCAAATATTGAGTGGATCAAACGATACTTCCTTATTCAATCAACCGTCCCGATTGCTGGCTAAGTTCTTTCCCGGTCAGGCGAACTCTACTGCTGGCAAAGCAACATTCAGTGGGTCAGGTTTGAACGATTTAACGCTGACGACGGCAGTTGCGCTGGATGCGAATATCGTTGTTACCATTGATGGTGCCGGCACTCCTGATACATTCAGTTGGACACAGGATGGTGTGGCTGGTGGAACGGCAGTGGCAATCACTGGAGCATCACAGCAGATTGGTGATACCGGATGGTACGTAACATTTGCCGCCACTACTGGGCATACATTAACAAATAACTGGACACTTGAACCAACGTCACAGGCTCCACAGATATTACGAATAGGTGGACTGTCGGGAGTGGGGGCATTTCAGAAATGGACTGGCACGTCATGGACAAACATCACGGCAAGTGGGTACACACAGGGAACATTGAAGGGACAATGGTACCCACAATGGATTATTTATGATGTTCCAGCAGGACCGTACTTTGTGTGGGTTGATCCCGTAAATGGGTTGCATGTGTACGACGGGACAACTGACACCAAGGTGAACATTCCTAAATACAACGACACATCGAATAACATCACAGGTGCGTTATGGCTGGCTCAGGTTGATGGAAGGCTGATAGTTGCAGGTAATATCACCGATTCCGGTCAGGCAGATATATTGTATGTGTCTGCTGCCGGCTATTACAATCAATGGGAAAGTCACAACGGTGGCGGACAGATTCCATTGTATGCAGCCGCTGGCATGAATCAATCTCAAGTGAAGCGTATTACCGGACTTGCAGTGTTACATGGTCAGACAATTGCATTTGTTGAGGACTCAAGATTCGTAGTATCTGGGATTATAGCTGCTGGACAAGTAGTGCAGAACTATCCTGGATTCGGATGCTTCAGTGGTAAGACAATTGTGAATGAACATAATGCTCTGTACTGGTGGGGTAAGGACGGAGCATATGAGTGGAACGGAAATGAACCAGTGGAGATCGGGCAATTGATTATGCCTGAACTGTACACACTCAAGATGACCGCAGCGCACAAGTTCTTTGGGTTTTCATATGAAGGGCAATGGTGGACAAATGTTAAACGTACTGATGGTGGATATCGGAATTTTGTTTATGATTTCGCTACTCATCAATGGTTCATATTTGACATACCGATGGTAGCGGCGTATACGAGTCTGACAGGAGTGGTGGATGTAGGGTATTTGTACTTCGCCAGCCCGGAAGCTGTAAGTGATAAATACAAGCATTACGTGTTTGGGGTTGACCCATTAAATTCACATGTGGCTGTGTATGCCGATAAGGTAACAGGGGCGACAGCGAATGCCAGAACGGGAACCGCTATTACCGCTAATTGGACAAGCGGCAGGATTGATTTTGATGATATTTTTGTCAAGGATTTTTGGTTACTGCACGCAAGGATTGGGACTGCATCAAGTACCTCGTTAGCAGGTGGCAGTTCATTTACAACCGCACGGGTTAGTTACAATCTGGATGATGGTACTGGATTCAGTAACCATTTGGACTTTACCCAAACAGCAACCACTCCGTACCATGCTTTGAGCTTTGCAGGTACGGGTGATACGGAGAATGAGACACAGGGAACGCTGTTGCAGATTAAAGTGAATACAGTCGGGACAAAGCGGCTGGATATCAAGAAAGTATACGTTGAATTCATACCTAAACAGTTCATGAAACATGAAACATAATGTCAGTAGTTAAAGCAAAAGCACTCAAGCACAGTGGATTAACACTTCCGATACGCCCTTTCAGCCAGGAAGAACTTGATTCTGCTGCTGAAACATTGGCGAGTAATCGAGTGGATTATGATGCTGTTGAGAGGGAGTTCGTATTCAAGAAGGAAGTGAGTAATGCCCTGTCACAGATACAGCAGAACGTACTGACGTTACAGAGTCAGGTATCATTCCAGAAAGCCACGAAGCGGTTAGTGATATCGAGTAATGATTTAAGTACCACCGACTCGGCTGACGATACAATTACCGTACTGAGTGAGACACCATACGAGTTTGACTTTACGGATAGCAGAAGGTTCACGAAGGTTGTGCTGAGTCCAGGTGCAGGGGTAAAGCCACACGAGTTGAGATTTGACAAGATCGTGCAGCAAGGTGATACGGACTATCCGCAATCAGTGTATGCGGTCAGTGCGACTAAGTTACAGATGGTGATATGGAATGGCACGACATGGGACACACTTGCATGGGATTCGGGCTGGACGGTAGATGTAACACAATACATAGATGGAGATTTGCCAATACTATGAAAAAGATACTAATTGGAATATTGCTTGCGGTTTTCGTCATAGCCACTATGGGAACGGTGAATCAGGGTGCAACAACGCTGATCCGTGACTGCTGGCGTGCCGATACCGCAAGTTGGCCTCAGTGGAATTTCGGGAATCGGTCAGTGGCATTTGATGGTGATGATTTCACTGTAACCAATACCTACTTCCCTACAGGTGGGTTGGTCGAGATTGATTTGGTTGCTGGTGCAGGTGGATCAATAACTACGGTGACAACTGAAGACCCTGTAACGGGAGATGGCACAGTAAGCACTCCCGTGACGGTGGCGGACAACGCCATTGACGATACGCACATTGACTGGGGACTGGGAGCAGGGCAGGTAAACACTGATGATATGACTGAGGGCAGTACGAATAAATATAACGTCACTCATACGGGGCAAGTGACTGGCGCAACCAGTTTGACGATAAGCACCGAGACCGTTGAAGATATTATCGGGGCTGATGGAAGAGATACAGCTTCCATTGATTTCTCGTATGTTGACGGAAGCTCTGAATACATGTGGGATTTTACTGGTACATACACGACGGTTAGTGCCAATGATGTCACTACCAATATCACGGGCACGGAACTGGAAACCATGACAGACGGGAGCAATGCTGCCGGATTACATACACATACGGGACTTGGTACTCAGAATTTGTGGGAGACAATAGGAACAACGGCTGCTACAACTCCAACCAGCACTCTACTTGTAGCCGATGTGTCTAGTGAAACAACTGTAATTTTTTCAGGTGATGGAGCAATCCAAACAGTGACCATTGGACTGGTTGATGATGTGATTACATCGACTGTTACGGGCGAAAATGGCATGAATGCTGGTGATGCAAATACTATAGGAAATTCCAAAATATACGATGGCTCATCTAATTATGTGTGGCTTGAAACTCAATCCATGGCAGCCGATTACGGCCTTGCCTACCCAGCCGTCGCACCGTCCATCAATCAGCTTCCCTACGCTACCGGAGCGCAGACGGCATCAGGAGCATACATCCTCGCATGGCAGAATATACCCGTCGATACTGACACCGACACGAACACATACGCCCTGACGTGGGATGACTTAACCCCCGTCACGCTGAACATTGCAGCCTACCAAGGCGTTACGTGGCCTATGCCGATAACCGCTACAGGAACAGCCATCTGGACGGGCGTATACATCAGCACGTGGACACCGGACTTTGCAAACATCGACACCGTGACCGTCACGCTCTATGTGGATGGTGTCGCCAAGGACTCGTGGACAACCGCTGCCGGGGCAGCCGGATCATACGGTGGGGTCGTTTCGGAAGCCCTCGTCCAAGGGCATTACTGTGAAATCAAGGCTCAGATTACAACCCGTGTTGTAGGTACTGACCTTATCAATATCGGTTCATCAGCCTGCAATGTGCAGGTACTATAAAGGAGACAAAATGAAACGTTTACTCACAATCACATTTGTACTGGTACTTCTGATGGCTGGCTGCTCAGGATCGACATCGAATCCGACCGTCCCGGCCGTCAGAGAAGCACAGACCATCTACACTGCTGACTATCTCAGGGATTATTTCGCAGTCGAGACCTGCAAGCAAATCCTGGGTACTGGCGCACTCTACAACACTTGGGGATGCTGGTTGTACTCACAGGCTGGCGTTAAGGTCAACGGTGTGTACCAGCCTATCGGTATCCATGGAGCAATGCACGGACTAAGCGACGATCTGATTCTGTCCAAGCAGAAACCGTGGGAAGACAAGTTCGGTGCAATACCGGGTACCATCGATTACCCGTGTGACTGAGATTAATTTAAACAAGGAGAGGTAGCATGGCAGACAATTATGGATATAGCGATAAGGCACCCAAGACCCCACCGGGCTACATTGGTCCGGGTGCAAAGGCCATGGAATTGCTACAGCAATTTATGAGTGGCATTGGGCAGGGTGGATTCAACTCAGCTATTGGTGATGCTCGGGCTCAGGTAGGTACTCCCGGTGCGTACCAGACAATATCTGGCCTGCTACCTCGACTTGGTGCATTCATCGGGAAGGGTAGTGCAGCCGCTGATGCGTACCAGAAGCAGGGGTTACAGGCTACCCGTAAGAGTGGCATTGATGCAATGAATATGCTTGGTGGTGCGACTGGAGCGTCAGGCAACATTGGTTCGACTATTGCAGGATTGAGTAATGCAAGTACGTTAGGTGATATACTTGGTCAAGCCAACGATGTACGAGCTAATGCTGCCGGAATGCGTGAGTCGAACATTCAGGGTAGGATGGGACTTGGCATTCAAGGGCTGTCGCAGCTTGGTAATATGGTCAGCACAGATCGTGGTCAGAACATGCAGGCAACACAGAACATTGCCGGTATGGTAGGACAGAACGATCAAGCTGTACAAAATCAGTATTTGCAGGGATTCGGGGCGCAGGCAGGGGTTGACCAAGGACCGATGAACCAATGGATGGATATCTGGTCAACGATAATGAATAAGCCAAAATCACCTTCTGGAACGGATATGATACTGGGTGGGCTTGGGGCGTTAATCCCTCTTCTCTAATCCCGGTGGCGGTGCCGGGGATCAGAAACCACCGTCGTATGCCAGTACCAAGAAGTACTATTAGGGAGGCGCAACATGGCTGAGGGATTTTATGGGTTACAGGCATTAACCGCAGCGATCCAACAGTGGGCGCAACAGAAGGCTGCTGTTCAGGAACAGGAGCAGTATCGGCAATGGCAAGAAGAAATGGCGGCTACCGAGTTCAAGCGTCAGAATCAGTTGGTGCAAGGCCAGCGTGATTATGAGGCTGAATTGGAAGCTCAGGCTCAAATCAATGCGTTAGCTGCATTTGATCAAATGTATGGTGCTGGACAAATGGGATATGGCGGCGTAACGCCTACTCCCATGACCGATCCACAAACTGGCAGGACGTATAATGCCATAGATCAGGCTCCCCCATTGGTGCGGACTGGACAGGGTGCGCAATACGAACAATTACGTCCTAATTTCCAGGATGCGGCGGGTAATGTTACCCCTGAAACGGCAGGGTATATGTTGGAGCAATTCGGGCAGGGAGTAATACCAGAGGATACATTCGATCCACAACAAATGGAAGCATTGGTGCGATACATTAATGCCGGTGGTGATCCGAATGGATTAGGACCGGAATATGATACCGAATCTAGTATGGCAGGTCAGCCGGGATTTGATGCTACCCGTTGGAGTAATCCACCGTTAGGTCCAGAGGAGCAGCAGTTATTCGATTTACAGATGGCGCAAGGACAGCAGGGATTACGTACAGGTGATCTTAACATCCAGCGTGGTATGTTCGATTTCGATCAGGCGCAATTAATGGCACCGCTTGATTTACAAAATGCAGACATTCAAAATCAGATTGGAATGGCACAACTGGAAAACATGAATCGACCAGATGTACAATTCTTCACGGGTAGTGACGGCAAACCAATCGGATATGTAGATCGTTTAAATCCTGATAATGTTGTGCTTTATCGGACGGGATTTACATCATGGCTTGATACATTCGGACAACTTGGCGGGGCAACCTACGAGTGGGGTGCGGGTCATGGTGCAGAATTAACAACGCCCATTGGAGAATTGACAGAAGCTGATTGTTCAAGTGCAATGAGGAGTTGGCTTGAAAGTGGATTAGGCTTAGCTCCCGGCGAACTTGGTGAACTGACAACGGCATCATTACCAACGTCAGATAAGTTTGAACTGGTAACAAATCCCATGCCGGGTGATTTGGTACTGTGGGATGGTCACATGGGCGGAGTTGGTGAGGGCGGTACAATAGTAGATTTGAGTAGTACCACTGGCGGACCACGCACACGATCAATCGATGAGATACCCACACCACTTGGATACTATCGGGTAAGGGCTGGATTCGGGCGCAATATTACCAATGCTGAGTTATCGGCATTATCTGGACAAACCGTTACTATTAACGGGGCAGAAATGGACGCTTTCGA
>ERZ1292629.3071-Hain-H43-01um-R1-3071-length-13265-cov-5_pt1 | contig 13265 bp, 12 predicted proteins | sample MGYA00564399_ERZ1292629 | MGnify/ENA primary metagenome ERZ1292629 (study PRJEB36523, sample SAMEA6512636) | groundwater metagenome | collected 2019-01-08 | study: AquaDiva: Metagenomics assemblies of 32 groundwater samples | reverse complement strand
AAAATCCCAATCAAAACATACCGCCGCCCGCGTGCCGAGTTTGAGCTTCAAGCCCTGGAAATGCTCCAAAGAAAATAATTGAAAGCGGCATAAGAATCCAATGTAATACAAAAGATGGTCGTTTGCGCTCATGAAAATCTTCACGGGTACGACGAAGCATTGCCTGCGAAATAACCGCGGAAGTAATAATGCCAAACATCGAAATAATCATAATATTGCGCGTAATGTATGGAAGATTTTTTAAAATAAGCCATGTTCTGTATTCGCGTACTGATAAATACACTGGCAACCACCCGAGCGCAAACATTAAAAGCGCGTTAGTAGCCCACGACCAAAACCCCTCAACCAAATTAAACGAAAATTTTAATTTTTTTATGCGCGAAATTTTTCTATTTTTTATAAACCCAAAGAGTACGTAGGGCACATTTTCGACTCCCCACCCCCAACGACGCTGTTGACGATATACATTTTTAAAAGTTTGCCAGGTACTCGGGGCTATATTTGCATCGAGCGACACGGGGTATGACATGGGCACCACAGACCAATCGCCATCGTAATACATGAAATGATTCCAAAAAATTCGTGAATCTTCCGACACAATATTTGTTTGCCAAAAATCAACCTCAACCAAACTCTTGAAACTCATCGAATGTGAAGAAAATGTAGTAAGCCTCTCCGGGCGTTCCTGTTGCATCATTTGCCAAAAAGTTCCCGAAGTTGCAACCACTCGTGATATGGCACCAATATCCCACACGTTGTTATGATAAAACGGCACTGGTTGAAAACTCGAGCGATACGGTTTTTCAACAGTAAGAAAATGCCAGGCAAGACAAAAGAAAAATTGCGGATAGAGCTTGGTGTCGATATCAAACGATGAGGCAATAATGTGTTCGTACGGAATGGCGCGGGCGTCGATAACTTTTTTCGCCTCTCGCATAGCCCATGTTTCATTTGAACCTTTCCCGCGCATTTCACCCGGCAACCCTTGTGGATGATACGTAACCATGAATATACCAAAGACGTCTTTATACTTTTCAATAAAGCTATCGCCCATTGCATGCACCTCGGCACCGGCGTCTTCCATTGCTAACACAACAATCATTCTATCGCGCGGCCACCCGCACGCCTCAATTGACGAAAGCGTTTCGTGAACAATTTCTTGAGATTCGCCAGCTGTCGGCAAAACAACAAGGTGCTGCAGATGATTCCATTTCATCGGCTTTAAACGCTCCTGCCAATCAAGTAAAAAATTGTGCTGAATGTGCCGCCAGCTCGCTCGAATATGAAACGCAAGAAATATGGTTTTTATCAACCAATATAAATCAAACGCGATAATAAAAATGGCGACCCACACGGGGCGCTTCCATGAAAGGAAGACAACGAGCACCAAAGTTCCCCACGCAAGCAGTGCGGGTAAAATTTCGAGCGCGCGATACAATACACGGTCAGTCCCCTCAAGATCTGCCGCGCTTCCAATATGAAGATATTTTTTTATATCGTATGCCACAAAAACTAGCTTAAGGCTAGCAAAAAAAGGCTATTTTGTCATTCGTTTGGAATTAGACAACTCCATATGAACACTTCTTTATTCGCTCTTTCTCTTCTTCTCCATTCGTCTCGCGGCTTCCTTGCGCAATATATCAATATAATCTTCATCTCTATCCTTGGATTCACCCACCTCAACAACACGCTCTAATAACGATTTATCATCGAGAGTCTGAACTTCCTCTCGCCGACGAGTTGCTTCTTTTTGCCTCTCTGTCATAATTTCCTCTGCTTTTTTAATTTCCTCCTCCGGTGGTTGAAAATTTTCTAGTGATGTAGACATATCTAAAGTTTACCCTCCCCCAATAATTATTGTCAACCAACAACTCAACATGGTCAACATTCGATGTTGACCATATCACATATAGATTTTTGGTTATTTTGTGCGCCCGCATGGATTCCCGTCCGAACGGACTTAGTCCGAGTGGGTACCGTTGAGTTCTATTCTGGTGGGCACACTAGGATTCGAACCTAGAACCGGTCGTGTATAAGACGACTGCTCTACCATTGAGCTATATGCCCAAAATTTTTTTAATAAATCTTCTGCCCGCTGCTGATTTTAAATACAGTTCTCTTGCCCTCGCTTCTTCAAACGTAGCATATTTTTCAGTATAGACAACTTTAAAATTTTGCATCCAACGTGTAGAGCGAGTATGACCACTTCGATGCTCTAATAATCGTCTTTCTAGATTATTAGTAAAACCTTTATAAAACTTTCCATTTTCATCTCGCAAAACATATACAGTAAAGGTCATGGTATATAAGACGATTACTCCCCGCCCGACTGAACGAACTGATTTTATTCAGTCGTTCGGGCGGGTACCGTTGAACTACAGGCGCAGAACCGCCTAGGTTTTATCCTACGCAGTTCCGACTATTTGCGCAAATTCGTCGCGCTCGATTGTTTCGTTTGTAATAAGGCGGTTCGCGATTTCATCAAGTTTATCACGGCGCGCCCTTATTATTTCGCCCGCTCGTTCATATGCCTTTTTCATAAATGAGGTCACCTCTTTGTCGATAATCCCTGCGGTCTCTTCAGAATAATTACGCTCTACGCCAATTTCTTTTCCGAGGAACACGAGCTCGCTAGAATCACCGTATGTCACCGGACCAATTTTTTTACTCATACCATAGCGTTGCACTAGATCGCGCGCAATCGCTGTCGCTTTACGTAAATCATCAGAAGCGCCAGTAGTCATCTCACCGAATACTTCTTCCTCGGCGGCATATCCACCCAACGAGACCGCAAGCTCATCCATAAAATGCGAGCGAGAATACAAGTGTTTATCAAATGTCGGGAGTTTTAGTGTATAACCAAGTGCCCGTCCACGTGAGATTACCGAAACTTTGTGTACTGGATCCGCATTTGGCAAGCTTGCCGCGACAAGTGCATGCCCCGCTTCATGATATGCAGATATCTTCTTTTCATCTGCATTAATTACATGCCCCTTGCGCTCTGGACCCAACAATACTTTATCAATCGATTGCATAAGATCAAGCTCGCTTATTTCTTTTTTACCTCCACGAGCAGCTAAAATTGCAGCTTCGTTTACAAGGTTTTCAAGATCAGCTCCCGAAAAACCCGGCGTGCGCTCCGCGATATGTTTTAATCGCACATCTTTTGCAAGAGGTTTGCGTGAAGAATGAATCATCAAAATTGCTTCACGCTGTTTGATATCTGGCAAATCAATAACAACTCGTCTATCAAATCGGCCAGGGCGCAAGAGCGCGGGATCGAGCACATCGGGACGATTCGTTGCCGCCATAATAATTACTTGATCTGATGTATCAAACCCGTCCATCTCTACCAATATCTGGTTGAGTGTTTGCTCTCGCTCGTCGTGCCCACCGCCCATGCCCGCACCTCGATGGCGGCCAATTGCATCAATCTCATCGATAAAAATAATCGCAGGTGCTGCCTTTTTTGCAACTTTAAACAAATCACGTACGCGGCTGGCGCCAACGCCAACAAACATTTCCACAAACTCAGAAGCTGACATTTGGAAAAATGGCACGCCGGCCTCGCCAGCCACTGCCTTTGCAAGCAATGTCTTGCCGGTACCCGGCGCGCCCATCAAAAGCACCCCCCTCGGAATTCGCGCACCAATATCAAGAAACTTTTTTGGGAACTTTAAAAAATCTACAATTTCTTTTAATTCTTCTTTCGCTTCATCAACGCCCGCAACATCTTTAAATGTTACACGATTTTTTTCATTGTCGGGCGCAATTACTCGCGCTCGTGATTGACCAAAACCAAACGCTTGCACGTTTGATCGTTGCACTTGCCTACCCATAAACCAAATGAAGCCTACGATAAACAGAAGCGAAATTAAGCTCGGTAAAAGTGCGTTAAACCAAAACATAAAGCCCGATGGATTTTTTTCAACATGCTGAAAACTCGAAAGTTGTTCGGGCTTAACACCATAGTTAGTTAGCGTCTCTGTGAGTGACGCTTGTTCTTCTTTTTTTGATATTGCGAGCGAATTGTCCTTAAATTTAACACTCAATTCATCTCCTTGCACGGCAATTTCTGCAACCGCACCTTCATTTACTTTTTTTACGAGCTCGGAAAGAGAAATCTGTTTTTGCTCTTGAACAGACCCATTAAGTCCCACGTAAATGCTCACCAGAAAAAAGAAAATTAATAAACCATACACAACATTTCTCGAAAATAACTTCATAGTATGACTAGTATACCGAAAAAAAATCCCCGAGGCAAGATGCTGCCTCGGGGCTTCTGTTTCTTTTTTGTCTATTTACTCTTGAGCCTCCTGTTCTGCGTGGCATTGCCGGTCAACCTTTGCTCCCCGATCACGCCGTTCTCCTCTATCAAGCTTCAGCTTTGAGTCATGATTGCCATTGTATGGCAACACACCCCCACCATTCGTATGATGACCATCCCCATTCGACACAGACTTTGTCGAGTTCTGCTTAGTCCCGCCGACCTTCGCCAGCTGAAAGTTGAGAAACCTCTTGAGATGATGCGGCATCTTGCTGAATGGGTTTTGACCTGTCTTGAATGCCTGCGTAGCGCCTTTGTATCCAGACAGGTAGTCCACCGCGCTTTCGTTTGATTTGAATACCTCCAAAACCTTAAGCTCGGCGCCATCAAACGAAAGAGCTATTGCGTACTCTTGGCCGGGCTGACCCTGTTCGCTGTAACTTCCGGCGATGACCGCCACACCACTAACGCCTTCGAACAACATCTCCTTTAGACCAGTTGTCGCACTGGCCTCGAGCTGACTCTTCTGACTTGAGTACGCGACCCGAGCTGCAAAGATCATTTGGAGATGCTCTTTTATCCTATGCACCAGAAACTGCGCGAATGATTCTTCTGCGAGAAAATACTCCGCGTATTCTCGGTAACACAACTCGAGAAGGGCAACTTGGCGCTCATTTGCTACAGCCTGGTCGTACGGTTTGCCGTCTTTGCGCGCCTTGATTGCGGCAATGATTTGCTCGATGCGCCTCTGCCTTTTCGTGTACTCTGCGCGTGTGATCGAAAATATTAGCACAAACCGCTGCGCCTTTTTGATCACTTCTCGCGCCGAGAGCACGCCGTGCACAGGGAAAAACTTCTTGACAAAGGAAAAATTGAAACAAAAACGCACAACTTCCTCTGCGCTAATAATCCCGTGATCCCCCTCTATCGCCTCAGCGGCTTCGTAGAAAAATCCATACAACGTGTCGAGAAGCTCGTTTGCCGCTGCGATCAAGACTTCTTCCTTCCGACTCGCCAACTCGAGAAATCGTGCATAGACCGCGATGAACACAGGGGCTATACCTGTGAGCCACGCAGTCTTTCGCGCTCGCTCATGGCGAATTCTCTCAACCTCCGCGAGTCGTGCCCTCTCCGCGACATCTTGCTCGAGATTTTGAAGTCTTGCGAGTAATTCAGTAGCCTTGTCGATAGCACTCATAGTGCACCCCTTTGTCTAGTTAGTGTTGCTTGTTTTATGCTTCTTGCTGTTTCTGCGTGATTTTTCAATGTAACGTCGGTGACTATTATATAAGAAATATTATATTTTGGCAAGTCCCGACGTAAAACTCGATTTGACGCCATACAACCGCTCAAGTAGAGTCGTGGGTATGGCAGAATCTACTATATATTGTATTTCGAAGACTGACGCCCGCTGGCCAAACCTATTACATGAATTGCCTATCAAGGCTCAACCAAAACAGCTGTATATTAAGGGCGAATTGCCTCCGTCTGATACTCTCGTCGTCGCAGTAGTCGGCACTCGAAGACCATCTAATTACGGAAAAGACGCGACTACTGAAATCGTTCGCGCGCTGGCACGCCGTCGCATTGTCATCGCCTCGGGCATGGCACTCGGTATCGATTCTATTGCACACAAAACAGCCCTTGAAGAAAACACTCCAACAATAGCAATCCTCGGATGTGGATTAAATCCAAACGTTTTATACCCAAAAGACAACCTTACGCTTGCTGAAAAAATCTACGAACACGGAGGCGCACTTATAAGCGAATACCAGCCAGATCAAAAACCAGAGCTTTGGACATTCCCTCAACGCAATCGCATCATTGCCGGCATTGCAAAAGCAATTATCGTAATTGAGGCAGGTGAAAAAAGTGGAGCGCTCATTACTGCTCGCTTCGCTACAGAATATGGTCGCGACGTACTTGCGCTCCCCGGACAAATATTTAACTCGCAGGCACAAGGAACAAATATCCTAATAAAAAATGGCGCCACGCCAATTACATCAGCGGATGATATTTTAGAAGCGCTTGGATTTGAAATTGATGCAACAAAACCCGATGAAAATAAATTTGTATCATCCGATGAAGAAAAAATTCTTGCGGTACTCAATGAACCGGAATCGCTCGATGCTATTATTAAACAAACAAAACTGCCCGCACGCACAGTACTCGCCTCAACGACTCTGCTCGAAATCCGTGGTATGATAAAAAACATTGGCGGCGGCATGTATAGAAAAATCTAAACAAAAATTGTATGCCAAGAAAATTAAAAGAAAACACGCTCGTAATCGTTGAATCTCCCACCAAGGCGAAAACTATTTCGCGCTTTTTAGGCAAAGGATACGTCGTCACATCAAGTTATGGCCATATTCGTGACTTACCGAGCTCTTCACTTGGTATTGACGTTGAAAATAATTTTGCTCCTCATTACATTATCCCCCGCAAAAAAAGCAAAACCGTAAAAGAACTCAAGGCTGAAGCAAAAAAAGCAACTCGAATTATACTCGCAACTGATGAAGACCGCGAGGGAGAAGCTATCGCATGGCATCTTGCACACGCACTTGGTATTGAAACGCCTAAACGCATAGTCTTTCATGAAATTACCGAAACTGCTATTCATGAAGCACTTAAAAACCCACGGCCTCTTGATATCCACCTAATCGATGCCCAGCAGGCACGACGAGTACTCGATCGCATTGTAGGATATAAGCTTTCTCCATTTTTATGGAAAAAAGTTATGCGTGGCCTATCGGCAGGGCGTGTTCAATCTATCGTGCTTCGACTTATTGTTGAACGCGAACGCGAACGACAAGCATTTCAAAAAGAAGAATATTGGACAATCGACGGAACCTTTGAAACAAAAAATAATAAAACTTTTATTACAAGTCTCATAGAATACGATGGCAAAGCGCTCGATAAATTTGATATTAAAGATGAAAAACATGCAAATACAATCGCAAAAGATCTTTCGAGCCAATCATGGCATGTAGAATGTGTTGAAAAAAAACGATCCGAACGCGCAGCGCTTGCGCCATTTATAACAAGCACCCTCCAACAAGAAGCCTCTCGCCGTCTTCGATTTTCTGCAAAACAAACAATGATGCTCGCCCAACAGCTCTACGAAGGCATTGAGCTCGCCGAAGGTTCAGTCGGTCTTATTACCTATATGCGCACAGATTCCACCAATCTTTCGACTGACTCACAAATTGCGGCAAAACTTTTTCTCGAGACAACCTATGGAAAAGAATTTACGCTTACTTCACCGCGTATTTTCAAGAAAAAATCAAAAGGGGCACAAGAAGCTCACGAAGCAATTCGCCCGTCAGATGTCACCCGCACTCCAGAACTCATAAAAAAATACCTCGACCCAAAACAAGCGAAACTATATGATCTCATTTGGCGACGTTTTGTTGCCTCTCAAATGCCAAACGCTATTTTTGATCTTACAACTATTGACGTGCGTTCTCCTCACGGCATGATGCGTGCGAGTGGCCAAGTCATACTGTTTGAGGGATTTTTGAAAGTCTGGCTCTCAAAATCTGAAGAGACAATATTGCCAGATGTTTCTGAAAAAGAATCTGCATCTCTCATAGCGTGTGAACCACTTCAACATTTTACAGAACCCCCGGCACGATATTCCGAAGCTTCACTCGTTAAAATTCTTGAAAAAAATGGTATTGGTCGACCATCAACCTATGCTCCTACCATGTCCACCGTTGCTGAACGTGGATATGTAGCAAAAGACGAAGGACGCAGATTTTATCCAACCGAAGTTGGCATAACTGTCAATGACATGTTGGTAGAACACTTCCCGGAAATTGTAGATATGGAATTTACCGCACGAATGGAAGAAGAACTGGATGAAATCGCCGAAGGAAAAATAGAATGGACTCCTGTAATAAAAGAATTTTATGAACCTTTTGCAAAACATCTTGAAGCCAAATACGAAACGGTCGAGAAAAAAGATATGACCGAAGAAACGGGCGAGATGTGCGAAAAATGCGGCAAGCCAATGATTTTACGCTTTGGCCGTTTCGGACGATTTATCGCATGTTCAGGATTTCCTGATTGTAAAAACACAAAAACAGTGCCTCCGAAATCACTTGGCTTCAAATGCCCTGGATGCAAGGAAGGCGACTTAGTAGAGCGCCGCACAAAAACTCGTCGACTCTTTTACGGTTGCTCACGATACCCCGACTGCAAATATGCGACATGGAAAAATCCCGCTTTGGAACACAGCGAGCTTACCAGTGAAAAAATAAATGTTAAAGAATCAGAAACCCCAGAAAAAGAAAAAGAAGAAGTAGAAAACGAAACCGAATAAATGCTATGTGGGAAACGTTTACAAAAAAACTCACCCACTATACACCTCTTGAACAAGAGCTCATTCGCACTGCCCTTACCATCGCTGATGAAAGCCACAAAAATCAAAAACGTGATTCTGGTGATCCATATATTTCTCACCCAATCGCAGTTGCAGAAGAACTCATAAAACTGAAGCTTGATGCCTCTACTATCGCGGCAAGCCTCCTTCATGATGTTATTGAAGATTGCAATGTAACCTCACAAGAGCTGGAAGCAAAAGTGGGACATGAAGTTACATTTTTGGTAGAAGCCCTCACAAAACTCGATCGCGTACGTTACCAAGGTTTTGAACGAAAGGTTGAATCAACACGTAAAATGTTTCTTGCAGTCGCTGAAGATATCAGAGTGGTGCTTATTAAACTCTCGGACAGGCTCCACAACATGCGCACTATTCATGGCGTGCGCCCCGAAAAACGCAAACGAATCGCACAAGAAACGCTTGAAATTTATGCACCCCTTGCACACCGCCTCGGCATGGGTGAATGGAAAGGCGAACTCGAAGACCTTGCATTCCCAATTGTATACCCTGAAGAATGCGAGTGGCTTGCCAACATATCAAAAAATATCCTCTCGCGTCGTAAAGATTATTTAGAACGTATCACGCCGATAATTCGCGATGAACTTGCGCGCGGAAACATACATCCAGACCGCATCGACTATAGAACAAAACGATCCTATAGCCTGTGGAAAAAACTTTTACGCTATGATCTCGATATCGAGCGCATAACTGATTTGGCAGCACTCCGCATTATCGTAAGCTCCATCGAAGAATGCTACCAAGCGCTCGGCATTATTCACGCTCTTTGGAAGCCCATGCCAGGCAAGATTAAAGACTATATCGCAATGCCAAAATCAAACGGCTATCAATCACTTCATACAACAGTCATCTGCATTGATGGCATTATTACTGAATTTCAAATTCGCACAAAAGAAATGCATGAAGCGGCCGAAATTGGTATTGCAGCACACTGGGCCTATGACGAGGCCGGTAAACCAAAAAAAGGCATACACGCTGGAAATGAAAAAATTGCATGGATTCGAAAACTCCAAGAATGGCAAAAAGAATTTGCCGATGGAACAAACGAAGATTTTATGGAAGCGCTTAAGATCGACTTTTTTAAAGACCGCATTTTTGTACTCACGCCAAAAGGTGAAGTAATCGACTTGCCTGAAGGCGCAACACCCATCGATTTTGCGTATCATATTCATTCAGAAATTGGTGACCATATGACTGGCGCGCGTGTCGGTGGCAAAATGGTGCCGTTTTCTTATGTGCTCGCCTCGGGCGACTCCGTAGAAATTATTTTACAAAAAAATCAAAAACCAAGCCCCGATTGGCTCTCAATGGCACGATCTTCTCTCGCACGAGGTCATATTCGCTCTTCACTTCGCAGACTTGGCATAGAAATTAACTCTACTCCTCGCGAAAAAACTCGCACGAAAGATATTACATTTCATATTGTTCGTCAAAACAGAATCGGCCTTCTAAAAGATATTACAACGCTTCTTTCTCGCGAACATATCAATATTCTCAAAACAGAGTCAGATGCTGAAAGCGTTGAAAAGCCATACATGACAATTCAATTTCGAGTACCAAAAAAATATCAAACAGAGAAACTCATAACGCGCATGCGTCGCATACGCGGAGTGAAACAAATAGAAATTATACAGTAAACGGCTGATCTTCGGGTGGCGGGAGTGGCGGCACTAAAGGCTCGTCTACTACTTGTTCAGAAAAATTTGCTTTCGCAGGTTCCGCAATACTTTCTTCGGGTGGCAACATCAACTTTGACGTAATACCATATAACTCCTCATCGGAGAAAAATTCTATGGAGATTTTACCACGACCTCCGTTATCTTTATGGATTTCAACACGAGTTCCAAGAAGCGAACCTAAACGCTCTTCCACTGCCCTCGTTTCCGCAGTTGGCAAATCCTCTACCTTGCGCGCACGCTCACGAGCAATACGACGCGAAATACGTTCCGCTTCGCGCACCGAAATATTATGATCGAGAATATCTTGAAAAAGCTCCTGCTGTTCTTCCGGACGACCCGACAACATGAGCAACGGCCGAGTATGACCTTCCGTAATTTTGCCATCGGCAACGGCTTGTTGAATATTTTCAGGCAACATTAATATGCGAACCGTATTTGCAACCGACTCTCGCGATTTACCAATACGTAACGCTATTTCTTTTTGATCAACATCAAACTCATCCATAAGGCGCTTGTACGCCTTTGCGCGCTCGAGTGCGTTGAGATCTTGCCGTTGGACGTTTTCGACAAGCGCGAGTTCAAGTCGAACTTTTGCAGGCTCTTCGCGACGAATAATAACCGGCACTTCGCGAAGTCCAAGCATACTTGCCGCACGAAATCGACGCTCGCCCGCTACAATCTCATATTCAACCGAAATGCCATTTTCATCTTCACGCTCGAGCCTAGTGACAACAATTGGCTGTAAAATACCATACGAGCGGATTGATTCGGCAAGGCCTTTGAGAGCAGCCTCGTCAAACTCGGTGCGTGGCTGATATGGATTTGGCTTAATTTTTTCAGTTGGTATCCAAAAAACGCTTTCTTTTGCTTTCGGCTCTTCATTCATACAACCAGCATACTCAACATTTTGAAAATTGACAATGAAAATGCTACCATCGTTGCATGCCTATCTTTGTTAAATTATCTGACATAATTTGTTCTCTTGTTGGTGGCATCTCTATTATTTTGTTATTTTCACCTTATAACCAAGAGGCTCTATTAGAAAACCCTGCGTTTTTTGCCTTATTTGTGAGCTTGGTATTAAAAGGCGTCATCGCAGGTTCATGGATATATATGGATCAACGAAAAATATTTAGTACTCCCAAATCGGAAGCATTCGCAACAGCATTGTTGTACTGCCAAGTGCCATATTACTCTAATGCATATTTGCAAGTTCGAAAGTCTAAATTACAACAACAGGCTAAATAAAATATTTCATGCCGCGGTGGCGGAACTGGCAGACGCACAGGACTCAAAATCCTGCGATCGCAAGGTCATGAGGGTTCGACTCCCTCCCGCGGCACCACAGTAGTGTTAAAGTCAGAAACAAATTAAAAGCATAACTTTTTAATTGATGGATATTTTACTCATATGGTTAATGGTTCTTACAGGAGTAATTGCTTTAGTATTGCCTCGAATTTTTCTATTTATCCAAAAGCGACTCTATCGCACTTATAATGTTATATTGTCTATGCTACTTGTGATTTTTCTTTTATTACAATTTTTAATTGGAGCAATACAATTGTTGTGGTGGGGTCTCCGCGAAGAAGTATTTTTTATCCAATGGCCATTTATAGTTTTCCCAATATACCTCATTATTTTCCTACTATCAATCTGGATCCAAAAATTACAAAAAATCGAGGAGATATCAATTCAACTAGCGCTTTATTCGAGTCTTGCCTTAACTTGGGTTGTTTCTATAAACATCCTCGAAATGTTTTTTAAAATCATTCGGCAATAATTATACAATGGCAACCAAACCAAAATACGACAAATGTAAAAAAAGAAAGTTAAAAGGGTCTAACCAGCCCTTTTTCATTTTTTAAGCTTTGCAAGCGTCAGTAAATTTTTAAATACCATTGCTACAGTGAGTGGGCCTACGCCTCCTTTCACGGGCGTCAAAAAACTTGCTACACGTGATACAGAGTCAAAATCAACATCGCCCACCACTTCTCCATTCATTTCAGAAGTGCCAACATCGACTACCGTCGCTCCTTCTTTTATGTGTTCGCCTTTTATAAATTGCGGCTTGCCTGTGCCCGAAATTACAATATCGGCATTTTTTATAATACTTGCATCAAATTGTTTTTCATCAGAAATAATAGTTACTTGTGCGCCACTCGCCAAAAGCCATATTGATAACGGCTGGCCTACCAAGCGCCCATATCCGAGCACCACAACTTTTTTATTTTTTACTTCAATAGAATGTTTATCAAAAAGAGCTTTTACTGCGCCAACTACTGGTGGCATTACTTTCGCCTCCGACGCACTATTTTTATTTTCTGATACTGAAGTCGGAGCCCCGACTATACGTCGGGGCTTACCAACCTGAAAATCTCCAACCGCGCGCGCTGAAAGCACATCAACATCTTTCTCTGGCACCACTGTATTCAAAATTGACTGCACATCAATGTGCACAGGCAACGGAAGCTGAACAATAATGCCTCGATTTTGCGGCTCGTGAACAATATCGTTCATACGCGCTCGTAATTCATTTGTTGTAACAAGCTCATCAAATTCATATCGTCTAGTTTCAGCTCCAATATCTTTCGCATACTTTTCTTTCAGCAACACAAATCTCTCTGAAACAGAATTTTTACCAACCATAACAATGGCAAGACGCGGAACATATCCGAGCTCGGTAATCTCTTGTTTGAGCTCTACTTTTATTTCTTCAGCAGCTGACTTTCCATCAAGCAAAATCATGGTAATGGAAACTTTTTTAAAAATATTGAAATTTCTTTGGCAATTTTTTTTGAGTTTTGTCCGCGCAAGGTGGTATCAATCCAACCCGCAATGCGCTTCATTTCGGGCTCTCGCATACCACGCGTCGTAAGTGCCGCGGCTCCAATGCGAATCCCTGATGGGTCTTTTGGAC